>Ga0182033_10001332_pt1 | contig 12334 bp, 8 predicted proteins | sample tim00Cox0000000H_FD_125968 | JGI IMG/M metagenome (GOLD analysis project Ga0182033, IMG submission 125968) | Lab enrichment of tropical soil microbial communities from Luquillo Experimental Forest, Puerto Rico - timezero.00C.oxic.00.000.00H | ecosystem: Environmental > Terrestrial > Soil >...
GAGGGAGACGGAGAGCGAAAAGCCGAACAGCGTGAGCCCGCAGACGATCATCAGGACCGTCTCCAGCGCATCGAAGGCGCGCCATTTCAAGTGCCGCTGCAAGGGGTTGACGAGGGAGGCCATGGAACAAAAGAGCACTATTGCCACCCAATTGCCACCCTCAACCCTTCACGGCCGCGTCGATCGCTGCCGCTGCCGTGCGATCGTCCACGGCGAAAAGATATGCATAGGTGCTCAAAGTGATATTTGGGCTCGCGTGCCCGAGCCGTTTAGCGATCCTGACAACATCGATCCCGCTCGCAATCAATTGGCTGGCGTGCGTGTGCCGCGGGGGGCGTGGAAGGTGATCCGCCGCGCACCCGATCACGGATTGATATGCCAAGGGCGGGCTATGCGCCTCTCGTTTTGTTTTCCCGCGAGCACCTGGAGCGGACGGACAACAGTTTCCGCGCGGCGGTGCTTTTGGCGGTGGCGGCTGGCAGCGAGCGTTGTGCGACACAGCCGAGCACAAGGGTAGGCACCAAGCGCTATCAGCGTGACGATTAGCTTATATCTACGGGAATCCCTATCACGGGACCCGAAGGAGGATATTGTCCGGTATCGGGGTTTACCGGAATTGCCGTATGTCACGGCTATAGCCGGTTTAAGGGGGCTTTTGACCCCGGAGCTGACGTATTGCGGATCGAAATCTTGCAGCGCAGCAACCCCTGACTTGATCATACCAATCAGTTATTCTGGCACGGACCCCCTGGCTCGCAGCAGCGTATGCAATTCGATCGACTGAAACGGCGTGAGTTCATATCGCTGCTCGGCGGCGCTGCGGCGTGGCCGCTCGCAGCGCGCGCGCAGCGGCCGACGTTGCCGGTGATCGGCTTCCTCAGCGCCCGGTCGGCTGAAGATTCTGGCCCCGTCGTAGCGGCATTTCGTGAGAGCCTCGCCGGGGCAGGCTTCGTCGAAGGCCACAATGTGTCGATCGAATTCCGTTGGGCGGACGGTCAATACGATAAGCTTCCTGCTCTGGCGGGTGATCTCGTTGAACGGCAGGTGGCCGTGATCGTGGCGGTGATTCCCCCTGCGGCGCTGGCAGCCAAGGCGGCGACAAAAATCATTCCGATTGTCTTTAGCGTCGGGCTTGACCCCATCACGTCTGGCCTCGTCGACAGCCTAAGTCGGCCGAGTGGCAACGCGACCGGGGTATACAGTTTGGCGGCTTCATTGGAGGCGAAGCGACTGGAACTCTTGCACGAGGTAGTTCCCAAGGTTGCGGTAATTGCTGTGCTCGCGAATCCAGATTTTTCAGGCATGGAGTTTGAGCTGAAAGAGCTGCATGAGGCCGCGCGCATTCTTGGGCTGGAGCTACTTGTCCTGAAAGCCAATAGTGAAAGTGGCATTAGCGCGGCCTTCGCAACGATCGTCGAACGGCGGATCGGAGCCCTGCTCTTTGCCGCGGACCCGTTCTTGTACGCCCAGCACGAACACCTCGTCGCACTAACGGCCCGTCATGCTATTCCTGCGATCTTCTTCTTTCCCGAGTTCGCCCGGGCTGGCGGCCTGATGAGCTACGGAGCCAGCCTGATCGAAGCGTATCGTCTAGCTGGCGTCTATGCTGGCAAGATTCTCAAGGGCACCGGGCCGGCCGATCTGCCGGTCCAGCAATCCACGAAAGTCGAGCTGATCATCAATCTCAAGACCGCCAGGGCGCTAGGCATTACAGTCCCGCTCACGCTGATCGGGCGCGCCGACGAGATTATCGAGTAAATTCTTTTTGCTGCACTGCATATGTCGGCTGCTGGCACAAACCGGCGGTAAGGCCCCATACCCGATTTTAAGCCCGCTATCGGACCATTGCGGGATGTTGCGACCATCAGCCCGAGAAAGTCAGACGCGCTGCTTATTGACGTGCGGCGATCAATCCGGCCGGACACATACGCGTCGAGGGAACACAGAAAAAATGATGGCCCCGTAATCCGAATCACGGAGCTCAGTTTATGGGCAGGATACGCGGTAAGAGTATCACATTTAATGCAACGGACTCATGACACTGGAGCGGTAGGGGGCAAAGTGTCCAAATCGGACAGTCGCGGTGTTCCGGCACTACCCAACCGCTGGAAATTCGGGCCATATTGCCAGTCATGAGTCGTGATCATCCCCGAGACTATGCCTGTCCGAATTGTGAGGCACGCTATAAAATCGTTCGGATTACCTCCGACTCTGGCGCGGTCCACCAAGCGCTGCGATGTACAGTCTGCAAGCAGGAATTAAGCCCGACTGACGGCGGTGACATTCTGAAATATTTTCTCGTAAGCCGACCGAGGACCAGGAAGTCGGGCGATCCCGCCGTGCGCTGATACGGTGAACGCTCGGGGGGCGGCCCCCTGCCAGGCGCAAGGGGCCCCCCCTCACCCGTTATAGTGCCGACCTCAGGCAAGCCCGAGTTCGGCACTATTAGACGCCCAAGTCGGATATATCCGACTTGGGCTGGAGAGGTGACGCTCCCGGCGACTCCGCGTACGTGATTGCACCTCATCGAAATTCGCTTAGTTGATGTTGCGGATCAGATCCTTGATCTTCTCGGCGTGCGGCCCAAGCTCCTTGGCGAGCTTGTCGAGATATGGACTGGCGATCTTCTGGAAGCCGGCTTTGTCGACGTCGGGGAAGATCTTCACGCCCATGGTCTTGAGCTTGCCCGCCGCCTGCTGCTCGAGCGCGAACGCCGCCCTGGGCTCCTTGTCGGTGACCTCGCGGGCCGCGGCGACGATCCATTGCCGCTCCTCCGCGTTGAGGCTTTGCCACAGCTTGTCGCTGATCCAGACAACCGCATTGTTGGCCTCGTGCTCGCTCATCGAGAGCACGGGAGCGACCTCATAATGCCTGTTGATCAGATAGACATTGACGCCGTTCTCCGCGAAATCCACCACACCGGTCTGCAGCGAGGTGTAGACGCTGCCGAACGGCATGTGCACGGTCTGCGCGCCGTAGGCCGGAAACATGGTGTCCTCGGTGGCGGTGGCCTGCACGCGCACCTTGAGACCCTTGAGGTCCTCGACCCTGCGAATCTCCTTCTTGCCGTAGAGGTAGCGGAACCCCTGCGTGCCGAGCCCGATCACGTGAATGCCCTGCGCGGTATTGTCGATCATGTCCCGGATGGCCGCGAACACCTTCTCGTCGTCAAGCGCCTTGACGATGTGATCTTCCGAGCGGAACAGGAAATGCAGCGACATGACGCCGGCCTGCGGCGAGATGGTCGCGGTGTTCGCCGAGGACACGATGGCGAAATCGATGTCGCCGGATTTGACCAGCTGCAGGAGCTGCGGCTCTTGACCCAGCTGCGCGCCGGGATACTGATCGACGAGCATCGTCCCCTTGCTCAGCTCCTTGAGCTTGCCGGAAAATAGCTCGTAGGCGACGCTGTAGCCGGACGGGATCTGCTGATCGTGGGCAAAGCGGTAATGCTTCACGCTCTGCGCTTGCGCGCTCCCGGCGGCGGCAATGCCCGCCGCGGCGATGATTGCGAGGGCAGTGGTCCTGCGATTGCGCATTGTGCTCACGGCGTCCGCTCCAGATGTTTTGATTGGCGCCGCCGTCTGCTTCGCGAAGGCGAAATCCGACGGCGCATTTTTGCGCAACCTTCCACTCGCGAACCATGATTGTCAAACCTGCCCGCCGGGCGTTTCTGCATGCGGCCGCGGGAGCCGCCGCGCTGCCGGCGCTTGCGCGCGTTGCAAGCGCGCAGGCCTACCCGGCGCGGCCGGTGCGTCTGCTCGTCGGCTTTGCCGCCGGCGGCCCCTCGGACATCAGCGCGCGGCTGATCGGTCAATGGCTGTCGGAGCGGCTCGGCCAGTCGTTCATCATCGAGAACCGGCCGGGCGCGGGCGGCAATCTCGCCACCGAGACGGTCGTGCGCGCGCCCCCCGACGGCTACACGCTGCTGGAGACAACCTCCACCAATGCGTGGAACACGGCACTCTACCACAATCTCACCTTCGACTTCTCCCGCGACATCGCGCCGGTCGCGGGGGTCTGCCGCTACGCGGGCGTGATCGTCGTCAGCCCGTCGGTGCCGGCAACGAGCGTGCCCGAGCTCATTGCCTATGCCAAAGCCAATCCGGGCCGCATCAACATGGGCTCGGGCGGAGCGGGGACCCCCTCGCACCTCTACGGCGAGCTGTTCAAGAAGATGACCGGCATCGACCTGCTGCATGTCCCGTTTCGCGGCGGCGGCCCGGCGGTCATCGCGCTGCTCGCCGGGCAGGTGCAGGTGTTCTTCGGCACCGTATCGGTCTCGATCGACCACATCCGGTCCGGCAGGCTGCGGGCGCTCGGAGTGACCACCCGCACGCGCATGGACGTGCTGCCGGACGTCGCGCCAATCGCCGATTTCGTGCCCGGCTACGAGGCAAGCGGCTGGGCATCGGCGCGCCGAGGCACACGCCCGTGGAAATCATCGACACGCTCAACAGTCAAATCAATGCGGCGCTGGCCGATGCCGGTTTCAAGTCACGCCTCGCCAACCTGGGAGTGGAGGCGTTCGCAATGTCGCCGGGCGAGCTCGGTCGTTTCATCGCCGACTATACCGAGAAGTGGGGCAAGCTGATCCGGGCAGCGGGCATCAGGGCGGAATGATCATCATGCGCCCGGCAGCATGAAATCGCGGCCGGCGACGCGAAAGCCGGTCGATGGCGCGCCGACCCAGAGCATGATCCCGAAAAGTGGGAACCGGTTTTCGGAAAAAGATCATGCTCAAACAAAGAGCTAGAGCGGGATGATGTTTCGAAGAAAAATCATCCCGCTCTACGCGGACCAGACGGAGGCCGGCACGAACACCTGGCCCTCGAACAGCTTGCGCGCATGGCGGATCTGAGAGGCTTGCTTCACGGTGACGTTGCCGTCCTGGTCAACAACCTCGGTCCTCATCAGCATCTTGCCTTGCGGATGCTCCACCTCGACCTCGTGCACCGGCCCCTTCCCGAGCGAGGCCGCCTCATGCACGACCGTGCCCGCAATGCAGCTCGTCACCGCCATGTTGGTGCCGCCGGTCACCGCAAAGGCGGTCGCCAGCGTGTACGGCATGAAATAGCGACCGCACACCGTGCCGCCATCCCTTGGGCGCGCCACCAGCACTGGCTTCGGGATGACCTTCTCGCGCACATCGCCGAGCCCCATGCGCTCACCCGCAATCAGCCGCAGCTCCTGCAAGCGGGCAACCAGAGGCTTGTCGCCATCGAGCTCCCCTTTTGTCTCGTAGCCGGTCTTGCCCACCGCCGCGGCCGGCAAGAACATGCATGGCATCGCCATATCCACGCAGGAAACGGTGACGCCCAGGATATCCTCGGCGCGCTTGCCGGTCGGAAAAAGCTTGCCGGTCTTGGCCCCGGCCATGCGGGCGAGGTTGAGCACGATGGGCGCGGCCGGATCGTTGACGCCCGCGATTCGCAGGTCGCCGTCATATGTCACCTCGCCGCCCGGCGTCTGCACCGTCGCCTCGATCAGGGACGCCGTGTTGACGTCCCAGATGCGCACGATGGTTTGCGGGTCGCTCGCCTCGACCAGGCCCTGCTCGATCGCAAAGGGTCCCACCGCGGTGACCATGTTGCCGCACGGCGGCGATGTGTCCACGAGAGCGCGATCGATAAAGACCTGCGCGAACAGATAGTCCACGTCGGCGCCCGGATGGGTCGATCGCCGCACCATCGCAACCTTGCTGGTCACGGGGTCCGATCCGCCGATCCCGTCGATCTGGCGCACATGCGGCGATCCCATGACGCGCAGGAGCACGCGCTTCATCGTCTCGTCGTCGGCGGGCAAATTCTCGCGCAGAAAGAACGGGCCGCGCGACGTGCCGCCCCGCATCATCACGCATGGAATGGCCGTCTGACCGCACGACCGCTTGCGGGCAGCGGGAGGAGGGAGAACGTCGGCCTCAACAGTCATGGACACCTTCTCCTATGGAAGCAGGAATTCGTAGTTGGGGGTAATTGCCCCTGGAAACGGGCCGAACTAATACCATTGGAGCCCAGGCCCTTGCATCATGGGTTCACCGTCCCGTCGGCAGCCTCTGCTTGTAATTCTGCCACGGCCTGTCCGCGTCGAAATTTTCCGCGGCATTGCTCGCCAGCTCGGCTGCATCGAGCACCATGATGTTCGGGCTCAGAGCCAGTGCTGCGCTTTGCGCCTGAGCGTCGATATGGGTGTAGATTGCGCGAACGGTTGCTTCCCGCACTGAGCTGCCAACCACGGTATCGCCGTGGCCGCGCATCAAAACGACAGGATTTGATCCGAGCCTTCCCGCCAGCGCATGCCCGAGATCGGCATTGAGAACCAGCATGCCGCGGTTTTGCTGGTTGTGGTTGACGTCACGCACTTCGAACAACGGCGTTTCCGGCGGCAAAAAGCCGGCCTGAGCCAATACCGGTTTCAACGATATTCCCGCCAGACCAAACGGAAGCACGGCCAAATCATGGGTGTGGATCACCGATTGTACATCGGCGCGCGCTTTATACACTTCGCAATGAATGTAGCGCTCTCCGTTGAGCCGCGGGGCATCGGGTGTGACAGGCTTGCAATCGAGGTCTACCTCGACCATGTCGGCGCGCGATACGAGCGCGGGCGGCATTGCGCGCGGCATGAAAAAATGATTCCGATTTTTATCGGAGCGCGCACTGACGTGGCCAAAGCTGTCCAAGATGCCCTCGTTCGTCAGGATGTGACTTGCTGTTATAACGTCTTGTATGCGGTCCTCGTCGGAATCAGTCGCCGAGCTGCTCTGTGCATGCAGCCCGGCCAGACTGACGGCGACAGCCACGAGTGAAAGACAGATGGCAGCGACCTTTTGCATCAGGGATTCCTCATCATGAGCCCCGCAGCATGAAATCGCGGCCGACCACGCGAAATGCCAGTGCCGCGATCGCAATGGTGGCAAGCAGCAGGACGGCGCCAAGCGCCGAGAGCACCTCGAAGTTTCCCTCCTCCGAGAGATCGAACAGCATCACCGAGATCACCCGCGTATGGGGGCCGACCAGGAAAATCGCCGATGACAGCTCGCGGGTCGCCGGGATGAACACCAGCAGCCAGGCGCCGGCCAGGCTCTTCTTCAACAGCGGCGCCAGCACGGTGCGGATCGCGGCAAGCCGCCCGCCGCCGAGATTGCGGACAGCCTCCTCCATCTCCGGATTGATGCTGCGCAGCCCCGCGGCGCTTGCGGTATAGGCGATCGGCAGAAAGCGCGTGGTGAAGGCAAGGATGATGATGGCGGCGCTGCCGTAGAGCGCCAGCGGCGGCGGCGCATAGGCTGCGTAGAAGCCGATCGCGAGCACGACGCCCGGAATCACGAACGGCGCCATGCACAGAAGCGCAAGCGCGTTGCTCCATGGCACGAGCTTGCGGTTGACCACGTAGGCGATGGCGAGCGACAGCGCAATCGCCGCAAACGCGCTGGCGCCGGCATAAAGAAAGGTATTGAGGATCGCGTGCTGCGCCTGGGTCTGCTCGAACAGGATGTAACGGAAATTGGCGAGCGTGAGGTTGTCGAGCGCAAATCCGCGGCCCCAGGCCTTGGCGAATGCCGCCTGCAGCAGGACCAGCATCGGCAGCAGCACGGAGAGCGTGCACACCGCAAGCGCATAGCCCAGCATCGCCCAGCGCCAGCCTCCGAGCCGGATCATGCGCCGCTCGCCGCCCTTGCCGCTCACCGCGACATAGCCGCGCCGCCCGAGCAGGGAACGCTGGAGGGCAAACATCAGCACCGTGATTGCGAGCAATGGCATGGCATAGGCCGCGGCCTCCTCCACGCGCACGGGGTACTCGAAGAACTGCCAGAGCTGGGTCGAGACCACGTGGAAGCGCGCCGGCAGCGCAATCAGTGCAGGCGCGCCGAACAGCGCGATCGCCTCGAGGAAGCTCACGATCAGGCCGCCGATCATGGCGGGAAGCACGAGCGGCAAGGTCACGCCAAAGGTGATGCGCATGCGGCCGGCGCCGAGGATGCTGGCGGCATCCTCCATCTCGGAAGAGACGAGATCGAGCGCAGAGTTGGTGAAGACGAAGACGTAGGGAAACGAGGCGACGGCCACCACCACGATCAGTCCGGCCATGGAATAGACGTTGAGAATGCCGTGGCCCGCGCCGGTTGCTGCCATCCACACTTTGTTGAGCCATCCGGCATTGGGCCCTGCCAGCAGGATCCACCCGATCGCGCCGAGGTAGGGCGGGATGACGAAGGCACCGAACACCATCAGGCGGATGAAGCCCTTGGCCGGCATGTCGGTGCGCGAGATCGCCCAGGCGATCGGCACCCCGAACATGCCGGCGAGCAGCGCGACGCCCGTGCCGAGCTCGAGCGAATTGAGGATCGCCCGCAGATGCGGCATCCGGCCATAGGCTTGCGCGTAGTTCGCAAGCGTCAAGCGCCCGCTGTCCGGCTCCTGGAAGCTCGCCAGCACGAGCCGCAGCATGGGGCTTGCCACCAGGAACACCAGCGCCGCGATCAGGATGAGCCACAGCGCCATGCCGGGCTCGGCGAAGCGAGCGCGCCGAGGGAGCGCGCTTCGCCCCGCGCTGGGTGCCAGCGCCGCGCTGCTCATCGGAGGACGCGCCGATCGGGTGCGATCAGACGCCGAATGTATCGCGCCATTGCCTGATCACCTCCGGCATGCCTTTGGTGATTTCATCCGCGGTCGGGCGGATGGTCCTGACGTCCTTCGCCGAGGTCACCCCGGGAGGCGGTGCGACCTCGGGCCGCAGCGACTCGTTGAAGTGATCGACCCAGATCTGCGATGCCTCGGCGCTCAGCAGATATTCCATGAACAGCCGCGCCGCGTTGGGATGCTTGGCGCCCTTCATGATGCCGGACGGCGCAATGATGAGCACGGTGCCGTCGGTCGGGTAGATCATCGCCAGCGGATTGCCCTTCTGCGCGCTCGACATGGCGGTGCCGACCGGACCGGTGCCGGCGATGAGGCGCTCGCCCGCGTTGAGCATGGTCACGGTGTCGTTGATCGAGCGCCCGATCTGCGGATTGTTCCTGGCCAGGGCCTCGAAGAATTGCCAGCCATAGAGCTTGCGCAAGGTCAGCACCCAGGTGCCGACATAGCCGCTGAAGCCGGGATGCCCGAGCGCGATCTGGTCCTTCCACTTCGGATCGGTGAGGCCGGTCCAGTTCTTCGGCGCGTCGGCCTCCTTGAGCTTCGCCGTATTGTAGCCGATCGCGATCATGCCCGCCGAGGTTACGAAGTACGTTCCGTCGGGATCGTAGTTCCTGTAGATGTCGAGCACCTTGCCGGCATTCTCCGGCACGTATTTATCGAGCAGCGCCTTCTCCTTCAGATAGACGTAATGGCCGATGTCGGTCGTGCTCAGCACGTCGACCTGCATGGCGCCCGCCTTGATCTCCTGCGAGACGCGCTGGAATGCCACCTGTGCCGTCGTGCGCACCACGTTTGCTTTCAGCGGCGGGTAAAGCGCCTCGAAATTGCGGCCGAGCGCCTGGGCGGTCATATCATCGGAATGGGACATGTACCAGGTCAGCTCGCCTTCCTTGCTCGCAGCCGCATAGAGCTCCTGCTCGCGCGCGCTCATGTCGTGTGCGCGTGCGCGGCGCGGATCGAGCACCCCGGCGATGCCCAGCGCAGCGAGCGCGCCGCCTCGTGACAGCAGCTCGCGACGCGATGCCTTGCGAACGCAGGTCATGAACCTTTCCTCCCTTCCGGCTTTTTTTGCAGTGGACCCTGACCCTATTCCACCTGAGCCGGCCGCCGGAAGAGCAATACCTGCTTCATTTTCGCCGGCACGTCTCGACCGCGGGTGCCGGGGGCGGCTGGGCGCCGAGCGGCAGCGCAGTATCGGCATGAAAGCGCCGGGCGATGGACGCGATGCGCGCGTCATCGCCGGCGCCGCCGATGAGGGTGAGGCCGAAGGGCACGCCGTCCGCCAACAGGGCGGCCGGCACCGCCACCGCGCAGAGATCGAACAGATTGACGAAATTGGTGTAGGTGCCGAGCCTGCGATTGAGCTCGATCGGATCGGCAAGCACCTCGTCGACCCGATAGGCCCTCGGTATGGTGGGAAGCGCGAGAACATCGATGCCGCCGAATGCGCGCTCGCACAGCCGGCGCAGATGCGCGATCTCGTAGAATGCGGCGAAGGCGTCGACGGCGCTCAAGCGCGCGCCGCCGAGGATGATCTCCCGCGTGACGGGATGCATGGCCTGCGGCACCGATTCGATCACCGAGCGGGCGGCGATATAGCGTTCCGCGACCCACGGCCCCTCATAGAGCATGCGCCCGGCGCGATAGAACGGCGCCATGTCGATCTCGACAAGAGTTGCGCCCAGATTGGTGAGCCGGCCGAGCGATGCTTCGTAGGCTTGTGCGTATAGGCTGTCGCCAAAGAATTGACGCTGGCCGGGCGGCGGCACGCCGACGCGGAGGCCCGCGGGCACGGCGCCGAGCGCACCGAGGGGACGCGGGAGGCAATACGGGTCGGCAACGTCGGCGCCGGCCAGCACGGACAACGCGGCAAACGCATCGTCGACGGTCAACGCGAGCACGGACACGCAGTCGACCGTGCGGCAGGCGGGCACCACGCCCGCCGTTGAAACAAGGCCAAGGCTCGGCTTGAGACCGACGATGTTGTTCAGGCCCGCCGGCACGCGGCCGGAGCCGGCGGTATCGGTGCCGAGCGCAAGCGGAACGAGACCGGATGCGACCGCGACCGCCGAGCCGCTGCTCGAACCACCCGGGATGACCGCCGCGTTGAAGGGGTTGCGGGGAATGCCGTAAGGCGTGCGCACACCCTCGAGGCCGGTAGCGAACTGGTCGAGGTTGGTCTTGCCGATGATGATGGCGCCCGCATCCCGCAGCCGGGCAACGCAGGTTGCATCCGCCTGCGGATCATAGGCGAACGCGGGGCAGGCGGCCGTGGTGGCAAGGCCCTTGACGTCGATATTGTCCTTGATGGCGACCGGCACGCCGAGCAGCGCCCCATCACGCTTGCGCCCGCCGAGCAGCGCGCGCGCCTCGGCAAGCGCATCGCGCTCGTCGCGCAGCGAGATGAACACCGCGGGATCGTTATGGGCGCGGATGCGCGCGTAACACTCGGCGATGGTGGCTTCCGGGCTGGTTGCACCGCTGCGATGCGCCTCGACCAGGGTTGAGATCGTGTGCACGAGCGACCGAAGGAAATGTCAGAGTTGCTGGCGCGCGGCGCTGTGTTGGAAGATCTGGCGCATCACGACCTGTCGCAAATACTGTCGTGCTCGACAGACGTACACTTCGGCTGGCCGTCCCAGATCGCCACCGGACTTGTGGCGTACGGTTTGCGGATACCCTTCCTATTTTCGCCGTGTAGGGGCGAGGCATGCCTCGCCCCTACGGAAGGCGCCACGCTTCCCCGCGATCGCGCATGACCCTTTCGGGTCTTCTTGCTCAAATGGATTTGGGTATTTTTCATACCTTTGATTTTAATATTGATCTGCACATGCATCCAGTCCGGCACGCCGCATTTGATCAAACCACGGTCTGGTGGCGCTCGATGCAGATGCGAACGACCTCGTCGGGATCGCGCTTCCACCAGTTCTGCGCCGAGAAGATCTCGACATCGCAATGCCCGCGGTAGCCCGCGTCCTCGACCAGGCCGCGCATACCGCGCAGGTCGATGATGCCGTCCCCCGGCATGCCGCGGTCGAAGACGAGATCGCGGGTGGGCACCAGCCAGTCGCACACGTGGTAGGAAAGAATGCGCGTGCCGCTGCGCGCGACCTGGCGCGGCAGATCCGGATCCCACCAGACGTGATAGGCATCGATGGCGACGCCTACCCCCTCGCCCAGCGCATCGCAGAGGTCGTTGGCGTGGGCGAGCGTGTTGACGCAGGCGCGATCCGCCGCGGTCATGGGATGCAGCGGCTCGATGGCGAGCGCCACGCCGGCCGAGCGCGCATGGGGGAGCACGGCGGCGATGCCGTCGCGCACCTGGCCATGCGCGCCGGCGAGATCCTTCGATCCCGCCGGCAGCCCGCCCGCCACGAGGATCAGCGAGCCTGCCCCGATGGCAGCGGCTTCGTCGACGGCACGGCGGTTGTCGTCGAGCGCCGCGCGCCGCCCCGCCTCGTCGGCGGCGGTGAACATGCCGCCGCGGCAGAGGCACGTCACGGTCAGGCGGGCATCGCGGATGAGCCTTGCCGCGCGCGCGACCCCGCACTCCTGAAGAATGTCCCGCCACGGCGCGATCGCCGGGATGCCGGCGCGCGCGCAGCCCGCGACCGCCTGCTCCAGCGACCAGGACTTGACGGTCGCGGTGTTGATGGCGAGCCATTCGCGGTCGCGCGAGAGGTCGCGCATCA
>Ga0182033_10001333_pt1 | contig 12325 bp, 9 predicted proteins | sample tim00Cox0000000H_FD_125968 | JGI IMG/M metagenome (GOLD analysis project Ga0182033, IMG submission 125968) | Lab enrichment of tropical soil microbial communities from Luquillo Experimental Forest, Puerto Rico - timezero.00C.oxic.00.000.00H | ecosystem: Environmental > Terrestrial > Soil >...
AAGACAGGGCGTCTCTTACGGACGAAACGCCGGCATCGCAGTCGCCCGCGCTCCGATTATCGCGTTTTTCGACGACGATGTGCGTGTTGCGCGTGATTGGGTGAGGACCATCAAGCGGACGATGGACGAGCACGCGGAGGTCGATTTCGTAGGCGGCAAGGTTCTGCCGACGTGGCATGCGCCCCCGCCGGCCTGGCTGACGGAAGCCAACTGGACGCCGTTGGCGCTCGTGGACTACGGTCCGACGCCGTTTTATGTCACCGCGGAGCGTCAATTGTGCCTGGTGTCCGCCAACCTGGCCGTGCGACGGTCACTCTTCGACGCCGTCGGCCTTTTCGCGCCCGAGCTGCAGCGGGTCAAAGACAGCATCGGCTCGATGGAGGATCATGAGTTGTTGACTCGCTGCTGGTGCGCCGGCAAGCAGGGGATGTACCTCCCAACTTTGCTCGCGAAAACGAACGTTCCCGCGAGCCGCATGACGAAGGAATATCACCGACGATGGCACCGGGGCTATGGCGTCTTCTGCGCGACGATGCGCATTATCGAGGACTCGGATCGAAACGGTTGCTACATCGGCAAGAATTCCGGCAGGGAGCTCCTTACCCTCTTCGGCGTACCGGCGTTTCTTTTTCGCCAGATCGCCGACGAACTTCCGAAGTGGCTGCTGGCGTCTTTTCGACGGCAGCCCGCGCTCGCGTTCAAGCACGAGAACAATGTGCGGTTCCTCGTAAGCTACAGCCGCACGCGTTACCGAGAGGAACGCGTTCGCTCCGATCGATCGGTGGTCGCCGAGGTCGGGAGCTTCGCTGGCAAGCTGCTGCGCAAGAAAGTACGCACGGCGCTCAGCGGAGGCCAGAAACGATCCGCCTGATCAGATAATGTCGGCAACCGTGGCTTCCACGTGCTTGAAATAGATGAAGGCCACGAGCAGCAGCGTGACGGCAACGACAGCCGAAATTGCCAGGACGTCGAAGTCGGGTGGCACGGCCTGTAGCGTCACTCGCCGGAAGCTCTCGACGACGCCGACCATCGGATTGAGCGAGTACAGCGCCTGCCATCGCGCCGGCACGATGGAAAGCGGGTAGACGACGGGCGTCGCAAACATCCACAACTGCAGCAGTAGCGGCAGAGCCACACCGATGTCGCGGTAGCGCACCTGAACGGCGGACAGGAGGAGCGAGACTGCAATGGTAAACAGCGTGAGCACGGCGACTATTGGAATCGTAAAGAAGGCGTTTACCGACAAAGGAACGTGATAGTAAACCATCAAGACGCCGAGCATGCTCGAGGCGACGAGGAAATCGATCAGTGCGGCGATCACGTAGGTCAGCGGCAGGATCTCGCGGGGGAAGTACACCTTCGTCACCAACGTGAAATGACTGACCAGACTGTTAGTCGCGGTCGATAAAGCGGTGGAGAAGAACGTCCACGGCAACAGCGCCGAGTAAGCGAACAGCGCATACGGCGCTCCGTCGGTCGGCACCCTCACTATCCGCGAGAAGATGACGGTATAGATGAGCATCAGCAGCGTGGGCTGCAGGAGCGCCCACGAGGGGCCGAGGACCGACTGCTTGTAACGCACCTTCAAGCGGTGCAGGCTCAGCGTGTAGAGCAAATCGTGATAATGGACCAGTCGTCGGACGGCTCCTGCGATGGCCAGAATCGAAAAAGATGGGGCACGAATGATCGTTGTGGGCCGCGAATCCGCCTCCTGAGCGCGCGGTTGCAGGCCGGGCTGAGCTGAACGGTTTCCGTCGATGTGCGTATCGCGCCCAAGCTGTTGAAGGTCGCTCTCTTCAGTGACGCTCGAAATCTGCTGCATGTGTGGCTCGATTGAGGGGTGAAATGTCGAGTTGGAAATCTTTGGCGACCAGCTTTTGCGGCGCGTCCAGGTCCTTGCGATGTTCAGCGGAAGCGTCATGCTCGTCTTCGGGCATCGTCGATATTGATGCGGTTGGCCATCCCCGCCCCAGCGGCGTTCCTGAGGTTGGCGATTCCAACAAAGAAGGAACCGTCCGTCTCTTCCAAGCGAGCAGCCTCAGGGCATATCCAGCGAGGACGTCCCAGGGGACCCAAAAGACGTTCGCGACCAGGAACGGGGCGAATCTCGGCCCCATCAGCGCGCGGATGCCGACCAGCAACAAGAAAGCCGCGGGTACGCACACGGCTCGCGCGACTGGGTGAAAGAGCGACGCAATGAAGGCCAGCTCGATCATGACCGTCGATCCGGCGAGGACATGCGTGAGCCACGGCGATGCGGCAATCTGGAGGCCGGCGTCGGTCAAGGGGTCCGCATCAGAGACGTGATAAACGGCGCGCATCAACACGATCCGCATGTTGTCCGAGGTGATCCACGCGAGCCCGCCCCATCGCAGCTTCGCGATCCCAGCCGCCAGAAAGACAAGACTCATTGCAAGCCAGATCATCCGAATGGGCCAGGTGTACTCGCCGCTCGCGGCTGGGCGGTGGTGTCGCGCTCTGCGGGCGAGAAGGGCGTCAATTGAGTACGCATCGCCTGCGCGTGAGAACGCGAGAATGGTCATCGCGATGACGAGCAACGCGTCCACATGGAACGTCTGCCCGAAATTGTGCGGCAATCCCAGAAGATAGAAGCCCAACACTGCTGCGACGATCGCGCTGACCTTCGTGAACAGCCCGACCGAGCAGAGCGCGAGGGCGATGCGCCAGACGGCCTGGAGCACGTCCAGCGCGGACGGTTGGAGTGGAAAGAGGCGCAGCGCAGAAAACAGTGGCAGCGGCATCCAGAATTCGTTCGAGACTCCGCCCCACGCCGAAAAATCGTCCCGGCTGTAACAAATCAGGAGGCCGGCATAGAACAGCGCGCGCGACAGCGCAAGTCTGGCTGGCGGCGTCGGCTCGAACCAGAACCATAACCAGCGGCGCATCACCCCTGAGATCATCTGAGCCCCCGCGAGACGATCCGCGGGCCGTCAACCTCTTCTACCAACCATTTTGCGTCCGGAACGTCTCGGTTCCGGCCTTGCGGATCGAGCGCCCAGTGCGCCTGGTAAAGACGCAACGCCCGCAGCGGGGGCCCGCTATGGTGTCCGGTGACCCGGAGGTTTTCGTACCGGTCGAGGCAGTCGCGCAGAGCCTGTCGTATCAGCGTGCGCCGCTCCGGGTTCTGATACATGCGCGCGAGCGCAGACGGCAGCCTCGCTTGATCGAACGGCTCGATCATGCCTTCTTCGAGCAGCGGGATTTCCCGCGCGGGCGTTTCGGACGTCACCCCCATCAGGCGCAGGCCATCCAGTCTCGGCTCGCGCTCGGCAGTGGAGAACATTGCGTACGGCGAGAACGGCCAGTGCTCTCGCCCTCTTACGATGTCGTATGCCGAGGCACCGACCAGGATCGCGATCAGGATATGAACGCTGACGAGGCGTGTTCCGGGCATGCCGAATGGTCGGCTGTGTTTCTCGAAATGCGCCCTCACGAATGTCAAAACCTGGCGCATGCGTTGCGCGCTCCCGAGTCTGTCGAGCGCAGCACGCCGACGGATGTAATGGACCAGGTAGCGCACGGAGTTTCCGTGTGAGAAGGCATCCGAGGGCTGACGGCGCAGTATTGCGACAAGCCAAAGCTTCATTTCACGGAACAGTTGCCGATAGACGAATCCGGGTGAGCCGTACAGACGAGGCCCGTCGGGCGGCGCGTCCAGAAGATTGCCGTTGCGATCGATGATTTCTTGTAGCTGCAGCAACGCCATGAAATAGCCGTGCTTGGCGTGCCACGCCCGATGGTAACTACGCGTGAGCCGCTCGGCTTTGATGTGAGCACGCACCACGAGATCCGGCGCATAGAGGACGAGCGCGCCAGAGCGCCACAGCCGAATCTGGAGCTCGTGATCCTGAGAACGAGGGAAGTCCGGTGCGAATCCGCCGATCGCCCTCAGCACTTCGCGCCTGACCGCCAGGTTCGCCGTTATCAGGCAGCGCGGGTCGGTCACGCTCGTATAGAACGGCCGTTCACCGTAGTCGAGGATTGCCAACGGCGACCAATGTCGCTCATCCAGCCACGAGGGCTTGGTTGCCGGCCAGACCGGCAGAATCCGCCCCCCGACGGCCGCTGCCTCCGGATGTCGATCGAGCGCCTCCTTCAGTCGCGCAACCCAATCCGCGTCGGCGCAATTGTCATCATCAGTGAAGGCGACAATCGGCGCACGGCTTGCCTGGATTCCGGCATTGCGGCCGTACGATACGCCCTGCCGTCGCTCGAAGATGTATCGAAACAGGTGCCGTTCATCTGCTTGGAATTGCTTGACGATCTCAGGCGTGCGATCGCTGGAGTTGTTGTCGACGACAATCACCTCGAAGTGCAGCCCCGGGGTGATCTGGCGCCGGAGCGCTTCGAGGGTCGCGGCGAGCGACACGCATCGGTTGCACGTGCTGATCACAACCGATACGTCAGGAGCGCCGTTCATACGACTCGACAACCTCGGTTCGAACTTGCCCCGAACGCCACCATGAGCAGGGCGAGGGGTGTCTGTCTATGCCATCCGCATGCCAGAGTACCAGCGCTCGGGGGGCTGATTTACTCGGCTCAACCGTACATTTCGTTGCGGATGGGATTGGGATTGAAACGCCTGGGATGGGACCCACGCTTCAGGTTTGGAGGAAATCCGGTGCCATTTTGTGGTGTAAGGCGGTTCCAAAGGGCTTCTCATCCACGGGGGACGTTTTCAGTGTAGGCCCGGACGGGGAGCACGCCGAAGTTCCGCTTGGCCTCGGACGACGCTTGAGCGTTGCAGCCGGACCGTAGCTGACGGCGACCTTGTGCTTCGTCGCTCGCTCGAACTCGGGAGCGAGGACCTTCATAATCTCACGGCTCCAATGGCATACGTATGAACCTGTGCCCAACTCCGACCATGGGTCCCGGTGTCATAGAATCGGTGTCCACCGCGCTCCGAGGTTTCGAACAAAGCGGAGGGAAGGTGATGCTGAAATCAAGCGGCGTGGCGCTCCTGTTGCTCCTCGGTTACGCCTCGGCATTTTCGCCATCCTACAAGCTCGCCGGCCAGACCGGGCCCGCCGGCAATCCGACAGGCGCGTTGCGGGAAATCATTCCTGGCCACTTCGTGTACAGTTCCACCACCTACAACAGCGGCATCATTGTCACCAGCGAAGGGGTGGTCGTGCTGGACGCCTTGAACTCCGAGGCGGTCGCGCAGGCGGAACGAGGAGCCATAGCCACGACCATTCGGCAACCGATACGCGTTCTGGTGTCCTCGACGTTCCATGACAATTACTCGAAAGGCAACGTCGCCTACTCGGGCGTGCTGAAGATCGGGCATGAAAACTACCGGACCGATCTGCTCGAGTTGATGCAGCGGGAGAACGTGCCGGCCGGTGAACAGCGAGCCCGACTCCCCGATCAGACGTTTCGCGATCGCATGACGCTCTATCTCGGCGGCAAGGAAATTCAGATTCTCTACGTGGGCCGGGCGCACACGCGAGGCGACAGTATTGTGTTCGTTCCGCAGGATCGCATCGTCTATCTGAGCGAGCTGTATTTTGCGAATCAGTTCCTGTTTATCACCGACGGGTACGGCATCGACTGGCTGCGCGCTCTCGAGGCGGTCGAAGCGCTCGGAGCCGACATATTTGTGCCGGGACATGGACCGATTCCGGCAGACCCTCGAAAAACGCGGCAAGGACTCGACCTCTTCCGGCAGATGCTGGTCGATGTGCGCGACGCTGTTCAGAAAGAGGTCGCGCGCGGCGCCTCGGAGGATCAGGCGGTTGCCGCCATCAGATGGCCCCAGTATGAAGAGATGCAAGGATATGCCGCACAACGGGAGACGGCTGTGCGGCGGCTATATCAGCAATTGACCGGGAAGCTCCCCTAGCGACACCGGTCGAACCGAGCTTGCCAGCAGTCCGGAGGAGGGGGCGGCGCCCTCTTCGAGAGTGCGCGTCGGCTCGGCGCGTTGCCCCTCCCGGGACCGAGCTCGAGGAACGGCAACGAGATTAGAGTAGTCGCACCCCTCATTAGATCGCTCGAGCGGCACGAGACGAGCGCCTGGCTGAACGAGATACACCTGGTATTCTGCGTGTGGTAAGGCTTTCAGCCAGTCGGTCGCGTCCCAGATTGTAGACCCAAACGCGGCTGCCGACGGCAGGCAAGCTTCGTAAAGGATAATCGGCGCACGCGGCTGGTCGAGCGTTCGCGCCGCCCCGAGAAAAACCTCGAGCTCCGCGCCTTCGACATCGCACTTGATGAAGTCCGGCCGGGGCAACACGCCGCTGGCGACCAGAGAGTCGATCCTTTGGAGGTTGCAGGGCACCTCGCGGACGGCTCCGACGCGGCCCGACGTCCAGTCGCGCAGGCTCGCCATCGACTCGTCAACTGGGACGAAAAGCGTTGCCTGCCTTTCGGAATGGGACAAGCCGAATGCATGCACGGTTGTGTTGTGACAAACCCCCGCGGTGCGGCGCAAGGTAGGAATCTTCGCAGGGTTGGGTTCGAACGCGTGGACGCAGCCGCGCGGTGTCGCGAGCTCGGAGAGAAGCACCATGTGGACTCCGATGTGTGCGCCCACGTCGAACACGACGTCTCCCGGGCGGACGAGGCGCCGCATGATGAGCTGCTCGTCCTTCTCCCAAGGGACCGTGGGCCACGGCGAACCGGCAAGCAACGCGTGCGACAAGCCGTCTCGAAGATCGACAAACAGTCGCCTGCCATTGATGGTGATGGGCACAGCCTGAAGCGATCGGAGGTGCCGTGCCAACAGAAACGTCGAGCGCGTACTGCCGCGTGCTCCGCTGCGAACATACAGCTGGATGAGCTTCGAGATGAGCGGAAGGCCGGCGTCTGGAGCAATCACGTGAGAGCCTGGGTCGTTCGCAATCCTCGGCAAGCGGCAGCTTCACTGCAGAATCGGTGCCAGGGATGCGCGTTTGTGCCGTTGTTGCGCTCGGCGCCGCCAGCAACGTCGTTCCACGGTATCGCGCGTTATCGCGTTCCGGCGTTCCGCGTGCCGGGGGCCACCCGGACAAGTACGGCTGCGTGCGGATTGGAGTCACCTCACGATGATGACCAGCTGCTGTCTGACTTTCTGGCCGTCGCGACCGGAAGCGGTAAGCTCGTAAGTCGTCGTGCGGACCGGTGCAACGCGAACACACGTCAGCGTGCTCGTCGGGTCGACCTCGCCGATACCGGGTTCAACGTGTACCTGAGAGGCATCCCTGACGGCGTAGCAGAGCCTTGTGGGCCCGCGACCCGCAATCGATCCGGGGCGCGACGTGAAGATCAGAATGCTCGCCCTGTCCGAAGCGGGTGCCTCTACCGCGGGAGAATTGAGCAGCTCGGCCCCGCCAGTCGCGGCGGACCGGGAGCTTGAAGGACCCGCACCCGGTTCTTCGAGCGGTGACGCTCGCGATGAAGCGGGAGAAACAAGAACGCGCAGCGACTGACGCACACTCTCCGCGTTGGCATCGTGTGCGGTCAGCGTGTAGATAGTCGTTTCTGTCGGCGTGGCCGACACACAGTTTTGTCGGAGTGCGGCAACATCACCAATGTCCGGATCGATACGGATACCAGCGCCGTTCGCGACTTCGTAGCAGAGGCGCACCGACTCGCCTCGCGCGATGCGGTCGGGAGCCGCGGAAAACTGCAACACGCGCAGTTCAGCCGCTTGCGGACGTTGCGCCGTGGCCGCAGTCGTGGGTGTTGCTCCACCGAGAACGCTCTGGAGGAAGGAACTGATGCTTGCCGCGTTCCACGACGTCCAGGAGAGCCTCGCGGGCCGAGCCCAATATGCTATCCCTCCGAAGATCGCCACCAGAGACGCCGCGACGAGGAGCACTGCACTGGCACTCTTCGTCTTCCGAACCCGCATGGTGGGGTGGGCTTCATCTCGAAGCGGCAGGGCATCGAGGTCCGGCACATCTTCAGAGGGAGCCGTCGCTCGCTCGCGGGAGGCCTCGGACACGGGCGCGATCACAAGACTGAGGCTCCGCCGGCTGGCTTGCGCGGCACCATCCTCGCGCACCGCCTCGCGAAGCTTCACGGCCTGGCTCAACGACGCGCGCGCCATGCCGGGCTCGCCGAGGCACACGGCCAGCGTGCCGATTTCATGAAGCGCCCAGGCTTCGGACGATCGATCCCCGATCGCCTTCGCGGCGGCGAGGCAGCGTTCGAGAGCGATCGTCCAGGCGCCCCATCGCGCGCCGATAACCAGTGCACCCTCCAGAAGACGACCCAGTCGCAGGACCTCTCCCCAACGCCGGGTGTCAGTTGCGGCCTGCTGCACGCGCAGGAGCGCTTCGGATTCGTCCAGCAGGTTGCCAGGGCTGCGCCGGTACCGTTCGGCCCATGCGGTGAAGTACGTGATGCCGCGATTCATCCACGGGTTCAGATCCGCCGATCGACGGAGCTGGTCGGCGACACCCTCCGCCAGTTGATGCCGTGATTGGCCGCTGACAACGAGACCGCGGCGGACGAGTGTCATCAACAATGGCTCGACGTCCGGAACGTCCGCGATGCTTGAGACATGTTGAACCTGCAGCGGCACGCCCGGCACCGCGGTCAACGCCAACAAGGCCCGCCGCTCTTTCGCGTCGATCGACGCCATCAGCTCCGTCATGAGACCCGCCGGTACGATGTTTCGAGCGCACTCGTCGAGCGAGATTCCCTGCTCGCGGATGAGGGCAGCGGCCTGCTGGATTCGAAGCGGGTGCCCTTCAAGCGACGCGCAGAGACTCCTTGCCGCCGATTGTTCTGAGGCGTCGGGCGCACGCTCGATCTCTCGCTCCAGGAGGAGCACCGCATCGTCAACCGGCAAGCCTTTCAGCGCGATGCTGCGCACCTCGCCCCACAAGCACCGCTCGCGAGTCGCCACGGCGAACAGCGAGTGCGGTGCAATATCGATCACCTGTTCCAGCTCGTGCTGCGCCAGCTGCACATCGTCAAGAAGGAGCAACGCCTGCTTGTCTTGCAGGCCTCGGCGGACTTCCGCGTCAGTGGGTTTGCAGATCTCGTCGCTTTCGTAGAAGGCCTCGAAGATGAGCTGCAGCAGATCGTCGGACGATAGGTGCCGTGCCGCCAAGTACACGATGCCGTCCACGAACGAGGCGGCCCGCGGATGATGCGCCAGCTGTCGGAGGATTGCCGTTTTGCCGACACCAGGCTCACCACTCACCTCAATGGGCAGGCCCGCGTCGAGCGCTGAGAGGGCAGCGGCCAGTTCCATGCGACGATCCAACAGACCGCGAATCAGTCTCGGTCGAAGGAGGATCGGTGTGGGTCGTGGACGGATGTGCGCCCGTTCGGCCCGTGACGCCTCGCGGACCACGGCGCCCGACTGTTCGCCGATCTGCAAGACATAGCGACCAACCGCAATTCGACCCGCGATCGCTCCGTACAGCGAGGGCGGCTGAACGTGCGCTTCCGGATCGGCAGCGGGAACAGCCACGTGGCGATCAAGCCGGTCCGGGTCCCGCTCGACTGTCATTCTCGGCAGAGTTGGCGCCGGAGCACTGCTAATGTCTCTCGGGTGCGGTGGTTCACATCATACGATGAAGGCACAGCAAACGGGACCATCACGCCGTATCGCGGAGGCGCCTGGCTCACGCCTTGCGGGGATACGGCCGACACTGCAGCCGAGCTGGTCTGTCGCGACGACCGGAAGCCTCAGCAGGTTGGCCGCACCAGTGGTTGGCGCTCAGAGCGAGGACTTCACAACCGTCTCGGTGGCGGCGCCTTGCGGCAACGCACGATCGGACACCCAGGCCTTGAGGAGCGTCCACGTGATTGCGAGCACCACGGGTCCAATGAAGAGTCCGATGATCCCGAAGGCAATCAGGCCGCCGATGACACCCGCAAAGATAAGCAGCAGCGGCAGGTCAGCCCCCCGCCTTATCAGGAATGGGCGGACGAATCCGTCGATCGTGCCTGCGACCAGAGCGACCAGGAGCAGCGTCGTTCCCCAGCCGCTTTTGCCTGACCAGTAGAGCCACGCGACGGCGGGAACAAGCACCAGCAGCGGCCCGAGTTGGGCCAGGCAGAGAAACAACATGACGGCCGTGAGCAAGGCGGCTGCGGGAACACCGGTGATGAAGAGGCCTGCGCCTCCAATCGCAGCCTGCAGGAGGGCGGTCACAACGACTCCAAGCACGACGCCGCGGATCGCCCGCGCGGCAAGAACAGCCACGTCGTACCCCTGCTGACCAGCCAGACGCCGGGCAAAGGTCAGAATGCCCTCCCTCACGATCTCTCCGTTTGCGAACAGAATCGCCGCGATGATGGCCGTCAGCACGACCTGAAGCAACATCATGCCGATGCTCCCGGCCTTCGCGACGAACCACTGGAGGGCCGTCTGCAAGTACGGCGTGAGCACGGCCGACCGCTCGTCGGGGCCGAGCGCAGCGAACCCGCTCCATTGGTCGGCCATCCGCTTGCCCGCAACGGGGACATGTTCCAGCCAGGCGGGCGCAGCGGGCAGCTCGATCGAATTGAGGGAACGGATCTCTTCCGTGATGCCCTGGGCATTCCTGACAATCGTGGTGAGAGCGAGCGTGACAGGAACGAACACCACGAGCAGGATCAGGGCCGTCATGATCGCGACGGCCAGACGTCGTCTGCCCAGAAACGCCTCGAGCCTCATCAGGAACGGCCACGTCGCCACACTGACAATGGTCGCCCACAGGATCGACATGAGGAATGGGCTCAAGACCCAAAAGGTTGACGCGATGAACAACGCGATGAAGAGCACCGACAGAGTGATGTGCGTGATGTCAACGGAAGCAGGACGATGTTCTCTCATATCGTATCCTTGACGTCCGCAGGGGTTCGCGTCGTGCGCCCGCCCGCCGTGCGGCAGAGGTGGCGCTTTTTCAGGCGGTGTGCTTTCCTGTGCGCGATCGCCGTGGTGCTGCGCTCCCGCCTTCGAGCGACGTTAAAGCAGCCGCCGTACCCAACGCGCCGGCTCCCCCGCCGCCCGGAAGTGTCAGAACGTACGAGGTTTGATCGCTCGAGATCCCGCTCGGCAGGCTCGCCGGTGTTGGGGCCCTCCGCCTCATCGGAGGATGCTCCACATTTCGGGGGGCGCCACCAGCAACATGACCGCTCTTGTTCGTGACGGCGGCCCGGCTATACTCGGCCCGATCGTGGCAGTTGCGCGACACGGAATGCGTAGACTTCGCCCGGCCGTGGTCAGAAGCTGCTCACGCCGCGTCGGTCACACCGTCAAATAACCAGGAGGGATCGTGAACACACGCGCACTGTTGTTATGGGGCGTCGCCGCAACGTCAGCGATTCCCGCGACGGTCCGAGCGCAAGGCGTCGACTATCCCCTGACGCTCATCGCGCCGGGCAAGGGCCCCTATACTTTTCCCGCAGGCTACCAGACGCCCTGGGACAAGATTGAGATCAGGGTGACCGAAAAGATGTCGCCGAACCTGTTTGTGCTCCATGGCTCGGAAGGGCTCGATCCGGCCCACCCCGATGCGTCCGGCGGCAGGGCCATGGCGCTCTTCGGCCCTGACGGTGTTCTGATGGTGGATACGCAGAACAGACAAGTCGCAGAAAAGACATTGAAGGCGATCCGGTCATTCAGCGACGCGCCGATCAAGGTTGTGGTCAACACGCACGTGCATCCCGACCATACCGGCGCCAATGCCTTTTTCGCCAAGCAGGGCGCGGTGATCTTTGCGCAGAAAAATCTCCGGGATGAGATGCTGCATCCGTCCCCGCGCCCGGACGGTCAGCCAGGTCCGGCGCCCGATATGAGCGGCCTTCCGGCAGCGACTTACGACTACAACCCCGCCGGGCCGGGCCAGCCGGCGGTGACCTTCAACATGAACGGCGAAACAGTGGACCTTGTTCCGATGATGCCGTCCCATACGGCCGGCGACACAATCGTGCGCTTCCGCAAGGCCAACGTGATCTATATCGAAGATTTCTACCGCAACTTCGGCTTTCCCTTTGCCGATCAGGCCAACGGCGGTTCGATCCGGGGCATGCTCGATGCGATCGACCTCATCGAGAAGATGGCCGGCCCCGACACGACGCTCGTGCCCGGCCATGGCACACTCGTCAAGAAGAAGGATCTCCTGGCCTATCGCGGCATGCTCGTGGACATCTTGGCGAAGGTCAAGACCATGCGCGATCAGACCAGGTCGCTCAAGGAAGTTCTGGCCGCGAACCTGACTGCGCCGTACGACAAAACGACCATGGGCGATACCCAGCAGAGCAAGGATCGCTTCGTCACTGAAGTGTATGACGAGGTGGGGGACTTTCCACCGGTCGTCGATGGAAAGCGGACGATGCCGAAACATCCCTAGGCGAGCGCGGGACGGCTCGCCGG
>Ga0182033_10001336_pt1 | contig 12308 bp, 9 predicted proteins | sample tim00Cox0000000H_FD_125968 | JGI IMG/M metagenome (GOLD analysis project Ga0182033, IMG submission 125968) | Lab enrichment of tropical soil microbial communities from Luquillo Experimental Forest, Puerto Rico - timezero.00C.oxic.00.000.00H | ecosystem: Environmental > Terrestrial > Soil >...
ACGCGCATGACGATCTCCCGTCATCCGTAAAACTGCTCACCATAAAAATTAGTAGCGGGGGCAATGGTTCGCGAAGGGGAACTCACCGGCATTTGAAATTAGGGCACTCATACTATCGGCGGATAGACGGCTGCTTGTAACTATCCCAACGCTGTGCGCAAGGTTCTTGCAGCGTTAGTTGAGCACGCTAACAGGTTTGTTGAGATTGCCGCGCTAAAGGGTTGGCCGGAAAGAAAAGATGCGCAGCTAAGGGGCGAAGGGCTGCGTAAAGTCTAGACGAGCGGCATTAAAATTCGGTTCACCGCAACGTTTTCACGTTGCTCTTCTCGTTCTGAATAAGGCGCACAGCTCGGGTGGGATTGCGAGGCGCGGTGACACCTAGAACTCTTCATGAGCAATTGGACAAGCCGCTCGTTCGAAAAGATCACCCGCGACAATCTGCGGCGACTTTCATCCCTGGCTCTCGCTGACTTCCAAGACTTTTTTCATCGCCATCAGCGATGGCGTCCGTATCGACAGCGACTGCTGTTGATTTGTCTGTGTCAGGGCGCAGCCAGCCATTACGTCACGCCGCGCCGCGGCATCACCACTGATCGCAAAGGTGGCGTGAACGACTTTGACGTTTGGGGCTTCTTTCACGCACGTCCAAATGATCGTCCGTTCCCGTATCGGCGCCACGGACGGCAGGACTTCGGTCCATCCAAGTTTGGCCGCAGCCCAAAGGACAAAGCCCGTTTCACCGGGCGTCCAGTGGATGTGTTGGCTAGGTCGATTGAGAAGCAGCGATCTGAGAATCCGATTCAAGCCGTGCAACGATATCTGCAAACACGACGCACGAAGACAATGAGGCTTCTGGCGCAACGACCTGTTGTGGTGCTGTGGCCCAGCAAAAAACGTGGTCGGATCATTTGGCGAGGGGTCAAGTAAGCAGTAGCGCTGTCACAAATCTACACGTACAGCGTGCCCAAAATAATGTACCCTGTACTGTACCCTTTTGGGCTTTTGCCTCGGCACAGACATCTGAAAAATGAAGCTAAGTTATTGATTCTGTTGGTACAGTTGGGTGGGCTCGAACCACCGACCTCCTGTTCCACAGACAGGCGCTCTAACCAACTGAGCTACAACTGCATCGCGCTTCGGCGGGCCCAAAAAGGGAGCCTCGAATGAGCCGGAAACTAGGTGCAACGCCGCTTTTTGGCAAGGCGGCAGAACGACCAAAGATCCGGCCGATCCCTGGTGTGTTGCAGAATCGAAACGGCGCCTCTTGGTGAAACAAAAAGCCCGGGCTCAATGTGCCCGGGCTTTTTTTGGCTGAGGGCCTGGCTCTTATGCGGCCGGCTTGAACAGCTTCGAGGCGTTGTTCTTGATCGGCTCGACGGTTTCGTTCGCGACCTTCTGGGACAGTTCGGCGAGTTCCTTGCCGTAGGCGGTAAAGGCTTCGAACTGCTTCTTGGCGTGGGTGGTCCACAGCTCCAGCGCTTCGGAAGGCGTTTTGACGCTGACCATCTCCTGCGCGAAGTCGAGCGTCGCCGCGGCGTTGGCCTTCATGATTTCCATGAGCTTGGCGGAATAGGCGCTGGCGCCCTTGCTGGCGCTGGCGAACACAGCTTCGATGGTGGAGTTGTTGCTCTCGGCGACGTCCTTGAACTTGGCATAGCTATCGCGGGCCTGAGAAACGCCTTTCTCGGCCAGCGCGCGCATTTGCTCGGGAACTTCGAAGGGTATGATGGAAGCGGAAAAGGGGTCGGTGGGATTGGCCATGGGGGAGTCCTTCGCAGTGGGGGTGGGGACAATGGGGAAACCGCTTGCGCGCCCGGAAAAATGCCGGGGACGACGAGTTGGATCGCTCAGGCGGAAATGCCCTTTTGGGCGCCTAATTGGTAAGCACATTATAATGGCATTTTTGTGCAATGCAAACTAAATCAGGGTGCAATGCCGTATGAGCATATCGTGGAACTTGTCGGGCCCGTCCCTGGCAGGACAACGCGCATCCCGCGCACTCGGCCGACGCTTCATGACTTCCTGCCAGATGCGACTGCAACGGAAGACGCCGAAACACTGACTCGCGCGCGAACAGCAAACATCAAATCCACGCCGCAGCCGCTGACTAGCTTCCAAGCCTTGCGGGCCGGATCGAGACTCCAGCTTTCGCGAGGAATCGCGTACGGCTTGGCATCGAAACGAGCCAACGTCGACCAGGACTGCATGATACGAGGCAGGTTAGTGCGCCTTTGAACGCGGTGACCCCAGCCGGGAAGGTGGACCTGAAGCCGCCTGCGGGCGATACTAACGATCCGTTGAGGCTGTCTGCATTTGACCGCCTGGGGGAGTGGATTGATATTCGCGATCGTTGCGACTTCTCGAATTTAAGAGCGAATGTCAGATCCGCAAATTCCACACGAACTTCGGAAAGTGGGCACTAGTGAAGCGGAAAGCGAAGATCGAAACGGGACCAACAGATCCGCCGCGATGAACGAGCGGCAGCCGCATTGATTGGTCCTTTCAGCGCGATGAGCACCGTGGAATTCCAGTTGCGAAGCTTCAGCGATCCGCGGCTGGCCGTGCACGCCTCAACTCCCCTGCCCGCGTGGCTCTGGTCCACGGACGGCACGCATGTGCAGTGGGCCAATCCGGTCGGCGCAGGGGTGTTCGGCGCCACCAATGGGGCGAGCCTTGCGAAAAAAAACTTCGGCCCCGCGGACGTGCACCGCCGCCAGATAGCGCAACTCGCCCACCGGCTCGCGCCGACGGGAGCGATCCGGCTGGAGCGCCTGCGCGGCTTCGGTGCCGCGCCTGGCATGCTCGTCACCTGCTTCTGTGCGCGGCTCGAGTTTGCCGAAGGCAGCCAAGGCATCCTGATCGTGACCGCCGAACCGGTCGGCCGTCCGATGCCACTGTTCGAGCGCTTGCGGCACTTGGTCGAAGACATCGACGCGCCGGTCGCGGCCTTCGCGCGCGAGGGCATGCTCGTTGCTGCGAGCCGCGCCGCGCGACCGCTGTTCGGCAGTCTTCACGACCTGTCGGACGCAGGCGTGACGCAGGCGCGCGAGGAAGCGCTGAGCCAGGGACGGTCCGAAATGCCGCTCGGTCGCGGCCATATGGTGTTGCACCGTGTCGGCATCGGCGCCGATACCGGCCTCATCGGCATCATCGAACCAGCCGCGACAGAAGCCGTTCATGTCAGGCACATGCCTGCCGCTTCGCCGACGGAGGTCGCGGTCGCTCGAGCCACGCAAATCATCGCCCCGCCGGGCGATCTGCCGCCGCCTGATTACGAGCGGCCAGCGATATCGGGCGAAGCGCCGGCCGAATTCGCCTTGATCGACGAATTCGCCGAAACGGAAGCGACAACGGATACGCCTGCAGCCGAGCCAATCATGTCCGAGAAACCGTCGGAGCCCTCGAGCGTCGAGGAAAATCACAAACCAACCTCGGTCGAAGCCGAAGCGCCGGTCGAGCCGTCGCAGCCGATGCAGGCCCCTGCCCCGCCGTCGATTGCACGGGCGGAGGATGGGCCGACAGCCTTCGAGCCGTCGGCAGAGCCCCGCCGCTATCCGCTCCGCTTCATGTGGCAGATGGATGCCGATGGCCGCTTCTCTATCAGCCGCGACGAGTTCACCCACCTGATCGGCGTGAACACCGCCGCGGCTTTCGGACGGCCATGGGACGAAATCGCAGAAACATTCGGTCTCGATCCGGAAGGCCGCGTGGCCAAGGCGATTGCAACGCGCAGCACCTGGAGCGGCATCACCCTGCCCTGGCCCGTCGACGGCGGCGGCCGCCTTCCGATCGAAATGTCGGGATTGCCGATCTACGATCATGTGGGAAATTTCGGAGGCTATCGCGGCTTTGGCGTTTGGCGCGAAATCGACGAACTGGCGCGGTTGGAGACGCAGCGCCGGATCGAGCCATCCGACCAGGCGACGAGCGCGACGGTCGCGTCCGCTTCCCCCACCGTCAGCGATCCGCCCACCGAGGAGCCGTCCGCGCAGGCGGTCGGGCCCGCCGCCGCGGTTGAAACTGCGGCGCCCAAGCCGGACAATCCGGACAAGCCGGCGGAAGCGCCCGACGATCCGCTCAGGAACGTCGTCCCGTTCCGGCCGCTTGGCGATCCTCGCGCGCCGATCCTGACGCCGGTTGAAAACAGCGCCTTCAGCGAGCTTGCGCGGCAATTGTCGGCGCGGCTTGAAAGCGAACGCGGAGCGGAAGCGTTCTCGGCGACCGAGGCGTCGGCCGGGCCCCGCGCCCCATCCGGATCGGCTGGGAGCAACGTCGAGACGCCGAATTGGCTGGCGCACCCCGAGCCGCCGCCGCGCGGCGACAGCGAGCGCGACCGGATGCTGCTCGATCTTCTGCCCGACGGCATCCTGATCTATCGGCTTGACCGGCTGCTTTATGCCAACCGGGCGTTTCTCGAGCGCATCGGCTATCCGAGCCTTCACGCGCTCGAACAGGCCGGCGGTCTTGATGCGCTTTACGTCGAACCCGGCGTTTCCAACGCCGCGAGCACGTCCGACACCGGCACGCCGGTGACGATTTCCGCAACCGAAATCTCCGCCGAGAGAGAGCAGGACTCGGCAATCGAGGCGCGCCTGCACACAATCAGCTGGGATGACGAATCCGCCCATGCCTTGATCTTCGCGGGTTCAGGCCCGCCGGGCGGCATTGTCGCAGCAAGCCTTGGGCCTGCGCCGGCCGTCTCGATGCCATCCGCCGTCGGCCATGCCGATGCCGAGGAACTCGGCGCCATCCTCGATACGACGGCCGACGGAATCCTGATGTTCGACGCCGAAGGTAACATCAACTCGTGCAACCGCAGCGCCGAAGCGCTGTTCGGTCATGACGGATCCGAACTCGTCAAGCGCAATCTCACAAGCCTGTTCGCGCCGGAAAGCCAGCCCGCCGTGCTCGACTACCTCGCGAGCCTCAAGGGCAGCGGGGTGGCGAGCCTGCTCGAACACGGACGCGAGGTGCTCGCCTTCGTGCGCGGTGGCGGCCTGATCCCGCTGTCGATGACCATGGGACGGACGCAAGCAAGGGGGCCGAATTTCTTTGCCGTCTTCCGCGACCTCTCGCAAACCAAGAGGAACGAGGACGAACTGCGCGAGGCGCGGCGCCTGGCCGATCGCGCAGCGAACGCCAGGGTCGATCTGCTTGCGCGGATCAGCCACGACATCCGCACGCCGCTCAACGCCATCATCGGTTTTGCCGAAGTAATGATCGGCGAGCGGTTCGGTGCACTTGGCAACGCGCGCTACGCCGAATACATCACAGACATCCGCGCTTCCGGCGAACGCGTGATCGCGCTGATTGACGAGCTCGCCGATCGCAGCGAGATCGAAACCGGCAGGCTCGACCTCGCCTTCACGCCCCAGAACCTCAACGGAGTGGTCGAGAATTGCGTCTCGGCAATGCAGCACGAGGCCAATCGCCAACGCATCATCATCCGCACTTCGCTCGCACAGGCGCTGCCGCCGGTCGTCGCCGACGCGGACGCCTTGCGCCAGATCGCGCAAAACCTGATCGGCAATTCGATCCGCCTCACCAACGCCGGCGGCCAGGTGATCGTCTCGACCGCGCTGACCGACTTCGGCGAGGTGGTGTTGCGCGTGCGCGGTACGGGCCAAGGTCTCAACGACGATGAGGTGGCCGCCGCGCTGGAGCCGTTCCGCACCCTGCCTCCGTCGGATCAGGCGGACGATGGTTCGCCCGCGAGCCTCTCGCTGACCAAAGCGCTGGTCGAAGCCAATCGCGCCAAATTCCACATCAGGACCGGCGCAGGTACCGGCACGCTGATCGAAGTGGTGTTTTCACACAGCGTCGTCGAATGATACCTGGCGCAGTTCGCCAACGCGCCGCATGCCGCAGCATTTGATGAAAACGCGAGCCGCGCGAAAAAGCGACGAACACACTCTTCTCCTTGCGCTTGCGAATGCCCATCAAGAAGGCAGTCGGCACGAACGATGTGACGCTTGCGTCATCCTTCCGGGCCGTTTCGTGCATTCGCGGAGCTACTCCCAATGGGTTAGTCAATAAGTTCCGATGCGGCGACGCAATTTAACCTCGCTTCGCCCGGATCGTGCCGCGCGAAAGCCTGAAGCATGTCATTCAGGGGGGCGTTTCCGGCATGACGGACTACGAAGCACTGCCCATTGAGAGCCCGACGCGCCGCTGCCCGAGGTGTACCGCGTTATTTCGCCTGACCCGTTCAATTCTCGATACCACGCGCGGCACCACCGTTCTCCTGTTCCAGTGCCTCGCTTGCGGAGAGTGTCTCTGGGACGGTGACTCAGAGCAGTTGGCGGCAGGTCTCAGCCATCTCAGTTCATCAGGACGCAAACGATACGGAGGCTTTTGTTCCGGGTGATCCACGCTGCCTTCGGATCACCGGCTCCAGGAAGATCATATCGAAATTGTCGTGCCAAAATGCATCCTCAATCCCGAGGCGCAAGGCCCGACGATCCACGAGCTGGCCGCAAACTGTCCAGCTCCCAAAGTGCCCAAGTTAAGAAAAGGAGTGAGTACGATGAGAGCGCAGAATGTGAAGCCCTTCGATGTCAGCCGGCTCGAAGACGAGGTGCAGGAGGCGGTTCAACAGAGACAACCGCACATCCATTCGGTCGATTACCTGCCGCGGCCGGTTCCGGAATACGTCGTCCATCGCGAGGACGTCAGCGAGATCGGCAAGCTCTCGGCCGAGGCCATCGTCAAGGAATACGAGGCGACCGCCAAGGAAATCGAGGCGATGGGCCAGACGATGAACGAGATGGTGCAACGCTGCGAGCAACTCACGGCTTCGGCTTCCTCCATGCTCAAGGACATCAAGGCCACGGCCATGCGCTATCGCAAGGAAGGCAAGCGCATGTTCGACGAGATCGAGCAGTGCTCCAAGGCCACCGATGAAGTCCGCAGTCTTTGCGAGAGCTTCCGGGACAAGATCACGACCAAGGCTGGCGAGGAAGCCGCGTGATCATCTACTCGGCGGTGCCGTACCTCGTGGTCGCGGCACCGGCGGTCATCGTGTTGCTCGCCATCCTGGTCGGCGGCTGCACGATGACAAGAACCGCGGACGAACCGTTGGATCGCGCACGGTTCTATTCCGACCCGAACGGCCGGACCGAACAGTTGACCCGGGAGCTTGACCAACGCGCGGCGCGCGAAGAGCTGCGGCGCGTAGTCGAAGAGGGGCAGCGATGATCTGCGATTGTTGCCGGCGCGATGTCGACTACGTCAGGGGATCGTTCTGGCTTGGCGATGCAAGAATCTGCCGCGAATGTTTCGCGCAATGGTACAACCCCGACGATGATCACCTAGACGCCTCCAATACCGTAAGCATCGCAAACTACGTCCGCCTCAGGCATGGCCTTCCGCCGATCGCCGCCACGCTGGCGATCATGGCGCTGGCGTTGACGTCAACGGCCTACGCTTCGCGTCACTGCCTCGATCAGACTGAGGCGGCGCGGACATGGCCGACGCGAAGCCTCATGAAGGACGGTGACGGATGCTGGACTTATGACCGCCGTCCGCCTCGCGCCGAAGCTCGGGTTGCAGCGCCGGAAGCTGTCGTGCCGGTCGTCGTGCCCCCTGTGCACCCTCCGAAGCTGATGGAGCGCTGGCCGGAAACAAATCAAAGCCTGATTCAGGTCGAACTGCGCGAGTTCGATCCGCAGCCGACACTGGAATCGAAATCGTCAGTGAACGTGCGCCAGCTGGCGCTGTTCGTCTCGCTCGTGCTTGCTGTCGTGTTCATGATCGAGGTCGTGACCGGCCGGCAGGGAACCAGGGTCAGCGCCACCGCGCGCCGCTCTGCCCAGGCAGGAACGCATTGGGCTTCCAGGAGCTGACACCCTTCTCGGCCACCACCGCTGTCGCGCGCGCAGCCGAAGCCATCCAGACTTGATCGTAAGAGCTTATTCGCGAGGTCACGCGGGGTCAGATGCGCCGTTACGGCCCGAGCCGTTGCCTGAGCCGTTGTGGACCAGCAGCGGAAGATCGTGCGGCGCGGCGGCATCGTCGAACAGCCTGCTGTTCAGCGCCCAGATCGCCGCTTGAGTGCGATTGCTCGCGCCGATTTTTCTGAAAATGGCCTTGACGTGGGCTTTCACGGTCGGATCGGCGATCTTGAAAAACCGCGCGACGTGCTTGTTGGAATCTCCGCGAACGATGCGCTCGAGTATGGCGACCTCGCGCGCGGACAATTGCTTGATCGCGTGAGGCTCGTCGGCGTCTACCCAATGCACATCATTTTGAGAGAGTTCGTGTTGAGGGATTTCATTTTGCAGCGGCGGGGACGCTCGCTCGTCAGCCTTGTGCTGAATCTCCAGCGACCAGAGGCGGGAATCGATGAGGATGAGTTTTCCGTTGATCACGGCCTGAAGAGTGCTGACGAGAGCGTTCGGGCTGACCGAACTGAAGAGCGCCGCATTGGCTCCGTCATCGAGCGCGCTGGCGAGAAAGCGCGGATTGCTTTCATCCGCCACCGCCACGACGAACGCCAACGGATATTGGCTGCGAATCTTGCTGCAAACCACGGCCTGCTCAGCGCCGACCCCGATGATGAACAGAATCGGCTTGTCGGAGGGGACCCCGGTCAGATCATCCAGTTCAATGGCGCAACCTTGGGGGCGAAACCGAGTGCTCGAAAGTATTAGTCGCAGCCCCTCGCGGAAGAGGCCATCACTCTGAAGGATATAGGTGGGCACAGCCTGCTCACTCGACATACTTTAGCAGCCGCTCCAATGAAGACGTCACCGTATTACTTCAGATAACAAGCCCCGATTGTCCCCGCCTAGCTGAAACATACAACCCATTACGTACTTGGTAATTAACTTAGGTAATTAACCTAAGATAAGTTCCTGCGGAACAATGGAACTCATCTATAAACAAATTTAGCTAGTCGACACCTATATCAGACTCTTGGCAAAGATGTGACAGTTGTCAGGAAGATTATCTTTGACGTCTGTGCTGGAATACTTCGCAGGCGCGATTTTAGCCGCCGGAATCTCCACATCTTTTGATTATTTGCAAATTGCGATCAAACTCAAGGTTGCTTTCGCAACCAGAGCGTCAGGCCGCGGCCTTTCGCGGCGATCGCTCGGGCTTTCGGCTGCCGATCAAGAACGGCCCGAAAATGAGCGCGAACCCGAAAAATGCAGCAGCCCAGCAAAATGCAGCAACATGCAACAAACCCGTGCTGTGCGCGGGCTCAAGCACCGCACAAATACGCGAAATCGCCGCGATGATGACCGCCGCATAGATCGCCTGCGTGGCGACGGATGCGGTGAGTTGCTGGCCGGTGTGCCCAAGCGTCGCGCGGCTCATCACCGCAAGCGTCATCACGCCGGCGGCCCCTACCATCCAGGCGTGAATTCCACCGCTCGTCGGGATCTGTCCCAGCGCCGCCGCAGCGTTAAGCAGGAAGCCGACCGGGACGAACGCATAGCCGATATGCAAAATCAAAAGCAGCCGCTCGGCCCCGGTGCGGTGCCCCGCCCAGCGGGCGAGTCGGACCAGATGCAGCAATCCCGCCATCACCATGATACCGGCAGTAACAATGCCGGCCGGGCTGACGATCCAGGCTAAGAGTGCCAGCGCGGCGGCAGCGACGGCGACGATATCGAAACGGCCGAACGGCGCCGGCAGGCGGCCGGGATTTTCGCGCACCAGCCAGTTGCGGGTAAAACTCGACACGATGCGCCCGCCGATCAAGGTGATCAGCAATACGACGACCGCAATACCGAGGCGAATGCTGACGTCAGCCGCACCTTCAAGATGTGCCTCAAAATGGAAGGCGATATTGGCCGCCAACAGCAACAGCAGCAGGATCACGACATTCATGTTTCGCCAATTACGCCCGGCGAGAATTTCGCGGCTTGCCGCTGCCGCGACCGCCAGCAGAAAGCTCGCATCGACGAGCATGGCGACGAGCCATCCGGTATGGGCCGAGAAAGTCACGCCGACGCGCCCAGCGAGCCAGATCGCCACCAGGCCCATCAGCGGCTTGCCGCGGATCGGCAGTCGTCCGGTCCAGTTCGGAATCGCGGTGAACAGAAAGCCGGTAATCACTGCCGGCAGATAGCCAAACAGCATCTCGTGCACGTGCCAGTCGCGCGGCGCAAAGGCCGAGGAGAGCGTGATCTCGCCATAGAACAGCGGCAGCCAGACGAGGATGGCCAATCCAGCATAGATGGAACCGAGCAGGAAGAACGGCCGGAAGCCGTATGAGAACAAGGGCCAGGCCTCAGGGGTTTGTGGATGCGAATGGCTTGTCATGGGCGGGCTCACTCGTGGAGCAAAATGGTCTGCTTATTATAACGACCAGGTCGAAGCTGTTGTTGCGGCAGCGCAAACTTCCGCTTGATCGCAACCGGCCGCCGTCTAGATTCCAGTGAAGTCCACGCGGCGGGGAAATATGGCTACGGTCGATCGTTCACTGGTTGCCAATCTGCCGCTCTTTGCGGGATTTTCCGCCGAGGAACTCACCGAGATCCTGCGCGAAGCCCGCTCGTTGCGGATAGCAAAGAACAGCAACGTATTCGCCGAGGGCGAAGATGCACATTCCTTCTTCGTCCTGCTGCACGGCCACGTGCGCGCCAGCAAGACCACGCCTTCGGGGGAGCAGGTGGTGGTGCGCTATGTCGCGCCCGGCGAAACCTTTGGCGTTGCGCCGGCGATCGGACTGCTACGCTACCCTGCCACGGCGACCGCGGTGGACGACAGCGTCGCCCTCGCATGGCCATCGGCGACATGGCCGCGCCTGGTGTCGCGATTTCCGGCGCTCGCCACCAATACATTGCAGACCATCGGCAGCCGATTGCAGGAAACTCACACGCGTGTGGTCGAGATGTCGACCCAGCAGGTCGAACAGCGCGTCGCCCATGCGCTGCTTCGGCTCGCTAAACAGGCCGGGCACAAGGTCGAACACGGTATCGAGATCGATTTTCCGATCAGCCGTCAGGATATCGCGCAAATGACCGGCACGACGCTCCACACGGTCAGCCGCATTCTGAGCGGGTGGGAACAGCGCGGACTGATCGAGAGCGGGCGGCAGCGCATCGTCCTGCGCGAGCCCCACAAGCTGCTTGTGCTCGCCGAGGAATCCCCGGGGGAAGGCGGTCCATCTACCCGCCAGTGAGAAAATCATGCGCGTAGCGCCGCCAAAAAGGCCTCACGGTCGACCCCATGCTCGCGGCAGGCATCGTCCACGGTGTGAAAACAGGGGATCGCCGCGGGAATCGAGGGGCTATTGGCGATAATCACGTTGACCCGGCGGTTCACGAGATCAGCCGCAAGTGCCGGCAAGCGCTCGTACCGGTTATCTGCCCAGCGATATTCGATGGTTACATTCTGACCCTCGGCATAGCCGGCTTCTTTCAGCCCTCTTCTGAACGCGGCTGCCATTAATGCATACCCGTCAGCGGATGCGCTGTTCAGAAACCCAACCACCAGGGGTGCAGACAGCGACTGCTGCGCGCGCACCGCGAGCGGCGACGCTGTTGCACCAGCGATGAGCGTGAGGAATTTCCGCCGCCTCATGAGGCGCCCCTCGGCCAAGCATTGCAAGCTTACCGCATCCTAACGCGGGGCTGTCGCGAATTTGGCGACCAAATGTCTCAGTTGGGAGAAATCTGAAATTTGAGCATCCAACTAGACCGCGCGGCTGTGAAGCGCTTTCGAGCCTTCGAGATGCGCGTCGAAAGCTGCCGCGACACTGCGGACCAGAAACCGTGAATCCTCCTTGACGGCGAGGAACGCGCCGTCGAGTTCGACGACGCCGCTCGATACCAGGTCCTGAAGGCGGCGCGATTTCAGCATTTCGTCCGCGGCCAGCCCATGGCGGGCGCAGATGGGATGGAGGTCGACGCCGAAATCGCACATGATGCGCTCGATGATCTCGCCGCGCAGCCGATCATCCGCGGTCAATGCGTAACCCCTGGCGGTCGCCAATTCGCCGCCGGCGATCCTCTCGCCATAGGCGCGGGTGTTGACTTCGTTCTGCACATAGCCTTGCGGCAAATGCCCGATGGCGCTGGCGCCGAAACCGAGCAGGACGCTGCTGGCGTCGGTGGTGTAGCCTTGAAAATTTCGGCGAAGCCTGCCCTCGCGCTGGGCGAGCGCCATGGCGTCGCCGGGAAGCGCGAAGTGATCGAGCCCGATCTGCACATATCCGGCTTGCTTCAGCGCGCCGGCGATCGCGCAGGCCTGTTCGAGCCGCTCCAGACTGTCAGGCAGCGAGCCTTCCGCAATCTTGCGCTGATGCTTCTTGAACGAAGGCACATGGGCATAGCCGAACACGGCGAAGCGATCCG
>Ga0182033_10001337_pt1 | contig 12308 bp, 10 predicted proteins | sample tim00Cox0000000H_FD_125968 | JGI IMG/M metagenome (GOLD analysis project Ga0182033, IMG submission 125968) | Lab enrichment of tropical soil microbial communities from Luquillo Experimental Forest, Puerto Rico - timezero.00C.oxic.00.000.00H | ecosystem: Environmental > Terrestrial > Soil >...
CAAACCGGATACGGAGCTTTTTTCGGATCTCGACGCGACGGTCGCCTGGGCAAAATCGCAAGGCGGCAATGTCGATCGGCTGGGCATCATCGGCTTTTGCCGGGGCGGACGCACAGTTTGGCTTTATTCGACCCATAACCCCAATCTCAAGGCTGGCGTCGCCTTTTATGGCAGCCTCATGGATCCGCCGAACAATGCCATGCCGAAGAATGCCTTCGACCTCGCGGGAGAGGTCAAGGCACCCGTGCTCGGGCTCTATGGCGCGGAGGACACCGGCATTCCGCCTCAGCAGGTGGAGCAAATGAAGGCCAGGCTGCAACAGGCCGGCAAGACCGCCGAATTCAAGATCTATCCCGGCGCGCCGCACGGATTCTTCGCCGATTACCGGCAGAGTTATCGCAAGGATGCGGCAGAGGACGCATGGAATGAAATGCAGTCCTGGTTCAGGAAATATGGCGTGCTGAGCTGAGGAGCTTGGCGCTAGAGATAAGGAACGCGGCGCATATTTCGCCGCGTTTTGAGGAGCTTGCGTGAATGACAGAACTGACCAATGATGAACGCAAGCTTTTGCGTGCCATCCTCACCAATGATTTGCACGAGGCTCCGCTCGGTGAAGCAAGGATCGGCAGCTCGATCTGGTGCGAAAGCATCAATGATGCTGCTGAGCCGACCGGCATCAAGGATGGAAAGATTCTGTCCGTGATCGTCTCTCGTTTGGCACAAAAGAAACTCGTCATTTCCGATGGAGAGACGATCGAACTCACCAGGGCTGGCTATGAGGCGGCGGTGGCGGCACCGTAAATCGACCTCTTGCGAGTGCCGGGTCACTGCGTCATGGCTTCAGGATATTCATTGCCTGATGGCCACCTTTGTTGTTTCATGATTTTCAACTGGCGGGCGCTGTGCTCGCCAAAATTTCATGCCCCCTGCGGCGATTGCGAGGAACATTCTGTTGCAACGCCTTTTTATTATTCAGACGTCTATTGTCCGCACGCTCGCGGCATTTGCAGCAGCCCTTGCAATTGCATTTTTTAGCTATAGCGCTTTTGACGCTGAAGAAGCGAGTCCACTGAGGGCTTTCGCAGCAACAAACCCGCCAACACAGCTCGCACAAGACGCACACTTCGTCGGCAGCGCCGCATGCGGAACTTGTCATACAAGCGAAACGCAAGCCTGGAAGGGCTCGCATCACGCCCATGCAATGCTGGAGGCTAATGCTGACAACGTGCAAGGCGATTTTCACGAGCGCCAGGTGACGTTCGCAGGCGTGACGACGACCTTCTCGCAGCGCGACGGCAAATATTCCGTCAACACCGATGGGCCGGATGGGCAGTTGCAGGATTATGAAGTGAAATTCACTTTCGGCTTTACACCGCTGCAGCAATATCTCGTCGAATTGCCCGGCGGCCGCCTGCAATCCCTGCCGATTGCCTGGAACACCCGCCCGCGCGATGAAGACGGCCAGCGCTGGTTTCATCTCTATCCAGGTCAAGAGCTGCGCGCCGGCGATCCGCTGCATTGGACCGGCCTGCAACAGAATTGGAATTTCATGTGCGCCGAATGTCACGTGACGAATTTCGCGCGCAATTATGATGCGGACTTGAAGACCTATACTTCCACTTTTTCCGAGCTCAATGTCACCTGTGAATCCTGTCACGGTCCAGGGTCACAACATCTCGCCTGGGCGGAGAAGAAACAAGGCTGGGAGGATCTTGCAAACAAAGGGCTCGACATCACATTCAACGAGCGCAAGGATGTAACCTGGTCGCTCGATCAAGCCAGCGGCAATAGTCTGCGCAACAAGCCACGCGACAGCGCGCATGAGATTGAGACCTGCGCGCATTGCCACGCGCGGCGCGGTCCGATTGCCTCAAAGGTGCAAATCGGCAAACCTCTCGGCGATGCCTATCACGTCTCGCTGCTCGATGAAGACCTCTATTTTTCCGATGGGCAGATCAAGGAAGAGGTTTATGAATATGGCTCGTTCCTGCAAAGCCGCATGAATCATGCCGGTGTCACCTGCAGCGATTGCCATGATCCACATACATCGAAACTTCGCGCGGAAGGAAATGGAGTCTGCCTGCAATGTCACGCGCAGGAGAAATATGAGGCAACGGCCCACACGCATCACGCGCCTCAATCGGCTGGCACTCAATGCGCGGCCTGCCATATGCCGGAACGCACTTACATGGTGGTCGATAATCGGCGCGACCATAGCCTGCGCATTCCAAGACCGGATCTCTCTGTCGCGCTCGACACGCCCAATGCCTGCAATATTTGTCACAAGGACAAATCGGCGCAATGGGCGGCGGATGAGGTGAAAGCCTGGTTTCCTCATGCCAATCAGGGATTTCAGCATTACGCCGAATTGTTTCACGAAGGCACACTTGGCGCGCCCGGTGCGCGTGAAAAACTCATTGCCTTCGCCAATGACCTCGATCAGCCGGGCATTGCGCGGGCGAGCGCGCTTGCCCGCCTCGATCGCATTTCAAGCCGCGCCATGCTCGATCAATTGCGGGCGCGCCTTGGCGATGCGGATCCGCTTGTGCGCCGCGCGACGGTCGAGGCCTTCGCGAGTGTCCCAGAGACCGCGCGGCAGGATCTTATTTCCATGCTCGATGACCCTGTCCTCGACGTGCGCCTGGAAGCGGTCCGCCAACTCGCCGGCATGCCGCGCCAAGCCCTTGACGCAACAGCACAACAAAAACTCGATCGCGGCATTGAAGAATATATCGCGTCGCAGAAGAGCAATTCCGACCGGCCGGAAGCACATCATAATCTCGCGCTTCTCTATCTATCGTTGCACCGGATCGAGGAGGCCGAAACCGAGTTTCGCGCCGCTCTCGATCTGGATCCGGCCTTCGTGCCTGCGGTTGTGACGCTCGCCGATCTTTATCGCGGCACAAGACGCGATGCCGATGGCGAGAAAGTTCTGCGCGCATTTCTCCAGCGCGAGCCTGATGCTGCCGCCGTACGTCATGCGCTGGGCCTGCTTCTCGTGCGCAACGGGCGCAAGACCGAAGGGCTGGACGAATTCAAGAAGGCGGCAGAAGCAGCACCTGATAATGCGCGTTTCGCCTATGTTTATGCCGTGGCCCTCTCCGACAGCGGCAAGAGGCAAGAGGCCATGCAGGTTCTTCAAAACGCGCTCGCGCGCCATCCCTATAATCGCGAGAGTCTTTATGCGATGGCCACCTTCCTGCGCGATGCCGGCGATCGCGATGGCGCAATGTCCTATGCCAAAAGGCTCACGGCATTGGAGCCGGACGATCCGGGCGTCGCCGATTTTCTGCGCAGCCTTGCCCGATAAAACACCATGCGCGCGCCGCTGTTGACGCGCAGTTTATGCTGGTCCAAGCTCCAGCATCTGCTTCGCGGCAGCAAGGAATGTGGGTTTCTTGTATCTTCCAGGAGAGGGGAATTCTGGTGGACACGTCTCAACGCACCACAGGCGCGATCATATTTGGCTTTTTAGCCTGTGTGATTGCAACGCCCGCATATGAAGACGAATTTGCGTTTAGCTCTTATCCCCTTGGTTTTCGCGGTCCTCTCGCCGGTGTCGTGCCGCCGCCTGGCCTTTACCTTGAAAACGACACTTACTTCTATGATGATGCTCAAATCGGTGGCGGGCGCACGGTCCAAACCGGCGGGAAAATTCTCGCGAATGTGCAACAACAGACAACCGCTGATTTCGTGACCCCTATCTGGGTCACACCCCTCGAAATTGGCGGGGGCAGTCTCGGCGTTTCGCTGACCATACCATTCGGCCGGCCGAACATTTTTGCTGGTGCGCAGCTGTCTTCGCCGGTTCTTGGCCAGACCATCGGCACCGGCTTGGAGCAAGCCAATACGACGTTCGGTGAGATCTTTCCGCAGATCTTCATTGGCTGGCACGATGGCAATTTTCATTGGAGCTTCAACGTCGGCGGTTTCGCGCCCACGGGCTATATTCCGAACGTCATCTCCAACCTCTCCCTGAACCGTCCGGGCCTCGACACCACAATCGCCTTCACCTATCTCGACACGGAACTGGGATTTGAGATTTCGGTCATTCCGGGCCTCACCTTCAACTGGATCAATCCGGTGACGGATTATCGCAGCGGCACGGATTTCCACCTGGAATGGTCGGCATCGAAGTTCATCACCAAGGACCTGTCCATCGGACTGGTCGGCTATCATTATCAGCAGCTCACCCCAGATGGCGGATCAGGCGATCTATTGGGCCCCTTCCAGGGTGCTGTGACCGCAGTTGGTGGAACCGTCGGCTATAATTTCGACCTGGGAAACACGCCGATTTCATCACGTGTGAAGGTGTACCGCGAATTTAATGCCTCAAACCGGTTCGATGGCACGGTGGCGTTTATAACCTTTTCCGTGCCTTTATGGGTGCCCTCGTCGAAACCGGCCGAGACACCCAAAGTGACCGCGAAATATTGAGCTGAAAGGAGCGGAAACGCCCAGTCTTTTGCGTTCAACCGGTACCCGCAGGGCGCTATCCAGAAAAGCCGAAACTCTGCTATATGTCTGCCGCGTGACATGAGCGTGAAGCAAGGCGGGGACCGATGGACGACGAGAAATGGCTTGAGCGGCGCTATTATGGCGGAGACCTTCCAGCCCAGGCCGAGCGCGCGTTGCACGCGGTGGGTCTCTGCTGGGAGGATGAGCAGGCCTCCGAAGCGCATATCAAACATGCGCTCGCCATTGCCCCGGACCATCTCGCGGTCCATTATGGCGCCTATAAATTCTATTATTACCGGCGCCGCCTGAAGGAAGCCCTGCCCCATGTCGAGGCCTGGGTCGTCGAGGCCATCAAGCGCAATCATTTTCCGAGCAACTGGCGCGACGTCAAATCGGAACATGCCGATTTCAATAATTTCGATGGCGAGCCCCGTGTCTTTCTTTTCTCCTTGCGTGCCTATGGATGGCTGCTCGCGCGCCTGCGCCGGGTCGAGGAAGGCCGCGCCGCCTTGCGCAAAGTCGCCGAACTCGACCTCAAGGACCGGATGGGCGCCCTGCGGCTTCTCGCCATTCTCGACCAGCCGCAGGACGAGGACGAGGAACGCTCGCCAGCATCAGCCTCTCACGAAGTTTGATCGCTATTCACGATTGGAACGTGAACACGGACCCCGTGTAGGAACGCAGAAGTTTCGCAGGCATTTCCGCTTTCATGATCTCATAAAAAGGTTCGCCGCTGCAATGCAGCGGGATGACATAAGCGGGATCGATCTCCTTCAAGGCGGCGATCACTTCGCGGACATAATCTTCCTTGTAGGGCGCAAGGTGAAAGCCACCCATCACGGCATGGACCTTTTCAACGCCGGAGACCGCTTGCGCCTGCCTCACAATATTGACGATCCCGCGATGACTGCATGATGAGAGCACGATCAATCCGCGCCCTTTCAAATGATAGGCCGTTGCGATCTCGTGCCGGAACTGGTCGGGGAAGCTTTCTTTCTGACGCTCTTCTTCGCTGAACGCCTCAGGGTAGCAGCCGAAGCTGCCGGCGCGTCCGATCCGCATCGTACTCGGCGAGAGGAGTTTTTCGAAAGAAGCGAGACTGATCCGGCCCGTGGTGAAGCCATGATCGGCGACGAGCGCGGGTCCTTCGGAAAACATCACCGCGAGATCGGCCTCCTGAAGTGCCGTGCGATCGATCGCCCCGAAATCGCCCTTCGTCGGCGGCGCGACCCATTGTCTTGCGCAAAAACATTCCTCGCCGCCAAGATAGATCGGAAGCTTTGCGCGCAGCTTTCCCTTGTTCTCGTGCAGGAAACCGGCGAGGCCGCCGAAATGATCATAATGGCCATGCGACAGGACCAGCGCATCAAGGCGCGACGGATCGAGAGCAAGCAAGGAAAGATTATTGTTCAAGGCTTCCGGCGTGAAGCCAAAGTCGAGAAGAATGTTGCGCGATTGGTCGCCGAGCTCAGAGGCGACATGCAGCGAAAGGCCAAATTCGCTGGTGAGCGAACGGCGGGGTGGCGCGTCGCTCAGCGCGAAGCCAAACCGTTTGATTCCGACATTGCCGATCTGAAGATCTTGCGCAACCGCAATCTGATAGCTATCGACCACGACATGCACGGTCAAACGATCGATCTCTGGCACTTTGCCGGAAATCGATTGCGCCCTTACCGCTCGCCCACCGGCAAGGAGCCAAGCTCCCATTGCGCCAAAAAGCGTGGCGCCGCCGCCGCACAAAAAATCGCGTCTATCAGACAAGATGAATTGAGTCTGGTTCCGCATTGCCACCTCCCAGCATGTTGCTGTGACTGCAAGGGCGTGAGAACCTGTTTCGAAGGCCGTGTCCTTATGGAGGTTGATTTAATCCCAAAAGGCCGAGATCGCCAGCAAAGCGCTTGCGATCGAGCGATTTGCCGGAAACAGCCTTGATCCTTGCGTCTCACATCGGAGCATGGTGACGTCCCGGCTGGAACATCTGACGGCACTGCGGGCTGAGCATGGCCTTGTGCCGGTGCATGCACGCGGCAACACGAGCTTCATCGGGGACGACATCGCCGCAGAGGCGAATGGCATCGTCCTGGCAGGCCTGCGTCTGCTCCTGTCGAGAATATTGGCTGAACGCGGCGCTCGGGAAGAAAAGCATCGAACAAGCGACAAGCGAAACGAGCTTCGATTGCATGGCGGCGTTCTCCCATCATTTTCTTAAATGCTTTGCCGAAACTCAGATATGAGGAAAGGTGCTTTATTCGCCCTCCTATGAGCCCTCATAAGTGATACGATAAAGCGCACCTGCAAAATCGTCGGAGACGAGAATCGATCCATCGCGCAATTGCGCAACATCGACGGGGCGGCCGAGATATTCGCCCTTCCCGCTCAGCCAGCCTTCCGCGAAAGGCTCGGTCTTGTCAGCAGTGCCGTCCTCCTTAAGCGATGTGAACATCACCCGCGCGCCGACCGGCATGGTCCGGTTCCAGGAGCCATGCTGGGCTGAGAAAATACCTCCTTGATATTTCTTGGGAAATTTCGTGCCTGTATAAAACTGCATTCCGAGATCGGCGGCATGGGCGATCATTTCGATCTGCGGAAAGACAACATCGGCCGGCGGCGTCTCATTCTTATATTCTTCCGTGCGAACATGGCCGCCGCCATACCAGGGGAAACCGAAATTGAGCCCGGGCCGCGTCGCCCGGTTCAGTTCGCCGGGCGGAATGTCATCGCCCATCCAATCGACCTGATTATCGGTGAACCAAAGGGTTTTGTCCTTGGGATTGAAGTCCATGCCGACCGAATTGCGGATCCCGCGCGCGAACACCTCGCGCCCTTTGCCCTCCCGGCTCATTCGGATGATGCCGCCGAGTCCCAGCTTATTGTACTCAGGCATTTTTTCAGGCGGCGGCACATTATGGGGCTGCCCGACCGCGATATAGAGCTTGTCATCGGGTCCGATGCGGCAGACACGCGCCGCATGATCGAAGCTTTCCTCGGCCTTTGGAATAAGTTCTCCCTCTTTGACAATGACCCTGGCGGTCTTCGCGCTTGTCAAGGATTCCGCCCCGGCGAAAGCCGAAACGCGATTGACCTCGGCGACGAACAGCACCCCATCTTTCGAGAAACAGACGCCGTTCGGCATATTCATTTTGATCGAAGGCGCGAAATCCCGCACCTCATCAGCTACGCCTCGGTTGGTGCGATCTCTCACCGCATAAATCTTTGTGTCCCTCGTTCCGACGAAGATCACAGAGCCCCGCGGCCCAACAGCCAAGTGGCGCGCACCGGGTACAAGCGCATAAAGGCTGATCTTGAAACCAGGAGGGAGTTTGATCCGCTCAAGGTTCGCCCTGATCGCCTCCGCCTTGGGCCCGGTTTGCGGGACGAGGAAATGATCGCTGGGTTTTTCCTTGTGGCCCGCGCCCAGCTCCAGCTGTTGTGCGACGGCATTCGAGGCAAAGGCAAAGCTCAAAGCAAGACAGGCTCGCAAGGCGATTGGCGACCGCATGAGTTTACTTTCGCAGGTCTCCACGAATGGTTTGCGACTCTTGGCATCAAGAGCAAGATGACGGTTCAAAGATAAGTCATCTTGCTCCGGGCAGGAACCCCCACCCCTTCATTCACGATGCAATCGGCCTTTCACGTGAAGGCGCGGCGAGCGCGGCGAAAAGCGCATCATCCTCGTTTATCTTGGCATTGGGCGTGACCAACAAAGCTTCACCGTAGAAAATTGAATTCGCGCCCGCAACCAGGCATAAGATCTGCGCTTCGCGGTTCAACATGGATCGTCCCGCCGAGAGCCTGACGCGCGAGGCCGGCATAAGAATGCGCGTTGTCGCGACCATCCGCACGAAATCGAGCGGATCGACCGTCTCCCTTGCGCCAAGCGGTGTACCCGCCACCGGGACCAATGCGTTGATCGGCACGCTTTCAGGATGCGGATCGAAGCTTGCCAGCACGGCGAGCATGGCCGCGCGATCGGCGACGCTTTCTCCCATGCCAATAATGCCGCCGCAGCACATTTCGAGCCCGGCCCCGCGAACCGCCTTCAAAGTTGCGAGCCGGTCGTCATAGGTCCGTGTGGTGATGATCTCACCGTAGAATTCAGGGCTCGTATCGAGATTATGGTTATAGGCGGTGAGACCCGCCTCTTTCAGCCGTCCCGCCTGGTTCTCATTCAACATGCCGAGCGTGACGCAAGCCTCCATGCCAAGCTCACGAACGCCGCGCACCATATCGAGCACCGCGTCGAATTGCGCGCCATCGCGCACCTGACGCCAGGCCGCGCCCATGCAGAAGCGATCGGCACCAGCCTCGCGCGCCCGCTTCGCGAGGGCCAGAACCGCATCGGTCTGCATGAGTTCGATCTTGTCGAGATGCACTTCCTTGTGATGCGCCGATTGCGGACAATAGCCGCAATCCTCCGGGCAGCCTCCCGTCTTGATGCTGAGCAAGCTTGCCTTCTGGACGTCGGTGACATCCTGGTATTGGCTGTGGAGACGATTGGCCCGCGCGATCAGATCGAGCAGCGGCAGATCGTGGATGCTTATGATTTCGTCCACCGTCCAATCGTGGCGGAGCGACAAGGAGGCGAACTCTTCTTTCATCGAGCTGGCTTTCTTAAGTTTGTAGCGGTTTATCGGAAAGGCGTTCTACGTCCTTCTTCTGTCGCATTTTTGACAGCGACATGGAGTCCCTTTCGCCTGAAAATGCTCCAGGATTTGTTTTGTCGCGTGTCCGGACGCCAAACCGGTTTTCATTTGTGCTGGACACGCTCTAATACCAATGGTCATAAAGAATGACCATTGGACCACTCTCGAATTTCCGTGAACCCTTTGAAAAGTGAAATTCGAGAAAGGAACCAAGGGTTGCTCTTTACAACCCTTGATATGCAAGGTTTGGCCGCCTTCAACCTGCACTGACAACGAAGATCAGTTGGCCATCGGCAAGGTAAAGCGCGACCGCGGCTCCGGCTTCAAAAGCTTCTTGATCGCATTGGCCGCGACAACCTCGCCCTGATTGGCGTAGGCTTCGTGATTTTCTTCGATGTGCTCCAGATCATAAAGATAATTGACCATGAGTCCGGCGCCGTCGCGCAGGCCCTTGGCCGAGAGATCGCCGAGCCAGTCGATGCGCTCAAGCCTCGCGCCATTGCCAAGATGAAATCTTGCGACGGAATCGACGGGGCGTCCGTCCTGACGCTTGGCCTTGAGGTAATAATGCGCGGCGATCGGCTCGATGACCCGTCGAAGCCGGTCGGCAAGCTCTGAGTCCTCATGCCAATCGCTCCGGTCAAGCGCCTCGACGAGGCTGCGATTTTCTTCAGAGAGTGGCACGCCCTCGCCTTGTTTCAACCAACGCATGAAGCCTGGCACGGGCGAGAGCGTGACGAAACTATCGAGCGTTGGCACTTCGCGGCGCAGATCCTCGACAACTTGCTTGATCAGAAAATTGCCGAAAGTGATGCTGGCAAGCCCGCGCTGACAATTGGAAATGGAATAGAAGACTGCGGTACGCGCATGATCGAGGGAAACCGGAGGCCGATCCTCGACAAGCAAAGGTGCGATTGCCTGGGGGATGGCCTGCGTCAGGGCAACTTCGACGAAGATCAACGGCTCATCGATCAAAGCCGGATGGAAAAAGCCGTAACAGCGCCGGTCGAGCGGATCGATCCGGCGGCGAAGGTCCGCCCAATCACGGATTTCATGCACGGCTTCGTAGCGGATGATTTTTTCGAGCACGATTGCGGGCGTTGACCAGTCGATCCGGCGGAGCACCAGAAAGCCGCGATTGAACCAGGACGACAAAAGATGAACAAAATCCCGGTCCACGGGGGCAAGCGATTTGTGCTGGCTCACCAGCGCGAGAAGATCCGCCCGCATACGGACAAGCGCATGGGTGCCGCCCGGCGCGCGATTGAGCCTGCGGAACAATTCCTGCCGCCGCGCCTCGGAATAATAGTGGAGATCGCCAGCATCTGTCCCCACAGGATCGGCGAGCCATTGGTCGGCGGCTTTCCTGAGCCTTTCGCGATCCGGCCCGAACCTTTCCGCAAAAGCCTCGAAGAGGGAGAGACGCCCCTGTTCATCGAGATCCAGATAGCGGTCGAGGATTTCGGCGGCAAGCGCCGTGCCGGAGGCCTCGCCGCGGCGGGACAATAGCGCTTCACAAAGTTCAATCAAGCCCGCCGCCGCCTGGCTGCGTTCCAAGGGGAAGCTGCGCCGGCTCAAAAGGTTGCGGCCCCGCTCGGTGATCGAAGCAAGGAGATCAAAAAACAAGGCGCTGTTCATTATCGACCCTTCTCGTTCACCTTATATACCGCCGTTCCTTCGGGTCAGGCGGCGCAACTCCGGTAAATCGCTATCGCGTCAGCGATTTACCGGAAACGAACCCAGAATCCTCAAGGATTCAGGGTATACCAAGGATCTCTTCGCCTCTTTTAATAGCACAGGTCATAAGGAGTGACCTGTGGTGCCACTCTCGAATTTTCGGCTCAACCCTTTGAAAAAGCAAAAGTTCGAGAACGGAACCAAGGATCGCCTTTTGCGATCCTTGGTATAAGAGGCTCGCGGACACTCAAGATGTGCCGACGGTCATGTACGAAACGGGACCAAGTTATTTAGCGGGCCAAGCGAATCAAGTTGCCTTTCGTAATATACCGCTATGACATTGGCGGGGCGAACGCGGGGGAATGCGCGTTTCGGCGAAGCGAATCCCCAGCCCTCAGGTTTGGTTGCCGATAAAAAGTCTCAGGCGCAACGATTTCACCCTGGACTAGCACTAGGCCGCGCTGGCACAAATGGAGCCGAAATTGCGTGCCGAGGATGTCATGAAGCCTCTTCCCTTGAGCCTTGCCTTCGCCTTCGTCCTGGTCCTGCCTGCCGCTGGCGGCGAAGTGCCCTTCGCCGAACCCCCTGCTCCCAGTCCCTTGGAGCCAAACACCTATGTGCCCAGTCTCGGCGACATAATGGGGGCGACACAATTGCGGCACATCAAGCTTGGAAATGCGATCAGTTCCAAGAACTGGAAACTCGTCGATTATGAACTGGGACAGATCAGGGCCAGTTTCAACAACGCCGTTATCCTTTATCGCAACATACCCGTTGAATATATTATTGCAGTCAACGAGCCGTTGAATATCCTGCAAGATGCCGCAAAATCAAAGGATGCCATAAAATCGGCGCACGCTTTTGCCGATCTGACAAAGGCTTGCAATAATTGCCACCAAGCCGCGCAAGTCGGCTTTATCGAGATTCAATCACCGACATCTTTTCCGTTCGTCGATCAGAAATTCTCGCCACCGGAAAAATAAGAGGCACAAGAGCATTTTCAGGCGAAGTGGATGCCGGTTCGCCGTCCGAAAATGCGATAAAACAAAAAGTACTCGAAAACGCCTTATACCAAGTGTCGCTAAGGGCGCCCTCCGCTCGCCATTCCACCGGGCTTTGCCCGGCGGAACCTTTGGCTCGCTTCGCCCTTGGTTCCTTTCTCGAATTTTCGTATTTTCAAAGGGTTACGAAAATTCGAGAACGGCACCAACGGTCATTCTTTATGACCGTTGGTATTTAAATGGCATTCTATTGACCAGGACAAACATGCTCGATGCCGCAATTTCCGCCTTGAGTCAGATGCTCTCCAAGCCTTTCCGGCTGGTGCTTTTCAAGACGCTTGGCCTGACCCTGGCCCTGCTCGGTGCGATCTGGGCGCTGGCGCATAAGCTGATCGCTTCCGCCCTCGTGCTTCCCTATCCCTGGGCGACGACGATTCTCTCCTTCTTGAGCGGTGTCGGGCTTTTCATCGGCCTCGCCTTTCTGGTCACGCCAGCCTCCTTCGCCGTCGCCGGATTTTTCTTCGATGAA
>Ga0182033_10001339_pt1 | contig 12304 bp, 6 predicted proteins | sample tim00Cox0000000H_FD_125968 | JGI IMG/M metagenome (GOLD analysis project Ga0182033, IMG submission 125968) | Lab enrichment of tropical soil microbial communities from Luquillo Experimental Forest, Puerto Rico - timezero.00C.oxic.00.000.00H | ecosystem: Environmental > Terrestrial > Soil >...
ACACCAACGCCACCTTCGGCCCCGACGACGTCGAGACCTGGACCCACTCCACGCAGGCCTCGCGGCTCGAGCCGATCACGCTGCTCTCGGCCATCGCCGCTGTCACCGAACACATCGGGCTCGTCGCGACCGCGACTACGACCTATTTCGAGCCGTTCCACGTGGCGCGCTTCTTCGCTTCGCTGGATCAGATCAGCGGCGGCCGGGCCGGGTGGAATCTCGTGACTTCGCTGGCGATCGCCGAAGCCTACAATTTTGGCCGCGAGACCCATCCGCATCACGGCGACCGTTACGCGCGCGCCCGCGAATTCGCCAAGGTGGTGCTCGGCCTGTGGGACAGTTTCGAGGACGGCGCGGTCGTTGCCGACAAAGACAGCGGCGTTTATCTCGATCGCGACAAGCTTCATTTCCTCAATCACAAGGGCAAGCACTTTGCCGTGCGCGGGCCACTCACCGTGCACCGCTCGCCGCAGGGTCATCCGGTGATCGTGCAGGCCGGCCAGTCCGACGACGGCCGCGACCTTGCAGGCGAGACCGCCGAAATCACCTTCACGGTGCAGCAGGATTTCGAGGCGGCGCGCGCGTTCTATGCCGACATTAAGCGCCGCGCCGCGGCCTACGGCCGCCATCCCGACTCCATCAAGGTGATGCCCGGCGTCATGCCGGTGCTGGGGCGCACGCGCGCGGAAGCGGCCGACAAATACGAGCGGCTGCAGACGCTGCTTTCACCCGAGCTCGCCATCAAAGATCTGTCGTCGCATTTCGGCTTCGACCTCTCGACCTATCCGCTCGACGGTCCGGTGCCCGATCCGGCGCCCGACGTCGAGCAGAAGGGCCGCGTTAAAGTCATGGTCGAATTAGCGCGGCGCGAGAACCTCACCATCCGGCAGCTCTACAAGCGCGTCTACGGCCAGCGCGGCCATCGCGTGGTCATCGGCACGCCGGCCGAAGTCGCCGACGCGCTGGAGTCCTGGTACCGCGGCGGCGCTGCCGACGGCTTCAACGTCATGCCGCTGACGGTGCCGCGCGCCTTGGAAGACATCGTCGACCTGCTCATTCCCGAGCTGCGGCGCCGCGGCCTGTTCCGTACCGAATACGAGGGCAAGACCCTGCGCGAGAATCTCGGCCTGCCGATCCCGCCAAATCGCTGGGCGGTGAAGCGCGAGCAAAAGAGCGCCGGGTAGGGACGCACGGCGCGTCCGCACAGAAAACGGGTGGCCCGAAGGCTCGTCCGGTTTATATCGCTCCACAGAGGGGTAATGGAGGAGCCGATATTGGACCGCACGCATGCCCGGACGTACGGAACCGTCAGCGCCGAACAACGCAAGGCGATGAGCGGCCTTGACTACGTTCAGGGGCTCGCCAACGGCACGCTGCCGCTCAACACCATTGCGGAGACCTTGGGCTATGACGTGACTTCGGCGGTGAGCGGACGCGTCGCCGTGACGATGGAGCCGAACGGCAAACATCTCAACCCGGCCGGCACCGTCCATGGCGGTGTCGCCGCCACCTTGCTCGACAGTGCCATGGGCCTTGCTATCCAGACCACGCTGGAGCCGGGCGTCGGCCAGACTACGCTCGAATTCAAGATTTCGCTCACGCGCCCGATCATGCCGGAGACAGGCTTGGTCGTCGCCGAAGGTGTCGTGCTGAGCCGCGGCCGACGCGTCGGCACCGCCGAGGGGCGCCTGACTGATCGCGACGGGCGCTTACTCGCCCACGGCACAACGACGTGCCTGATTTTCCCGCTGTAAGTCGTTGCCCCTTCGCGCGGCCGGCTGCCAAACCGTGCAAGCCCGGCCGCCGCTTCAGTGGTCCATGACGTTTCTGATCACCAGCTTGGATAATTGAATGACGAGCTTTCGCAGCTCGGCATTTTCCTCCATGAGCGCATGGACGTCCTTTTCGTTGACGTCGCGTCGCAGCGGTGGATGTTTGCCGTTTTGCTCGTGATGGCGCGGTAGCGGGGGGTGTGTCTGCCCGTCGATCACCCTCCTGTGCCAGCAGCATTCCCGGCGACGGCGAAATCGATCCGGTCCCGCGACTACCGGCTTATGCCGCCGCAACTTTTTCGTTAGTCCCCGTCTCCGGCATCAGCGCCGCGGCTTTGAGGCCGGCCTGCACCTTCGGCACGGTGGCCGCAACGTCGGTGATCGGCAGGCCGTGGGTCGGGCCTATGACCTTGACGCCAAGCCGCGCGATCAAGTGGTCGAGGCGGTCGCAATAGACGTTCATGTCTGCGAATTTGGTCCAGAACAGCGCGAGGTCGGCAAACGTCGACGACACGTCGGGCAGGTCGAGCGAGACCGCTTCCTCGGCGATCAGCCCGCAATGGCCGTCCTCGTGATAGTGGCTGTAGGCGAAGCCGTCGCCGGGAAAGAGCACGCGCTCCTTGGTGTCGAAACCCCACCAGGTGGTGCGCAGGTCACGGATTACCGGCTCGACCGCCATGAAGGTGCGGCCGCCGAGATCGATCTCGTCGCCTTCGTTCATCGCCCGCATGCGGTGCTCGTATTGCGGAAAGGCGAGGTGATAGTCGCTGACGTCGCCGACCAGCAATGACTCGGGGAAAGTCTTCAAGATGCGGCCGAGACCGCCGCAATGCGGCGTTTCCTGGTGGGTGACGAACAGATATTTCAGCGGCGCCACGCCGCGAGCGAACAGCTCGTTCATGTGGCGCTCGATGACTGGAAAGTCCTTCGGGTGTCCGGTCTCGACCAGGATCGAAGCGTTCTCGCCGGCGACCAGATAGGCGGCGTTATAGCCATGATAGACTTTTCCTTTGTGACGCTGCGCCAAGCAGTCGCCGATCCAGAACACGCCGGGCGCGATCTCGCGCGGCATGCGCTCGGTGACCGGCGTGTCGAGCATGCTCTTGGTCTGCGGCTTGTCCAGCATTCTCAGCGCTCCTCGTTGCGGAACACGTAGCGCGACACCACCACCGACTTGTCACAGGCTTTCAGGAATTCATCGAGCATGCGGTAGTGGCGCTCGACCACGTTGCGGCCGGACAGGATGCAGCCATAGCCTGGCGCGATGGTGTCGATGTCGTATTTGTCGAACACCGCGGCGATACCGCGGCGGATCGAATCGGTCGGCGCGCCTTCGAGCCACCAGTAACGGGTGTTGAGCATGAAGGAGCGGATATCGCGGGTCGAGGTCGGATCGTTGTCGGCGTCGGTGACGATCCACGGTCCGGTCGCGGTCTCGCGCCACAGATGCGTGAACATGTCCGAGGCGAACAGCGTCCGCGTCGCGCGGTCGTAGAGCCAGCGCGTGGCGATCAGGCGGATCGGCGCCTGCATGACGTCGACCAGGCGGCCTTGTTTGCCGATCTCGATAGTGTCGGCGCGGGTCACCGCAGTGACCTTCATGGATTTCAGAATGTCGCGGCCTTCGGCCTTGGCGCCGAAGTCGAACCACAGTGCGGCGTCGATATTGCTGGTGTAGCAGGTCTCGACGTTGAAATGGCCGGCAAAGGTCTCGACGTTGTTGATCGACATGAACTCGTTGAGCCGCAGCGGAAACATCGACAGTGGGAGGCCCGGCGTGATCAGCGATTCGATCTGGCCGCGGATTGTCGGCTCATCCTTGCCGAAGCCGGTATCGATCAGCATGGCGGCGTCGGGCTGCGTCAGCATATAGCTGTTCGCCACCGAATAGCCGCGGGCGCTCGCCGCATACATGCTAACCCGGCCGTCGAGCGGGAACGGATTTTGGAGGGCGTACAGCTTGCCATCGGCGAGCGCGGCGATGCCGCCGGTGAAGCCTTGTCGTGCGTGCGCTTGCGGGGAGGTGTCTTGGGCAAGAAGGGACATGTCGCCGCAAGCTTATCGGGCCAGCGCGGCGATGGGAACAGGGGTTGGCTCACTCCGCGGGCGCGATCGGGGGCGCCGCGCCATAGAGACCGGGGAACAGGCGCCGGCGCTGCCGCAAGGTCCATTGGCCGAAGCGGTCCATGTAAAGGTAGAGCACCGGCGTGGTGTAGAGTGTCAGCAATTGGCTGATGATCAGGCCGCCGACGATGGCGATGCCGAGCGGCCGGCGGATCTCGCCGCCATTGCCGAAGCTCATCGCGAGCGGGATAGCGCCGAGGATCGCCGCCGAGGTGGTCATCATGATCGGGCGGAAGCGCAGCAAACACGCTTGAAAGATGGCGTCGCGTTCGCTCAGATTCTGCGTGCGCCGCGCCGCGATAGCGAAGTCGATCATCATGATGGCGTTCTTCTTGACGATGCCGACCAGGAGGATGACGCCGATGGTGCCGATGATGTCGAACTGGGTGCGGAAGAGCATTAGCGCCAACAGCGCGCCGACGCCGGCCGACGGCAAGGTCGAGAGGATCGTGATCGGGTGGATGTAGCTCTCGTACAAGATGCCGAGCAGGATATAGACCGTGAGGATGGCGGCCACGATCAGCACCGGCTCGTTACCGAGCGCTTGCTGAAAGATCTGCGCCGTGCCAGCGAGGCTGCCGTGGATCGACGCCGGCATGTGGATGCGGTTCATGGCGGCGTTGATCTCGGCTGAGGCTTGGCCGAGCGTCGCGCCGGGCTGCAAGTTGAACGAGATCGTGGTGGCGACGAACAGGCCCTGATGGCTGACCGAGAGCGGCGCGTTGCCGGGCTGATAGCGGGCGACGGCGGCGAGCGGGATCATCGTCTCCTTGGTGGTGGAGACCGCGGAGCCCGACGAGGTGTTGGACTTGCCGGCTGTGGCGAGCGAATTGATGGCGGCATTGCGCGCCGAATTGTTGTTGGCATTGGCGGCGGCGGTTGCGCTCGCGGAAACCGCGTTCGCTGTCGGCGCGGTCTTGGCGGCGGCGGAGACGCTCACCGTGCCGGCCGGCGCGTTCGAGGTCGCGGTGCCCGAGGCGCCGCCGCCTGAGGTCGCAATATAAATGTCGCGCAGCGAGGTCGGATTTTGGCTGTAGCGCGGGTCGATCTCCATGACCACGTGGTACTGATTGATCGCGCTGTAGATCACCGAGACTTGGCGCTGGCCGAAGGCGTCGTAGAGCGTGTTGTCGATCTGTGCCGGCGTGATGTTGAGCCGGCCAGCGGTGTCGCGGTCGATGACGAGATCGGTCTGCAGGCCCTTCTGCTGCTGGTCGGAGGTGACGTCGGCGAGCACCGAGCTGCCCTCGAGCGCCTGCACCAGGCGCGGCGCCCAGGTGTAAAGCTCGGTCGAGCTGTCGGATTGCAGTGTGTACTGATAGGTAGCGTTCGACTGCCGGCCGCCGGCGCGCACATCCTGCACTGGGAACAACGTCAGGCGGCCGCCGGGCACCTTGGCGAGCTGCGGCCGCAGCCGCGCGATCACCTCGCTGACCGACGGCCGCTCGCCGATCGACTTCAACGACACGAATACCGAGCCGGTATTGATGGCGCCGAAGCCGCCGCCGGAGCCGACGCCGGTGTAGCCGACCACGTGCTCGACTGCGGGATCGGCTTGCACGATGTCGATCATTTGCCGGAGCTTCTGCGACATCGCCTGGAACGAGACGCTCTGGTCGGCCTGCAGCGAGCCGATGAGGCGCCCGGTGTCCTGCTCGGGGAATAGGCCTTTGGGCACGACGACGAACAGCACAACGTTGAGGCAGACGGCGGCGAACAAGGTCAGCATCACCCACCCGCCGTGGCGCAGCGCCCAGGCAAGCGAATGCTCGTAGCCTCCGAGCACGCGGTCGAAGAAGCTCCTCCGCCGCTGCGCGGACGGCGGCTGTGGCTTGAGCCACAGCGCGCACAACATCGGCGTCGTGGTCAGCGAGATCGCGAGCGAAATCAGGATCGCGATCGACAGCGTGACTGTGAACTCGCGGAACAGCCGGCCGAGGATGCCGCCCATCAGCAGAATCGGCAGGAACACCGCGATCAGCGACAAGCTGATCGACAGCACGGTGAAGCCGACTTCCTGAGCGCCGCGCAGCGCCGCCTGCAGGCGCGGCACGCCTTCCTCGAGGTGGCGCGAAATGTTCTCCAGCACGACGATGGCGTCGTCGACCACGAAGCCGGTGGCGATGGTCAGCGCCATCAGCGATAGAATATCGAGGCTGTAGCCGAGCAGATACATGCCGCCGAAGGTGCCGAGGATCGAGATCGGCACGGCGATGCCGGGAATGACGGTGGCGCGCACGTTGCGCAGGAAGACGTAGACCACCAGGGTCACCAGGCTGATTGCGATGATCAGCGTCAGCTCGGTGTCGCGCAGCGAGGAACGGATGGTGGTCGAGCGGTCGATGGCAACGTCGACATTGACGTCGGCCGGCATGGCGGCCTGCAGATGCGGCAGCGCCGCCTTCACGCTGTCGATGGTCTCGATGATGTTGGCGCCGGGCTGGCGGAACAGGATGATCAGCACCGAGGGCTGGCCGTTGGAGAGGCCGAGATTGCGCACGTCCTCGACGGAATCGCGCACGTCGGCGAGATCCGACAGCTTCACCGCGGCGCCGTTGCGATAGGCGATCACCAGCGGCGCGTAGTCGGCGGCCTTCACCGACTGGTCGTTAGTGTAAATCTGATAGCGCTGGTCGCCGTCGTCGATGGTGCCCTTGGGGCTGTTGGCGTTGGCCGAGGCGAGCGCCGCGCGTACGTCTTCGAGGCCGATGCCGTATTTGAACAGCGCCCGCGGATTGAGCTCGACGCGCACGGCGGGCAGCGCCGAGCCGCCGATGATGACTTGGCCAATGCCGGAAAGCTGCGACAGCTGCTGCTGGAACACGTTGCTGGCGGCGTCGTACATCTGCCCTTGAGTCAGCGTCTTCGACGTCATCGCGAGAATCAGGATCGGCGCGTCGGCCGGATTGACCTTGCGGTAGGTCGGGTTGGTGCGCAGGTTTGCCGGCAGGTCGGCGCGGGCCGCGACGATGGCGGCCTGCACGTCGCGCGCGGCGCCCTCGATATCGCGGTTGAGCCCGAACTGCAGCGAGATGCGGGTCTGGCCGATGCCGCTCTGCGAGGTCATCTCGGAGACATCGGCGATCTGGCCGAGGTGGCGCTCGAGCGGGCTTGCGACGCTGGTCGCGACCGTATCGGGGCTCGCGCCCGGCAGCTGCGCGCTCACCGAGATGGTCGGGAAATCGACCTGCGGCAGCGGCGCCACCGGTAGCTTCGAGAACGCGAGCGCGCCTGCGAGCGCAACGCCCGCTGTCAGCAGCGTGGTCGCCACGGGCCGCTGAATGAAGGGTGCGGAGATATTCATTCGGCTGGCTCGCCGCGTGTCAGCGGATTGGATGGCCGGCGGCCGGTCAGACGCAGCGCAAGCCGATCGAAGTAGAGGTAGATCACCGGCGTGGTGAAGAGCGTCAGCATCTGGCTGACGATCAAGCCGCCGACGATGGCGATGCCGAGCGGCTGGCGCAGCTCGGAGCCGGTGCCCTGGCCGAGCATCAGCGGCAGCGCGCCGAGAATCGCCGCCATGGTGGTCATCATGATCGGCCGGAAGCGGAGCAGACAAGCCTGATAGATCGCCTCGCGCGGCGGCAGGCCTTCGGCGCGCTCGGCGTCGAGCGCGAAGTCGATCATCATGATGGCGTTCTTCTTGACGATGCCGATCAAGAGAATGATGCCGATGATGGCGATGACGTCGAGGTCGTAGCCGAGCAGCATCAGCGACAGCAGCGCGCCGACGCCGGCCGACGGCAAGGTCGATAGAATCGTGATCGGATGGATGAAGCTCTCGTAGAGCACGCCGAGCACAATATACATCGCTACCACTGCGGCGAGGATGAGGAACACCTCGTTGCTGAGCGACGACTGGAACGCCGCGGCGGTGCCCTGGAACGCGGTGATGATGCTCGCCGGCAGGCCGGCCTTGGCTTCCTCCTGCACGATGGCGTCGATCGCCGAGCCGAGCGAAACGCCGGGCGCGGTGTTGAACGACACCGTGGTGGCCGGGAACTGGCCATAGTGGGTGATCACGAGCGGGGCGGCGCGCTGCTCGAGGTGGGCGATGGCAAGCAGCGGCACCTGGCCGTTGGTCGCTGACGACGATGAAGGGAGATAAATCGACGACAGCCCGTCGAGCGACTTCTGCAAGGTCGGATCGAGCTCGAGGATGACGCGGCGCTGGTTCGATTGCGTGTAGATGGTCGAGACGATGCGCTGGCCGAAGGCGTCATAGAGCGCGTTGTCGACGGTCGCGGGCGTGATGCCGAAGCGGCTTGCGGTGGCCCGGTCGATGACGAGATCGACGGCGAGCCCCTGCTGCTGGAGGTCGCTCGCCACGTCGGTCAGCTGCGGCAGCGCGCTCAGCCGCTGCACCAGCTTCGGCACTTCGGTGGCGAATTCCGCGGGGTTGGCGTCTTCCACGACGAAGTTATACGGCGCGCGGTTGACCGTGGAGTCGATGGTCAAATCTTGCGCCGGCTGCATGTAGAGGGTGATGCCGACGATGTCGGAGGTTTCGCGCTGCAGGCGGCGGATGATGGCGCTGGCATTGAGGTTGCGCTCATCGTGCGGCTTCAGCGTGATCAGGAAGCGGCCGGCATTGAGCGTTTGGTTCGTGCCGTCGACGCCGACGAAGGAGGTGAGGCTCTCGACGTCGGGATCTCTCAGGATCGCGTCGGCGAGCTTGCCCTGCAGGTCGACCATGGCCTGATAGGAAATGCTCTGCGAGGCTTGCGTGATCGCCTGGATGAGGCCGGTGTCCTGCACCGGGAAAAAGCCCTTCGGGATCGCAACGTAGAGGACGATGGTCAAGGCGAGTGTCAGCACTGCGACAAGCAAGGTCAGCGGCTGGCGGTCGAGCACCCAGTTGAGTGCGCGGCCGTATTGCGCGATCAGCGCATTAAAGGCGCGCTCGGCATTGATGTCGAACCAGGAGCGCTCGGCATCGGGATGATGGCGAATGAGCCGCGCGCACATCATCGGCACCAAGGTCAGCGATACGACCGCGGAAATGACGATGGTGACGGCTAGCGTAATGGCGAATTCGTGGAACAGCCGGCCGACCACGGCGCCCATGAACAGCAGCGGGATCAGCACGGCGATCAGCGAAATGGTCAGCGATATGATGGTGAAGCCGATCTGCTCGGAGCCGCGCAGCGACGCTTCGAGCGGGTCCATGCCGCCTTCGACGTAGCGCGCGATGTTCTCGATCATGACGATGGCGTCGTCGACGACGAAGCCCGTGGCAATTGTCAGCGCCATCAGCGACAGATTGTCGAGGCTGAAGCCGAGCAGATACATGACGCCGAAGGTACCGACCAGCGACAGCGGCACCGACAGGCTCGGAATGACGGTGCCGGGCAATGTGCGCAAGAAGACGAAGATCACGATCACCACCAGCACCACCGCAAGGGTGAGCTCGAATTCCACGTCGGCGACAGACGCGCGGATGGTAACAGTGCGGTCGCTCATCACCTCGACATCGACGGCGGCGGGCAGCGTGGCGAGGATTTGCGGCAACAGGGTCTGGATGCGGTCGACCACCTGGATGATATTGGCGCCGGGCTGGCGCTGCACGCTCAAGATGATCGCCGGCGTGGTGTTGGCCCAGGCGCCGAGCTTGGTGTTCTCCGGGCCGCTGACGATGGTGGCGACGTCGGTGAGCCGCACCGGATTGCCGTTGCGATAGGCCACGATGAGATTGCGGTATTGCTCGGCGCTGTTGAGCTGGTCGTTGGCGTTGATCGTCGAGGCCTGCGTCGGGCCGTCGAAATTGCCCTTCGGCGTGTTGACGTTCTGGTTGGCGATGATGGTGCGGATGTCGTCAATGGCAAGCCCGTAGGCGGCGAGCGCCTGCGGATTGAGCTGCAGTCGCACGGCCGGGCGCTGGCCGCCGGAGACGCTGACTAGGCCGACGCCGGAAAGCTGCGAGATCTTCTGCGCCAGCCGCGTCTCGCTCATATCCTCGAGCTCGGTCAGCGGCAGCGTCTTCGACGTCACCGCGAGCGTCATGATCGGCGCGTCGGCGGGATTGACCTTGGAATAGATCGGCGGCGCCGGCAAATCGGCCGGCAGCAGGTTGCCCGAGGCGTTGATCGCGGCCTGCACCTCCTGCTCGGCAATGTCGAGACTCAGGTCGAGGCTGAACTGCAGCGTAATCACCGACGCGCCGGCCGAGCTCGCCGAAGTCATCTGGTTCAATCCCGGCATCTGGCCGAACTGCCGCTCGAGCGGCGCGGTGACCGACGAAGTCATCACTTCGGGGCTGGCGCCGGGATAGAGCGTCGTCACCTGGATGGTCGGATAGTCGACCGGCGGCAGGGTCGACAGCGGCAGGAAGGTGTAGGCGACGATGCCGGACAGCATGATCGCCGCCATCAACAGCGTCGTGCCCACCGGGCGCAGAATGAAGGGCTCGGAAACGTTCATCGCACCGTGTCACCGCGGCGTGTCGCTGTCGGCATGCGGCGCTAGGGGCTTGAGTTGCGCCTGCCTTGCCCGCGGCCGCCATTTGGCCTGCCGCCGCCCGGCCCACCGTCCGTCGTCGCCGGCTTGCTGTCGAGGGTGGAGACGTTGACGTGTAGCCCGTCGCGCAGCCGATCGGCGCCGTCGACCACCACGCGCTCGCCGGCCGAAAGGCCGGAATTGACCGCAGTCATGCTGCCGTCGGCCGGGCCCACAGTAATGGGCCGCACCGCAACGTTATCGTCGGCGCCGACGACATAGACGTAGGAGCCGGGCTGGCCATTCGGCGAGCCGCGCTGAATCGCCACCGTCGGCACGGTGACGACGTTCTGCAAGGTGCGGATCAAGAGCTGCGTGTTGACGAACTGGTTCGGGAACAGCGCATTGTCCTTATTGTCGAACTGGGCACGGACCTTTACCGTTCCGGTGGTGGTGTCGACCTGATTGTCGACCGCCACCACTTTGCCGACGGCGAGCTGCTTGAGATTGGCGCGGTCGAAGACCGTGACCTGCAGCGCAGTGCCGGCACTGAACTGCGGCATGATGTCGGGCAGGTCGTCCTCGGGAACAGTAAAGATCACCGTGATCGGCTCGAGCTGCGTCACCACCGCGATGGCGCTCGACGTCGTGGTCTGCACGTAATTGCCCGGATCGACCAGCCGCAGCCCGATGCGGCCAGTGACCGGCGAAACGATGTGGCAATAGCCGATGTTAAGCGCCTGCGCGTCGATCAGCGCCTGATCGACCCGCACCGTGCCTTCGTCCTGCTGGACGATGAAGGCCTGGTCCTCGGCCTGCTGGGCGGCGATCGAATTCTGCGCGAGCAGCGTCTGATAGCGCTTCAGATCGACCCGCGCTTGATCCAGCAAGCCCTTGTCGTGGGCGAGTTGGCCCTCGTACTGCTGCTTCAGGATCTGGTACGGGCGGTCGTCGATCTGCGCCAGGAAGTCGCCCTTCTTGACGAGCTGGCCTTCAGTGAAGGCGACATCGGTCAACTGCCCGCTGATCTGGGTCTGCACCGTGACGGTGGCGAGCGGCGAAACGGTGCCGAGCGCATTGACGATGACGCGGATATTGCCGGTGCCGATGGTCGCGGCGCCGACTGATTGCTGGGCGCCAGCGGGGGAGCGGGTGTTGGTCGGCTTTGGCGCCTGATAGAAGTGGATGACCGCATAAGCCGCGACGGCGAGACCGAGCGCGACCGCAAGGCCGATGCTGGTGCGAAGCCCCGAAGATCTGACGATGACGTCCGGTTCCGGCGCGGTCCGGCGAAGATTCGGCGCCAGGTCGTCATCGGTTCTGCGGGTGCGTTCGTCCATTTGACATTCGTATCCGGCAATTGGCGGCATAGTATGGGCGCCCCAATCCGGCGCCTAATGAAAATTCGCTAATGCGCCTCTGGGTTCGGCGCCGCGGCGGGCGCCGCCGGGAATTTGAAGCGAAATCAATAGTTTGTGAGGGAAGGTGACGCGCGTCAGCGCTTCGGCTGCGACGTCGCGGCGGTATCATCGGGCGCCGCTTCGGCCGGCGGCGATTCGAGTGCGTGCGGCGCGCGCTCGTATTTCGGCAGCAACGAGAATCCCGACGCCAATTGGCCTTGCGTCGGTATCAGCATCGTGTCCCAACCACCGCCGAGCGCTACGATCAGATTGACGCTCGCCAGAAACAGATTTTGCCGGATGTTCAGCTCATTGACCTCGTTATTGAGCAGCGTCACCTCCGCTGTAATCACCGTCGTCAGATCGACCGTGCCGGCCCTGTATTGTCTCGAGTAGACCTCCACCGCTTTCTGCGCGTTCTTTACCGCGTCTTGCTCCACCGCGAGCTCGCGCGTGTAGATGCGGATGGCGGCGAGCGCATCTTCGACTTGTTGAAACGCGGTCAGCACCGTCTGCCGATAGGTGGCGACGCTTTGCCAATAGGTCGCGCGTGCGGCATCGACCTGCGCCGCG
>Ga0182033_10001344_pt1 | contig 12287 bp, 13 predicted proteins | sample tim00Cox0000000H_FD_125968 | JGI IMG/M metagenome (GOLD analysis project Ga0182033, IMG submission 125968) | Lab enrichment of tropical soil microbial communities from Luquillo Experimental Forest, Puerto Rico - timezero.00C.oxic.00.000.00H | ecosystem: Environmental > Terrestrial > Soil >...
CGCGCGTCGGTCTGGTGACGCCATTGCGGGACGGCATGAACCTCGTCGCGCAAGAATATGTGGCCGCTCAGGACTCTGACGATCCAGGCGTCCTCATCCTGTCCCGCTTCGTCGGCGCTGCGAGCAACTTCCGGCGCTCTGTGCTTGTCAATCCCTACGATGCGGAGTCGGTCGCAACCGCGCTCGCACAGGCGCTCGCCATGCCGCTTAAAGAAAGGCGCGCCCGGCATGAGGCGCTGTACGCCAAAGTTTGCGAATACAACGTCAATCGGTGGCAACAAGAATTCTTGGCGGCCTTAAGGGGAGCACGGGAACATGAAAGATTCCAGTCTGGCGAACTCAAGAACCTAGAGACCAGCGACACGCGTTTGGCGCCGAGTGCCGAAATTGAGAACTGAGCGCACATTTGGGGCAGAGCTAATGCAAATTGTTATAGAGCGGCGTTCAACGAAGCACCCATAACACCGGTTTTTCCTCCCGGGATCACCCATAGCGCCATCGCCGCCTCACCCGATTCTACAGTTGTAATTTCTATGTGTGTAACAGTCTCTCCGCGGGCGCGAAGCACGTTTCTCGTCACGCGTTTTAGCCGGCCAAGCAAGTCTTCCTGATTTGGACCAAAAACTACGAGTTCCGGCAGTGCGTCCACGAAAACAAACCACCATCCGTCGAGCTTGGATTGCTCAACTCGCAACGGGTATCGGCGAAATTCTGGCATGATACACATCCCCGCCGTATGTATGTCGTCCTCAAATTTTCTTAACCTCGCGACTTTGGCTGAATGTTGCCAAAACACGGACTTCGGTACGGTACGTTGTGGTTTTGCTGCGACATTGTTAATTGAATAACAATCTCCCCCACTCGCAGATTGGTCCCGCTCGCGACTCACCAGGCTCCCGCTCTTTTCCAAAATCGCCACGTAAAAACTGTTCGGTAACCTTTGCTCGGGCAACCTAGTGGCATTACCCGGAGAAGAACATGCCGATGACTTTGGTACTGTCGATGGTCGTCGAAATCTCAGTCGCGATGGCGATCGGCTTCGTGCTTGGCCGGATTTGGCAAATCCGGTGTGACTTGGAGCAGCAACGCGCCGGCGATTTTGCGGCGCCACCTACAGCCCGCATTCCTCGCCCTTGATCTCTTACCCTCGCACGGCCAAAAGCGAAGTTGAATCTATGAAGGGGTCCGAGGGCGGCTCAATGTCCGCTATTGGCACAAAGCGGACATGAGCGACTCAGAATTGCTGCCGTGCACTGTAGCGGTAGTAAAAGAAAGCCCGGATCGCTCCGAGGACATCAGTGCAGACTTTGAAAAAAGCGCCGGGGACGGTAAAGCTATCGTGATTGGGCAGGCGGCAAGTCGATTAACTATCTTAATATCGTCGAAACGTCGCTCATCGCTGTTCAAAGTCCGAGCCGAGTGTTTGCAACTGAGATCGCGATGACCCGGGCACTATTAGGGACGCTCGACGAACGTTACGAACAGGGCGTCAGTCTGCGGCGTAAGACCCCTCGCCAAAAGCACGCTGATTTGCATGGGCCCGATCGCGACCCAATTGCAATCCTGGCGGCTAGCGACCGTGGCCGTATATCCAAACTCATACCGGTGCGCTACGAGCGGATGCTGACAAGTCCGTTTGCCTTCCTGCGTGGCTCCGCTTCGGTGATGGCGCAAGATTTGAACCATCAGCCAAGCGTTGGAATTGCCGTCCAGGCGTGCGGCGATTGTCATCTGATGAATTTCGGAGCTTTTGTCACGCCTGAGGAAAACATTCTTTTCGACATCAATGATTTCGATGAAACGCTGCCAGGAATCGACTTCACCGTGGATCTCAAGAGGTTAGCCGCAAGCGTCGCGGTGGCTGCGCTTGCGGAGCAGTTTTCGCGCAAGCGGGCGCATGCGACCGCGGCCGCGACAATTGAAGCCTACCGCGCCCACATGCGTCGCTTGAGCAAGCTGTCGCCAATCGAAATCTGGCACAGCAAGATCGAGCTGACGCGTGAAATCAAGAAAATTGACGATCGCAAGCTGAGGTATAGGCTTAATGCTATCCTCACCAAGGCGGGCAAGAGACTACATGAAGATGATAACTTTCCGCATTTAGTAAAAGATTTAGTAAAAGGCACCCGTGCTCGGATCGCGGATAAGCCTCCACTAATTTATCATCTCCCAAAAACCGGCGCCATGAGCCTTCGCATTAATGCCAAACGTCTGTTTGCCTCATACCGACTCCGTCTTCAACCGGAACGGCTGCATCTGGTGGAGCAATACGCGATGAAGGACGTTGCCTTCAAGGCGGTTGGAATCGGAAGTGTAGGAACGTTCTGCGCCATTGGTCTGTTTATGAGTCCCGACGGCGCCCACTTGTTCTTGCAGATCAAAGAGGCGAGAAAATCAGTGCTTGAATGCTTGGGGCCCAAATTCGCTGGGCATCCGGGCCGGCGAGTTGTCGAAGGACAACGGACCATGCAGGCGGCGAGTGATATTTTTTAGGTTGGTCACAGGACGATGCATCGGGTCGGCAATTTTATGTGCGCGAACTGAAAAATCGGCGGCTCGGATCGATCAGTGAAGTCATAAGGGCAGGTGCACTTGTCAACTACGCGCAGCTGTGCGGCCGCACTCTCGCGCGCGCCCACGCACGCTCTGCTGATCCGGCGGTAATCGCGGGATATATGGGAAAGAGCGGCCTCTTTGACGACGCGCTGGCGTCTTTCGCGATGGCCTACGCGGAGCGTACGCAACAAGATTACGATCAACTGGTGAAGTCGAAAACGCGGCTGGCGTCGTCGAATTAAATAAAGAACAAACAAACGGGCGCATAAAAGAATGAAATGAGCAGCTAATCGTGATTTCCTGAAATCGGCTAGTTATCAAAATCATCAATAAGTTTTGAAGCGAGCTAACAAATAAAATCAAGGATTCGTCGTCAGTAACTGTGGTCCATGGCACAAACTGAATGTGTTGGTAGATTGCAAGTTTGGCCAAGTTACATTAAACTGAAAAAGTTGAGGAAGCAACGAATGCGCGTCGCTGGGCTCTCGGCCCTGGTCGTTCTTTTCTTCGCTTCTGGCACAGCGTTGCCGCAGTCCTGCCCGGTCAACCTGACCTCTTCCGACAGTGGTTTTGGCTATCGCCATCGCCCGATGCCAGATCGGTGCGAAGGTCTCTATAGCGCACCTGTGGCGGGTGAAAGCCTCCAACTACTCTCATTCTTGATCGGCCATCCTTTCGATCCTTTGCCTGACCATCGCCTGCTCATCACTGCACCTGATGTTCATGCTCTGGGCGCCCAAACAGTTACCGTCGTCGCCCACGCCATACCGCACCGGGTCTATTACAGGATGGACGTTACGGTTCCTTCGGGTGGCTCAGTGCAATGGCCGCTGGGCGCAGTGGTCCTACCGGCTGGCCTAAAACCTGGGGATATCGGCCTGGTGGGAAGTGTGCAGGCCGCCGACGGAAGTGTCTATTACGTACCCCTGGGGCTCGCCGCGTCGGAATCGACGGCCTCTCGCGGGTTGCAGCCCGTGATTATCTTTCGAACTCTTGTCGACAGCGGCAGCTTCCTATGGCGTCTTTATGACCCTACTGGTATCGCGACGCCCTGGAACAAACAGGGCCAACGCATTAAGGCTGGTGAGCCGATTATGGTGACGCTCGACTCGCTTGCGGGAAAGGTAATGGCATTGGATGTGGCAGCTCGTCCTCTCGACGGCGATTTTATTCAGATTCGTCTGAAAGTCTTCAATCCGTGAGGACCAAGCCCATAGCCAACAGAAAATTGCTCCGAAGCGCAATCATGCGCGAAATCGAGCTTATCGGGCGCGAGGCTGGAGCCAAAGCTGTTGCCGGTGAAACCCCAATCGCTGATGTCGAGCGGCTCAAGGCATTGCAGTGTGTGCTGGCCGCGTTACCGGAAAAGCACATTCCATTTAGTTTGGCGGTAATTGTCGGCATAGCCTGTCTACTCATTGCAAGCCTCGCACTAGCAGTCGAGGTTCCTTGGGCCCGCGTACAACTCGATCTCACGACAAAAGCAATTACCATGCGGCTCGATAATGATCTCTCATGGCATGGTGCGTGGCGTGTGGATCCGGAACAAGTGAGGCTGGAAAATTTCACTCGTATAGTGCTGCCGCCTGAATATGGACCGCGATCCGAAAGCTCGCTTGAGCTGAATGTACAGACTGGTAGTGTGCGCGTAGATCACCTGTTCTTCGATCGTGGGGCCCTGCTCACAATCGCCACTAGCGAAAGCGGAGCGGCCGATCTAGTGGTGAGCGGCGCACTTTTTCGCGGTGATATGGACGTTTCAGGTAAGGTAAATGGCCACACTGGAGCAGGCTTGGATAATAGCCTGCCTCTAGAATTCTATGATTCAGAGACACCACCTGGACGCTTTAGCTTTATGTACAACGGGCAAGACGTGCGCGGCCAGCAACCTCCGTTAATCCACGGCTCGCCAGTTGAAGTGCTCTTCTTTCCTGATATCAAGGTGATTAATCTCAGCTTCGTCGACGAGCGTGTGAATCCTGAGCGTCCGGATCAAACTGTGTTTACATCTCAGATCACCTCCGGCACGATAACTATGATAGACACTAGTGAGCAAATACCCGTCGTTTCCGCAGCCGCCCTTCGGTTAGCTAAAATCCGCGGACGAGTTTCTGCGTTGTTAGCACCAAACAAGGATGTTCAGGTTAAGTTCGAGGGCACAGCAAATGATGTAACACTGGGTACAGGCGAGTTCTCACGCAGTCTCAAGCCCACGATTCTGGAATGGCTGTTTCACCAGCAGAAACTGGGTTTATTCTGGGGCGCATTGACCTTTCTTTGGGGTATGACCTGGAGTGCGCGGAGGCTCATTTCCGGAGTAAGTTGAGGGGGCCGCAGAAAAAGTCTTGACCAAGTTAGCAGCCCTATCAAATGGAAACTGGGTATGCTTCCCAACAATGTTTCTATTTTGCTCGTGTATATATTGGCGACGATCGTAACTAGCATTTGGTTTTCTGTACGTGTCCTGGCGCAAGTTTCAGGCGATGACGGTAAGGCTATAGCTCTACGATTCAATGTGGTTAAGATCACTGCCACACTCGGTCAAGGCATGGCGCCGCAAACAGGTTTCGGCTTTATCGTTGGTCAACAGCAAAACCAATTTGTGGTCGTTACCGCTAATCACGTTGTACGCGGCGATGATCCCGGCTCTGAAGATAAAGCACCCCTGATCACCTTCTTCCAGAATCAGGGTTCGCAAGCTCGGGGCACGCTGGAAACGGTTGGGTTGCCTACAGGCCACGGCGATCTCGCTGTGATATTGGTGCCGAACCCAGGCTCAGCTACCTTTGTGACGGACGCTATCGATACCACGCCGCCAGAGCGTGGGCTCCGGGTCTGGATAATCGGCCGTGGAGGGGGTTGGAACATCCCGGTATCCCCCGGCGTCGTTGTGGGTACAGATCCCTTTAACCAAAGCATCCAAGTTGAAAACCTCGCGGCTAGGGTCGGTAGCTCGGGAGGTCCTCTTGTTTCGAGCAAAGGTATTGTGGGCATGGTCGTTAGCGATGATGGTCTCTACAGCGAAGCCACTCCTATCTCCGCGATCCGGACGCAGGTCAGTGAAAAGTGGCACTATATTTGGCAATTGACCGATTCGGCAGCGGCGTCCGTAACCCCGTCTTCTGCGACTTCCGCCCTTGCACCTGTCAACAACACAAGTGTGGAGGCAACTGGGGGTGTATTTTCTTGCGAGTATGAGAATAGTCTTAAATCTCTAGCTGGCTCGATTAGTGCGACCTTGGTTTTTCGGAATGTGAGATCAAAGGACATTTCATTATTTTGGCTTAACTACGGAGGTGAAAGAGAATTTTACTACACCGTGCGTGCGGGAGCACAGTATTCACTGTCGACTTACATTTCTCATCCCTGGGTCGTTGTCGATGAGCAAGGTCGTTGCCTTGAGCTGGTTCTTCCCGGCAAATTCACTACGAAGGTTGATGTCCGGTGAGGTCGCTAAATCTCAAAATCTGAACGAAAGGTAGCTTTTTTCGTGACTTGAGCCATTAGGATTTAGGGGCTACGAGTTGGGCTGGGAAGGACGGCATGTCTCGGTCAGTATATCTCGTTTTTCTGCAACTGGCGGTCGTTAGCGCTGTCTATTGTGGTGGTGCTCTTGGAGAGCGTGCGCACTCCGACATAGCTACAGGCATCTTCGGTGAAAAAGACGAGCGAACGCAAGTCACGTCCGATCGATGGCCTTGGTCCGCAATAGGCCGGATCAATGTCTTGGCGGGCACCGGATGACAGCTTTGTACCGGGACCATGATCACGTCCCGGCGGGTTCTAACCGCAGCCCAGTGCCTGTTCGATGCTGGTATCAATAATTGGGTCAGGCCCGGTTCTGTGCACTTTGTTCTCGGTCAAATGAGCCACAAGTACGTTGGCCACTCAGTCGTCGAGAGTTTCCTCAAATCACCGGAGTTTGCATATAGGTTGGAGGATCGCCCGCGCTGGGACATGATCGACCCATCAATGATTAGGCACAATTGGGCAATCCTGAACCTGCGCGACGAACTTACGGTCAAGCCAATACCTCTGCGATCAATTGAGAATTCGGAGTTGCCCCCCGGAACCGACGGCGAGATCGCGCTGGCGGGGTATGCCTCCGACCGAGAGTACGTGCTTTCAGTGCACAAGGGATGCGTCGCGAAGTTGGATGAAGATAAGCCCGGCGTGATCACTCACTGGTGCGATACAATCGGAGAGTCGGGTGCCCCAATATTGCTTTTCAAGGGCAACGACGCGAGTATCATTGGTATTCATTCCAGTATTGTCTACGATTTTGATCCTCAGCTCGGGCATAAACCCCTGTTCGGAGAGGCCGTTTCGAGTGCAGAGGTACAAACAGTCCTAGTGAAGAAATTGAAATAATTTGTATTCAGATATGAACTAAGTCCTTCTTGATTTCGATCTCAATGGGCTCATCCGGTTTTAATCGCATTTAAATGAACGAAGCAATCTGATCTTCACTAATTGCCGATCGCAATGTGGTTTTCGCCGACCTCCGCAAAATAGACGCCGATGCAGTTACCAGAAGCGTCGGTCACTACCCAAGGATGGGTGGCATACGTGTCGAAGCTCTGGCTCTCGCCTGACGCCAATGAATGATAAAAGTGTCTACGTCCATCGTAATCTATCCAAAATACATTTACGATACCAGGTCGCCTATTTAGGAAGCTGATATTTGTATGTTGTGTTGAGGCCACCGATCGCAATGTCGGTTCTGAGGGGCACAGCTCTTCAGCCCAGGATTGACGCACACTGCAGTTTATTGAAGCTGCTAAAGCTCCTAACAGCATAACCATCCGACTCGCAGTTTGATACCTCACTGCCCTCTCCTAATTTTATGCGGCTTGATATGAACCAGTACTGCTAAACACGCATGCTGTCGAAACTGAAATCCGCTGGGTGTGATGGAAATCACACAGTGGCCGATTTTCCGGCACTGGCCGCCCACCCTGACTTGGAAACACTCCTGGTGGGCCTGCAGAACGTGTTGAAGTCGTAACCATTTGATGCACCAAGCATGGAGGGCGGCTACGAGAAGGTGCAAACGCACCAGACCGCCCGCGTCCTGTTTTGTGATGCAGATCATATGCGCCGCCCCGCCCTCGGTTAAGCTGTTGCAGGCGATTAAAGGAGGGCGATCAGTGACTACTAGGATCATCTATTATCTAGCGACCATGCTCGTAGTCTCTGTCGCCCCGACGAGCCTTAGTGCGCAATCAGATAGATCACCAACCCACTGCTCGCAACAATGGATCCAAAAATGTCGTCAACACGAAAATTCATGTCTTAACTTTTCATTTTGCAAGCAGTGGCCTGGATCATGCAACGAAGCCTGTTGCAATAGTTACCTCAGTTGTCTAGGCATCCACGGATGCAGCACGCGCCACATGACATGTGACTAAAATGCGTCTGTCGGTCTATGATCAATGGGCTGCGATATAATTGCGTTCTCTCTTTGGTTGCCCGGCCTCACCATAAAGGCATGACTCACTAAAACGCTTAAGGAGGCCGAAAAGGATTTTGGCGTTACGGTTTTCCATACTTGCGCGCGGAGGCGGGCGCGTGAGTCCACTTTCCTTAAATTGCGACCATCGTGAAATAGGAGCAGTGTCATGTTTAGTCATTTTGCGCTAACGGAGGTTTCGCCAACAACTACCCACGCAAACAGGCAAGCTGACACAGCAAGTCGGCTGATATCGCGTGCAACGAAAGTGATGATCATCTGTTTAGCTGTTTTTTGGAATGGTCAACTTCTTGCAGAGACTGAAGATGATCTGTCAAAGGAATATTCGGACTGTATTGATAAGGCGTCTCAGGGTGCGACAGCCGAGATGTTTGAATGCAGTGGCGAAGAATTGGACCGTCAGGACGCTCGCCTAGACAACACTTACAAGAAGCTGATGTCGAAGCTGTCTCCTGATCGGAAGAAGGCGCTGCTTAAAGCGCAACGGGCGTGGATAAAGTTTCGAGAGGCGAACTGTGAGTATTGGTTCGATCCACACGGCGGCACCGCTGCACGTATGAATGCCAGCGGATGTCTTCTTACCATGACGGCTACTCGCGCGAAAGAATTGGAAGGCATGCTGGAAGGGCTCTAACTCAAAGCCCGTATCGGGTAGTCTCGATAGGCGGCGTAGCCGAATCAACCGCGAAGCGAAAAGACCTGTCTGTGAACGGTTACAAGGTCGAGCAATTCGGAAAAGCTCGATGCCGCGCGGCGCAGAGCGCAACGGCAACTGGCCGCCTCGATTGCCCACATGCCGCTCACGGTCGTCGAGACGTCGCACAACCTCTCGACCGAACGGCCAGACGTTGTCATCGACGCGATTCGCCGCGTCGTCGAGGGCGTTCCGGAGCGGCCGCAAGACGGTAACTCAATAGCCATGTCGATGCGGGGCCAGTCAATCTAGTGCCGGAAGTGCCGATTGTTATGCCTTTCATCTTCAGTAAGACGAGCGGCGTTATTAGCGATCCATGCCCTGGAGCCAAGCTGGACACGACGGCGGAATTCTATCGTAATTTTGCCGCTACGTATGATCGCTGGCGGCCGTACTGGTAACAGATGAATTTGCCTCTAGGTCGCATGTCCGCTTTTGGGGGCAAAGCAGACATCGCGCAAAACTCCCGGAATGTCCGCTTTTGACCCATAGCGGACGTCGCGCAGATGAATGAATGTCGGACCTGAAATTTGATTTGGATCAATGTCGAGGGCGCTGCCTGCATCTGAATTGGATACGCTCAGGGAAGGCTGGAGTGGGTCGAAAATGCAGCGTGGGCGATGGCGAGCTATCGCTACAGGCACGGCTTTCGCCGCTTTTATAGCGGCAATTACGCGGGGAGAATTGCCGCGATGGATCCGAGTTGCTCTCGTACTTGGGTTAGTACTGTTTGCCTGTGGAGCCGGAATTTATGCCTTTGGCTACTCGACCCGCCCGCAAACGCTGACGGTTGCCGCAGGCTCCACGGACGGAGAAGTTGTTCGTTTGATGTTCGCAATCGCGTCGCGGCTAGCAGCGACGAACTTAAGGGCAGTGCGTCAGATGCCATCAAAGCGTTTTCTGCGGGCCAAGCCGACCTAGCAGTCGCCCGCGCCGACGTGGGCGATCTGTCAAGCGCGGCGACCATCGTTGTTGTCGCGCGCAGTGTGGTGTTGATCGTCGCGCCGGCGGGCAGTTCGATAACGGAAATGGACGACTTGCAGCAAAAAACCGTCGGTGTTGTTGGTGGCGAGGTCAATCGCAAGGTTGTCGAGGCGCTCACGAGGGAATACGGACTCGATAACGCCAAGACACGTTTTAAGAATTTGAGCTCGCCGAAATTCCGCCAGCACTTAAATCCAAACAAGTCGATGCGCTGCTTGTGGTAATGCCACTCAGCGAAAAATATCTGACAATGTTGCGGAATTTCATCCCGAAGGCCGGCAAACTTAACCCTACAGTGTTGCCCATCGAGTCCGCCGGGGCCATCGCCGCGGTTACCGGGTATTACCAAAGTTATGAACTACCGAAAGGCACCCTACGAGGCTCTCCACCTATCCCCGACGACGATATGCGCACATTGCGCATTCCGTTCTATTTGGTAGCTAACAAGAAGCTTTCCGATGATGTGGCCGGTGCGCTTGCCAAAGCGATTATGAGCGCGCGTCAAGATCTCATTGGACAAGATCCCTTCGTCGCACAGATCAGCAAACCGGATACAGACAAAGACAGTGGCGATGACACCTACATTCCAGTGCATCCTGGTGCTGCTGCTTACTTTGATGGGAGCCAAAAGTCGTTCTTCGACAAGTACGGCGATCAATTGTTTTATGGATCGATGTTCCTCGGTGCGCTGACCCCGCTGCCAGCAGCATTCTGGAGCTTCATGACGAAGGACGAGAGAAAGAGCGGGGATCGCCCGTTAATGCGTCTTCATGCTTTGACAGACGAAATTAGAAAGTCAGATAGCGAGGTCGACTTGTCAAAGGCAGAAGGAGAAATCGACGACATCCTCAAAATCGAACTCGAAAAATGTGCGAAGGGTGATGCAGAGCCTGCCGAAACCGCAGCTCTGGGATTAACGACGCAGTGCTTAGATCACCTCATTGCGCAGCGTCGACTCGTTCTCAATGGTAAATCGGCGCCCAAGACATAAGGGCGCCGACATTGGCGGAATTGCCGCAGCTTGCTCGGCTGCTTCGTGGGTTTAGCAAGTCACTCCGCGGGCGCACCTGCTGGCGGCACGGCGAGCGTGCGTTCTCACGCACGTACCATTCACCATATGCATACCCGCCCCGCATGCTTCGCGAACAGTAATGATCATCTTGTCCTGCTGCTGTGGCGGTGCGATTGGCATAGCTTGCGCCAATGATGCCACGGTCAAAGCAAACCCAAGCGCGATCAGCCTCGTCATTGCCTTTACTCCAATTAGGCCCCTCACAAGAACAATCAGCAGTGCATGTGCCTAATTAGGTGAATTTGACGTAGATCAACAAACGGCCGAGCGTTGGGTGGACATTGTGTCGCAAACTCATAGCAGCGGGTTTGCCTTGACCGCGTCAACTCAATCGATTTCGACCTAACCTTGCTGATGTCCGCTTTTGGCACAAAGCGGACATTGGCTAAAGCGGCTTCAATGTCTGCTTATGACCCAAAGCGGACATTAAGCGACTGCCTTTGCTGTAGTGCACAACAGTTTCCATTCAATATGGTAGGCTGACGTCGTCGGGCTTCGGCGAGGTTCATGACGCGACGAGGTTTCATTACGCTGCTTGGCGGCGCTGTGGCGGCATGGCCGGTTGCGGTGCGCGGGCAGCAGGCCGGAAAAGTCCGTCGGATTGGTGTTTTTGTTCCAGGTTCTGTGCAGACGCACGAACAATATCTGACAGCGTTTCGCAATAGAGCTGAATACCCTCGGATACGCAGAAGGGACTGACTACACTTTGTTAGTCCGCTGGGGTGAAGGCAACTTTGACCACTTTTCTGATTACGCACGTGAACTGGTTGAAGCAAGACCAGACGTCATTCTGGTGATTGGAACGGCAGTGGCAACTGCTGTCAAAGGGCAGACCTCGACTATTCCAGCGATCTTCGTTCAAGTTGCCGATCCGATCGGTGGCGGCTTTGTGAAAAGTCTTTCTCGCCCCGGGAGCAACTTCACGGGATTTGCGAATTATGAGCCTGGGATGACAGGTAAATGGCTAGAGCTACTGAAAGATAGTGTGCCTGATCTCAAAAGAGTAGCTCTCATGTTTAATCCGCAGACAACATCCGCTGGAGGCGCACATTTTTGGGAAGTATTTAAGAAGTCGGCGGCTTCTGTGGCCGTGCAGCCTATAGCAGGGTCGTTTTACAACGTGATCGAACTTGACGAGACTCTCGCAGCGCTTAGCAAAGACGCGGGTGGAGGTTTTATCCTGGCGCCGGACGGATCGACCGTCGTTAACCGAGATGCATTTCTCGCATCAGCGGCGCGATACCGACTCCCCGCTGTCTACCCCTTTCGTGAATTCGCGACGAACGGAGGACTGATGGCCTGTACAAGCACCCACAAAGTTCGAGTTAGTAATCAATCTTAGGACAGCAAAAGCAATACGAGCGCGCGGCCAGTTATATCGATCGGATTCTGAAGGGTGAGAAACCTGCCGACTTGCCTGTACAAGCACCCACAAAGTTCGAGTTAGTAATCAATCTTAGGACAGCAAAAGCACTCGGCCTTGCTATCCCACAATCCCTTTTGGTAAC
>Ga0182033_10001350_pt1 | contig 12270 bp, 14 predicted proteins | sample tim00Cox0000000H_FD_125968 | JGI IMG/M metagenome (GOLD analysis project Ga0182033, IMG submission 125968) | Lab enrichment of tropical soil microbial communities from Luquillo Experimental Forest, Puerto Rico - timezero.00C.oxic.00.000.00H | ecosystem: Environmental > Terrestrial > Soil >...
CGAATGTCCGCAGAATATGCCTTCGGCATGGCTCGGCCCCCAGGCGAATCAATGCCGCCAGACTCGCCCATTTACAGGTCCTTGGGAATCCTGCGATTCTATTCGGCAAGAACATGCTCTAGCATCGCTACATGGGACGCTGAGCGGTAAATGTTGGGTCCTGATCCACTCGTGTTGAGCAGATGGACGTGCTCGCATTGCGCAGTGATCTGGGGATAGTCGTCGAACACCGAATAGCTATAGAAGAGACCGTCCTCATCCGAGATCGCGTATCCTTTGCCGCGCGTTTTAATGAAGTTGGCCAGTGGCCAGAGCTCGAGAGCATGGATAACTTGTTTGGCGAGCCGTACCATCGGCCGTCCTTGCCCGAAATTGTTCCCATCGGAGATAAACACCGCGCGACGAGCGACCCGCAGCATCTCGCGGACCGCATTGCGCGGATGTGGAACGTGGTGCAGGACCCCGATGGCGCATACAAGATCAAAGGTCCCATCCGCAAACGCAAGCGCCTCACCGTCTCCGTCCATGAGTTGCCGGGCGGTCAGCCCCTTCGCATGGCCCCTAGCGCGCAGTTCTGATGAGGGCTCTATGCCGAGGATCGTGAGCGTGGGGTCGGCCGACCTCAGCGCAAGCAGCGCGCGCCCCTTTCCAGAACCGACGTCGAGGACGGACCGGAACCGGAAGAATTTGATCGCCGAAATCATGAAGGCAAGCGCGAATGCGTGCTCGTCGTTGTCGCTAACATAGCGCCGATCATAATCGTCGACGATCTCCCGGTAATAATCGCGCTGAATGCGGATTGCTTCAGTCTTCATTGTTCTCCCCCTATTTCCAGGTCACGACCGAGACTAAACGGGCTTGCCTAAATTCGATCCAAAGCTCGATAAGGACAGCCAACATCCACAATAGCGTGACGACGATTCCCACCCACTCAATCCAGCATGGACTTGACGGTTTCAGAAAGGGCCTGCCAGTTGCATATCAATGGCTTGCAGGAGTTCCGTCCGCTAAGTGAGCGATGCTGACAATGTCAGCATCAGCGCAAGCCTATGATTTCATTTCGATAAATCGCCTCGCTTTGGCGGGCGAGGGACCGATGATCAAACATTTCCGTGATCTCGAAGCTTCCGGTTTCAATCGCGCTCTGCAATTGCTGAGGCTCAAGATCGAAGGATTTCTCAACCAAGTCCTTTTGTGGGGTTAGAGTACTGAGGTCGATGAGGCTGCCCCGAAACACCAAACCTCCCCGTCACGCGGTTTTACCGCAGAAAGTCAAGATAGGCTGCTAAATCGTGGTCTCGCGCTAATGTCCACAGCAGAACGTGGCACTGCAAGAAGCATTACCAAAAAGCCACGGCGCATTGGCGCGAGAAGCTCTTCACCTACCCCGCCGCCTCTTTTAAGGCGAAACAGACGATAGCCATTCGCAAGCAAAAATTCCTGGGCATCACCAGGCTGTTGACCAGGAATCCGCGCCTCAGCCCAGTCTGCGAACTCGAATACGACGGTCGGCGGCCGCTCGGAGGTCAGTAGCCGTTGCGCCCCACGGAGTACGCCTATTTCTGCTCCTTCGACATCGATCTTAACGACATCGACCTGGTGAATGTTCATACGAGTCAGCATGTTATCGAGAGATTGCTGCGGAAGCATAGTCGGAACGTTGGAGAACTGAGCGCCGAGAGATCCCATACCAAATCTATCGTCCGGTGCCCGATAAAAAGCGACGAGCTGTCCATCTGTTGCGCCTGCCACGCAGGATACAGCCTGGACCCGCTCGCAGCCGTTTCGGTTCAGGTTTTCCTGTAGGAATCGATGAATGTTCGAATCGGCCTCAATACAGATGACGGAGACCTGAGGGCGGGCGTTAGCAATCGGAATGGCCAATGTGCCAATGTTCGCTCCGATGTCAATGAACGTGCCAGTTTCCGGCAAGAATTTTAGAATGACCTCTTGCGTGTCGCGCTCATGTGCGCCGAAGGTGAATAGGTTCTGTGCAGTCGGCTCAGCATAACTCGGCATCACGAAGGTACGGCCGGCCCGGTCCTTCAGGACGGCCGTCGCTTGCGAGCGGAACGGGCGCAGGAGCATGCTACCAAGTCTTATCTTTCCGGGCAGTCGGTCTGGAATTAGCCTGAGTAACCCGGACAATGTCGTAATAGCCGCTTTAACCATTGTCGATGCTTATCACACCCGCGAACATGGAGTCATAGTTTCCGGGCGGGTTGGCCGCCCTGTGTGTCTCTTTCCAGGGGGTATTTGAGCATGCCAAATCCGGACCTCCGCAGGCGGTCGCAGGCAGGCACTCTCGACGCGGCTGGCGGCGATGCAGAGGCGAGCAAGGGTGGCGTCGGTGAGCGCGAGCATACACCATTATAGCACGGACGCGACGCAATTTGTGCTCACGAGATGCTTGTCCACGCCGTGGACATCGAGCCTGGCGCCGCTTCATTCGATCACCTCGTCGGCGCGCAGCAGGATTCCGGTCGGAATTGTAATGCCGAGCGCCTTGGCGGCTTTGAGATTGACCACCGTCTCCAATGTGGTCGACTGCTGCACCGGCAGGTCGGCGGAGCTGCTCGCGGCGGCTGTGGCTCTTGATCCGCTCGTCGTCAATTGTGATGACGTTGTTCAGCGGACTCGGTGTATCGTCTGACATGGCGGCTGCCTCTCGCTGGCCTGGTTGTGTTTAGCCACCTCCAGTTCAGCCAGATTCGGGGCCGCCAGCCCTACCTAATTGTGCGAAACATTCTGTACGTCATCCCTAATTGTGCGAAACATTCTGTACGTCATCTTGCCGTCGGCGCCGATGGCATGCCGATCGACCCGCGTCATCCGATCTATCGCTACCCGCTGAACTCGCACACTCGAAGTTTCGTATTAAAGCTTCAATGAGATATGCGAGAAATGCCCGTGAAATGCTAACAATTCATGGGTCTCAACAACTTCCTGGATCGGCTCTTAACATTCATGGCCGATCGAGGGTGTGTGCCGGTTATTGCTTAACCGAGATAACGTAGACGCTGTCAGCAAGCCGAATCAGCGGGTGCACAAATAACGAAAGCTTCTTCAGCAAACGGGAAATAGAAATCAGCAATCTAGCCTTCGCGGATACATACTTTCGATCTTCGGGCAGAAGACCAAGTCCACCAAAAGCTTCTGCTAACAATTTGGTCGGGCCAATCTGTTTTATAAAAACGTCGTGCATTGATGATAACGACCAATATTTAACCCGAGCGAACCCGCTATTTGCATTATTGCGAGGAACATACGAACGAAGTCCTCCTTTATGCGCCATTTGGATTTTTGCAAATCCACCATGTCGCAGCACTCTGCCCAACTCTGCGATGGCAACCTCTGCGTCTGATTCAGAAAAATGCTGGAGTACAGAATAAGAGAAAGCACACTGAAATACCTCTGATTTAAATGGCAGGAATCGCGCGTCGCCACAGACAAAAGAGAGGTCTAGTCCCATGCCGTGAAAAGCTCGCTTTGCCGCCAAAATCGCGCCAAGCGATGGATCGATTCCGATCACCCGCCAGCCTTTGCGAGCCGCGGAAACCGACCAACGGCCCCAGCCCGACCCAACGTCCAACAGAAGTTCACCATCACCGCTCCCAATGGGAATGTCAGGAATGGGATAGGTAGTCAAATTTCCAGTCAGGTGTACATAGCCCAATCCACAGGTTGCCCCAATAAGATAAGAAACGACCGGATCAACCTTGCTTCCCAATATCCAATCTCGCTCAACTCCACGTTTATGGTTCTCCGAAATCCCGAGAGTGTTTACGTAGAGAGGGCTACCAATTTCACTTTCGGCCGCCTTCAAAGACTCGGTTGCAGATCCGATCGTCTGTTCTTGGTCGGGAAGCAAGAATACCGGAACAGCATTCACAACTGGGAACTTGTGGCCCCACGCACAGGTGAGATGTTTACCTTCAACACGTAGGTTGGAATGGTCTCGCGGACACTCAAGTAGGCTTAGTAGAGCGTTTTCAGGCTGTTTCATGTCACCAAGGAACTCTAATCGCAGGGGGGAGCCGGAGCGTTATTCGTTTAGGGAGCCGAAACGACTTTGTGGCTGCCGGCCGACAAAGCGACCGACGAAGCACCTAGCGGTAGCGGTTATTCATCCGCTCAGACACTCGCACAATCCGTATAACTTCTGCAAGAGAGCGCCTGCAAACGAGCATCGTTTTGGCCGCGAACTCGCCGGGAAGGAAGAACAGATGCACCAGAAAGTGCCCACTAAGCAGGGGGGGCCATTCCAAAATTTTCGAAGGTGCCCACCCCAGACCGCTATTCATCACGCAGGATGCCGCTGGAAATGGCGCGGGTTAGTGAGCGCCGGCGGTTGTGCGGCAGAAAAAAGCGACGAACCAGTGGTCGGGCCGATATTAAAACGTCGTTCGAATGACCCATGCTGATCAAGCCAATCGGAAAATCACCAAGTTCAATGAGCCGTTTGACCATTAGCGCACAGCAGTTGGAGCCTGGGCAGGGCGGCATTGGGCGAGTGGCTCGTCTCAGCGTGAAGGCGTTGCAGTACCACGACAAACTTCGCGCGCTTGCAGTGGAGGATCGGCGGCGACATTCGATCGGAAGCGTGCAGATCGTTCCATTCGCTGGAAGCCGGCTGCGCTTCTTCCTGGCCAATTCGTGCGAGATCCTGTCAGGGCGAAAGATGCTCTACGATTTTGCAGGCACCGCGCGCGCGCATCGTCCGGTCTACAAACATCTAAGTAGTTATGCTGTGTGGATTCACGGTTACGAGCTATGGAATAGGCCCGTTAGAAGCGATTACATGGCGGCGGTCAGGGGGGCAGATCTTATCCTCGCGAACAGCGACTACACATTAGCCCGGGCCGAGGAGGTCATCGGCGGACTTCCGCAGGCGCAAGTCTGTTGGCTTGGTACCGAGCAAGAGAAGGAGGCAGTGACTGCGCCGCTGCAGGAAAGAGCGCCGGTCTTGCTATTTCTTGGACGATCAGACGATCTCTTCGCTAAAGGTCAAGATATTCTGATTGACACTTGGCCGGATGTGATTTCGAAGGTCCCAGCCGCGAAATTGATCTTTGCCGGTGGCGGGACACATCTTCCGAAACTTGTCGAGATGGCACGTGCTTCTCCTTCCGCCGCGCATATCGAAATTCTTGGCTTCGTATCGGATGAGGAGATGGAAGCGGTGTGGGCTCGTGCAACCGCTTTCGCGATGCTCAGTCGTGTTGAGGGGTTCGGTCTGGTCTTTGCGGAAGCGATGCGCCAAGGGGTCCCAGTACTGGCTTCGATCGAAGACGCCTCGCCGGAGGTCAACCTGGATGGCGTGACGGGCTTCAATGTATCGAGATCCGACCGGGATGGGATCATCGATCGGATCGTTAATCTCATGAAGGACAGAGAGCTTGCTTCCGCGCTCGGCGCTGCCGGGCTTGAACGGTGGCGTAAGAACTTTCGCTTTTCGCGCTTCCAACAAAGGCTTGATCGGCTGATCCATCCATGGCTGGCAGCAAACCAAACCTAGAGTGAGCGCGGCTTGCGTCCTCCCAGGTATGCTGAATTGAAAGGCCGTTTCCGTGAGATCGCGGCCGCTTCGGGGTTCAGAGGCGCTGAATCGGGAGATTATTCAGGACCGAGGCTGTTTGTACAAATCTTCCATCTGGGCAGCGACGTGATCCGAGGTGAGGTGCGCGCTGGCGTGTCGTCCGGCTTCGCCCATCGATCGGGCGAGGCCAACGTCGGCTGTCAACAGGCGGATGGCGGAACTGAGTGGCTCCGGTTCCCCTGCAACGACGACGCCAGCCCCAGATTTCTGCACTCGGCTGCCCCCCACTTCGGGCGTTACCACCGCCGGAACGCCGCGTCGCATAGCCTCAAGCACGGTGTTGCCAAAGTTTTCCGAGTACGAAGGTAGCACGAAGAGCTGTGCTGCGGCGAACAGGCGCTCCTTTTCGGGTCCAATAACGGTGCGGGGCAGGATGCGAACTCGGTCCGCGATTCGCAGGTCTGAGGCGAGCTTTACAAGTTGGGGAGCGAAATTCTCGTCGTCCGTGCCCACGATCGCCAGTATTCCGGTTGGCGTGCGGGCGAACGCACGTAGAAGCCGCGGCGACATCGGTGATCCCAATCGTCTCTGCGGTGATGGGGGACCCAGTTGGCACAGACCTCGTCGCTAGCCTTGCGCAGCCGGGCGGCAATGCCACCGGATTTATCGTGTTCGAATACGTCATCAGCGCGGCGGCTGGCCCGGCTTGTCGGTGTAGACCGCCCCAAAGACCAGCTTCCGGCGCCACGGCCACGGCGCAAAGCAATGCCCGCGACCCTTATCGCTCATCATCCATCGCGCCGTAATTTCGACGCCTTCCTCCATCGTGAAAGGGAGGGCACCCACGATTTTCTGCAATTCCTCCGAGTCATAGGTCATATCGGCCAGCAAATTACTAAGCCGGAATGACGTTAGTGGCGCCTTGAAATTCGATATATTTTCAATAAAGTCACCGACCTTGGCGCTAATGTAGTGCAATGAAACCGGAAGATCGAGCGGAGTGCGGCGATCAAAGCTATGCGCTATACACCTCGCCCAACTTCGAACCTCGAGCGGGCTATAGTCACAGAGGTACAACGTCTTAAATCTTATCTCGTCCACTTGGCCATAGGCGAGCCGGTCAAGCTGATGAACGGTGTTGCCGATAAATCCAAAAGACTTTCTAATGCGATAACCCTTCGGGTGAGCGTAGAGGTAATGCAAAACGGCTTCAAAGAAATCGCGATAGGGGGCCCCAAACCATGGTCCCCAAATTGATGTAGGACGCACAATTACCCAAGTAAAATGCTCCCGAGCAAGTACACGAATAAGCTGCTCGGTTCTTACCTTGCTTTGTCCGTAGGCAGTATTGGGTGCATAATCCGTCTCTGTCTGAGGTACATAACCGATCCGGCAAACCAGTTGACTGGAAGTGAATGTCGTAATATTGGGTTTGACCCGCAATTCGTGGATAGCGCGGATCAAATTTTCAGTTCCTATCGTGTTGGCTGCATAATCATCTTGAGAGACGCCGTCGAGATCTGTCCGGGCCGCGAGGTGAAAAATGGCGGTCGGACGGAATGCCCGAACAATTCTGTTCACTTCCGAGAAACTGACCATATCGGCTGGAAAGTGGCAATTCGCATGGTCCTGATTCTGAGGCGGAGCGTTGTCAACACTCAGGACTTCAAAAGCGGGTTCGTTGATATAATATTCAACGAGATTCGTTCCGATAAAGCCGGAGCCTCCGGTGATGAGGACACGCTCCCTTCTTTGCGTGCAGCATGAGCGGAGCGGCGCGGTCTTTCCCGTAAAATAGGACCTATTCGGGATCCATCGGCTCACACTGCTCCTCCAAGTCGCCCAGCGCCCCCCTCGTCATCGGAGCGGCTCCGATGGCCCCATCCTATCTAGCGCCTCCCGCCGGGCGTAGACTCTTTTTTCCTTCCGGTTGACCCGGCCGAGTACGCCTTAATTCACCACGCCGGAGCGAAAATTTCTGGGCGCACGACTCGCGCCAACCAGATGAATGCGTCTCCGAGATTGCCGTGCCACAGGACACGTCCGGTGCTGCCGAACCATCGACATGAAATCTTCTGCCAGCAGCTCGCCGCGGGCACGCCGCGCGGAAATCCATGGCCCGCGCGATGAAGCGGCCCAATGTCATCGTACAGGTCGTGCAGGCCCAAGGTCGTGCTCCTAGGCATGGTCTATCGGACCCAGGAGCGCCACTTTTTCGATTTTGTTAGCGTCAGACGCGCCCGCTACGGTGCCAACCATCGTCAGCAGGCGATCTCGATAAGTGTGCGCACCGCCGACGACCCGAGCGCGCACAGCCGATGCAAGCCGCGTGCGTTCTGCCACGTCGGCGAGGAGCATTTGCGCGCGCCGCGCCGCCTCCTCGGGCGTCCGGAAATAGAGCACGCACTCGCCATCTGCTCCAAAAATTTCTCGATGCTCCGCAGTATCCTCCGAGAGCATACAGCCGCCAATGGCAGCGATCTCAAAGGTTCGCATCACGTGGCCATCGCGGTTTGCGCGGCGCACCAGACAGAGATTTACCTTGGCGGCGGCGGTCAATGCGCACAGCGTCTCCGGCGGCATCTGCCCGAGTGCGTAGGGCCGCATCGCCGGAAATCGCGTCCAATACCGACCGACAAGCGCAACAGACGGACCCGACCGCATGAACTCGGTCATGAAGGCGGCACGATCGCGATCGGCCCCGCCGACGAAGAGGACGTCGTGGGCCACGCTGACCGGGCGGCGTTCCGGCAGGCCAAAAAGCCATTCGTCATAACCGAACGGTAAAAAATGCACCTCCGCGCACCCCAAACGCCTAAACTCTTCTATATTCACGCGCCTCGTTGAAAACACGAAGCCATATTCTGGTAACGCCTGTAAATACCAGGACGCGCGCATTACTGGGTTCCAGGGATCGTCGGTCGAGTAATTGATGCAAACCACGCCCGTCGAACGAAGCGCGCGCAGCGCCCCTTTCGTCATCGGAGCGGCTCCGGTGGCTATCAGGATATCAGGCCGGGCTTGGGTGCACTCGGTGACAACTTCTGCCGAAAACCGGCCAAGACCTGGAGGCCGGTGGTCGGCGAAGCGCCAACTAAGTGATCGCAGCCAACGGGGCCCGAGTACGGCAGGATTTGAGTCAAAGAAAAGCACATCATGGCCAATTTTGCATGCGGCGCGCCGTAAGCTTTCGCCGACATTTGTCCCTCCCGCGTACCCGACGATTGCCAACACAACAAGCTCCGCGTCCGAATTCACCACGTTGTTCCACGCCGCTTGCAAACGCGTAAAGGCAGGGGCGCAAAATAACCCGATTGGAATAAGGACTGCTAGAGGGTTTCCCGGTCATACTGCAGCATAGCCCGCATACCTTAAGTAGTTGGCACATTCTTGCGCACTGAGGCGCAGGAACGAGCGGATGGCCCGGCGGAGACAGGGAACTGTTCGCTTGGCAGCCTTGCGCAGGAATGCCTTGAATTTGCTGAACGGCAATCTCGATCGGATTGAGGTCGGGCGAGTACTGCGGCAGGTAAAGCAAGGCCACCCGCGCGTTTTCGATCGCCTCGCGGATGGCTGCAGCTTTGTGAACATTGACGTTGTCTACAACGACGATGTCGCCGCGCCTGAGCGCGGGGACCAGCCAATGCTCGACATAGGCCCGGAACATCTCTGCGTTCATGGCACCATCGACCACCATCAGGGCGACCTTTTATTGTGACGCAAGGCGGCCACGAACGTGATTGTCTTCCAATATCCGCACGCTTGGGGAATCCCGCCGATTCAAATCGGCCGAGAAACCCTTCTACCGATCCAGAAGCCACGTAACCCTGAGATCTTTGCTCGCGAGGGAAGGCTAACCCCTTTTCAGTTCGGGCCGGACGGAGCCCCAACTCATTGTGGTCAGTACGTCGGCCAGGTACGCCTGCGGATTGGTGCCCATTAATTCGCAAAACTATTTGGCACACTAGCCACTGCGACCTCCCGAGGAACGACGCCGCATGACTCCATTGCGTCAAACCGGGCAAGGTGGGGGTCGCGCTTAGCTTGCGCTGGACCGAAAGCCGGGTACGCTCGCACCGCAGCGTCCACGGCATTGCCGGTCCCGGGACGGCGAGATAGCCGAACGCGGCGCTGACGATCTAGCCCGGATCATGCATCACACGACACTTTTTTGCACGAGCTAACGCGTGCCGACGTTCCGTCCGGCGGGATCGGTGTGAGGCAACTCGTGATGCACCGCGTTCGGGGTTGATCTGCCATGTCGGCGGCTCGTCGGGGCACACGGCCCCGCGGCCTATGGCCTGACGGTATGAAGCGGAGTGACGCACCGGAACAGCGCCGCGACGGTGCGCACCTCGCTGCCCTTGGGGGTGCGCGACGGGCGCAGGATCGCGGCCACCGGCGTGCCGCTCGCCACGTGATAGATGTGCATCGACGCAAAATCACGCTCGTCGTGATGCGCGTTCCAGAACGCAAGCTGCTGTGTCGTCGATGTCGAGTACCTCCAGCTTGCCCGGCTTCACGGTCGTGCCGAGCTGATCAAGCAGAGCCGCAGACAGCCGCCCCGCCTCGGTCTTGCTCGGCGCATTCTCCAGACGAGAGATGGTCGATTGCGACACCTTTACGGACAGCGGCCAACCGCGACCTTCATCAAAGGATCATGCCGCAGCCGGTCGAGGTCGATGGCGTCCTCGTAGCCGCACGCAATCGCCGACGCGCGCGCCATCACCATCTCGAACATCGCGTGCCGCATCGCCTCCGCAAGCCGCCGGCACACCCCGAGCTTGCGCTCCGCCTCTCGCAACAGCAGCAGACCGCCATCCGAGGACTGATTGCCGCCGTCAAAAGGGTCGGGAGGATTTGCGATTAATCTCCGCGCGGTGAATTCGAACGTCGTGTAATCTCCTCGTAGATGATTTTTAGTCGCTGTGCTACTGCCTCCAGGGAACAAAAACGGTCGGCAAGTTGTCGAGCTTTTTCACCCGCCCGGTATCGGAGTTCTGAGTCGGCCAGCATCGTTGTGAGCGATTCCGCAACTCCTTCGACAGAACACGGCGTCACCAACCCGGCGCACGCTTCCCGCACCGCACGACTGAGAGCCACAGCGTTCGATAGCACGACAGGAGTACCGACGCACATGGCCTCGATGACCGCTATGCCGAAACTCTCGGAATATGATGGCAGCACAAATACGTCCGCAGCCGCTAGGGCAGCCCAGCGCTCCTCTCCCGATAAGAACCCCAAGAACGCGATATGGTGCTCGATTCCATGCCGTGAAGCCAATTGACGAAGAGAGTGCTCATAGGCAGGTGAACCAGAACCCGCGATCAAAAGGAGAGCTCCAGGGAACCGGGAAATAATTGCACCCCATGCTGGTATGAGCACCTCCAGTCCCTTTTTGGGGTCAAGGCGCGACAGGTAGAGCACCAAAAGCGACTGGCGAGACGGACGTCGTTGATGAAAGGCCCGCGCCAGTTGAATGCGGTCGGCCCTCGGCGGCCGAACGGCGTAGGGTAAGATTTGTGAGTTCTCGGATAAATGGGTAAGCGTTGCCTCCGCCTTCTCTTCGTCACTGGCGTAGAGGACGGTAGCAGCGTCACGCAAGATCGGCCGCTCAAAGAGCCTAAGCCAAGCTCGCTTGAGCAGGGGACGCCGATGACGGAGCCCCCACACGTTAAGGACACCATGGGGATGCAGCACGTATGGGACCTTACCCAGCCGACCAATCCTGGCCGCAGCGAAAGATGGAAACGTGAATAAATAGTGCACGTGAAAGAGGTCAAAAGAAGCGGCGTTCTCTAGCAACCACATCCACAGCCGGCTCGAATATCGGTACCAGGGCAGATCGCAAGAGAAAGTAATGACCCGGAAGTCCGTGCTCATCATGCGGCGCTCACCGGGCCGCTGCGTCGTGACAATCGTACTTTGAATACCCATCTCGGTGAGGGTTGCGACCAGATCGAGTACAAAAATGGGGGGCCCTCCCTGAACGGGGTCTAAGAAGGGAATTACATGCAGCACTCTCATAAAGTGAGCAGATGTCGGTAGATTGTCTGGAGGGCCTGGGTCGCGTTTCCACGCCGGTACTGAGCTGCGCGTTCCAGACCTCGGCTCCGGAACTCCGAAGCAAGCGCTGGAGTCATGAGGACGGCATAGAGCTTGTGAGCGATCTCACGGTGATTCCAGACGCGCTTGCCGCGTAACTAACACTGTTTAATCTTATAACCGCCGTCTTCCTTACTGCCCTCTCAGCCGCGCTGTCGGGCGCGCCGCCCTTCGTGCTGGTCAACATGTCCACCTCCTGTTTCCGCCGGTATGAGGGTGCGATGCGCGAATCCGGCCGATTCTTCGACGCAGCACCAACGCTACCAGGTCTTGAGCACCGCGACCTCGCAAATCTCTTTCTTGCTGAGATCGTGCCGGATCGCGCCGGGGGTGAGCTTGGGGTCAGGGCAGCGTGAGGTATTTAGCATTCGTTGAGCTCCTCGACCACTAGGCCGGCAAGGAAGTGGCTTTTCCCGGATCCGCGGTGCGGACCGAAGAGCTTCCCACGCAGCTCCCAACTCGAGGAAGACAGATAAAGTTTACGCCCGAAAGAATCCACCAGGTCAGGAATCTCGTTGAGCGAGGAAAGAGCCGAGAGGAGATCGCCGAGTTGATCGGCGTGACCGTTGGTTCCCTGCAAGTCACCTGTTCAAGGTTAGGGATCAGTCTGCGGCGAGTTGTTTTTA
>Ga0182033_10001357_pt1 | contig 12245 bp, 13 predicted proteins | sample tim00Cox0000000H_FD_125968 | JGI IMG/M metagenome (GOLD analysis project Ga0182033, IMG submission 125968) | Lab enrichment of tropical soil microbial communities from Luquillo Experimental Forest, Puerto Rico - timezero.00C.oxic.00.000.00H | ecosystem: Environmental > Terrestrial > Soil >...
CGGGCAACTCGCCAACCTCGCCGTCCTGCAGTACCTCAGACCCAGGGCAAGCCTTAGGGCCACGAAATCAGAGATACACATGGCTTTTCGAAATGACTGCCTCCACCCGGTCGCATTCGTGCAAGGCAAACATCTCAAGCCACCTCGATATTACTCCGCATGGGCATTCGCGGCTCACCCAAATCAGGACATGCATTCGTCCGGTCCCGGAAAGTCGTTGAACCGTAACGCTTTAATCAGGCAGTTTGCTATTCCCGTGGTGGATTTTGCCTTTGAAGTCATCGGTAAGAAGCCGCAAACTGTGTTTGCGTTTTCAGGGAAGAGTAATTCCTGCGCAGGTACGGTCAACTCGGTGTAGGAAACTGACAAAAGACAGGGCTTGCAAGCGGTTATATCATGAGATATACAAAGAAAATGAGCGACCGGACAGCCCTGATCATCAGCTGTTCCCGAGAGCAGACAGCAACCATCCATCAACGGGCGGAGTTCGAGAGACGGACCGTAAGCGCGTATGTGTTGCGTATTCTCATGAGATGGTTGGACCTCGAGGAGAGGCTTGCTTCGAAGCAAGAGCGACCTCTGACCGCGTACCACCCTGTTGCCCCTGCCGGCACGAGAACGACGATGCTTATAAGGTGCTCAAAGACAGAGGCGCACCGCATCAGGGCAGGCGCAAAGCGAAGGTGCACGACCATAAGTTGGTTTGTGCTTCACACCCTGGCCCTCTCATGGAGCGCAGGAGACCGAAGCCTATCGAATTCCGCCAATAATTGAGCGACCATGCGGGGAGACTGGGCTCTACGAGAAGCAACTCCCAAGAGCGTCTCGGGCTAATGTGAAAGAGATGGGCAAGCGCGTTGACTGCATAGCCGAAGCGGTCCAGAGACGTGAGCTCGTGCAAACGATTCGAGACCCGGCGTGATGGCGTTTGGTTCGAGTAGGTAGTCGACAGACCCTGTATTAATCCAGGACAACGGCAGGTCCTTCTGATCCGCAGTCTCCGGCGCTTCGATCGTGGCCGGAGCGAGAAGACATCATCAGCAACTGTCATTTCCATTCCAGGAGGAAACACGTATACCCGATTCGGGGAGGCCATTTCCCCATCCGCTGCATCCGTGAAGGGCATTCAAGTACCAACAACTTCTAGATGCTGCAGGGCTCGATGTAGTCGGAGAGCTATACGACGAAGGAAACAATCACTACTACCTCGTGTCGAAACCACAAAAGAGCTAGTTCCAATCAAGGTTCCGCTCCGCTGCGGACTTTTGCGATTTGCTCGTTTATCAGGACCAAAAGATGACGACCGTGGTATCCCTCTGGTTTGGGTGGGTGCGCGCAGCGCGCAGACTTAGACGCGACGCAACAGGGTGATGCGGCCGATGGGCAGCCATTCCGCAACTAGAATGTCACCACTGTGAAGGAAAATAGCCGCGTGAGGCGTGATGAACTGCCCAGGAGTGAATTCGTTGCGCGACTGCCTGCGGCGTGAGCCAACCTCCCCGTTCGAAGCGCGGCCGTCTCCCAGTTGCAGAACCACGTGGTACTCGCGGTCTAGAATGCAAACCTGACTGTCGAGGTCCGGACAGACCATCCACTCCCCTTGCGTATGAAAGTGACACGGCATGCGGAGCCGTGAATCGTCTTTGATGGTGCGAAGATGAGAGCCGTCCAGACCAAAGGATTGCACGCGCCGGTTCCCACGATCCGCAACCACGAGGATGGGATCCTCACCGCGGGTATCCACGAATAGGCCGTGAGGCGTGTCGAATTCGGCGTCACCGTGGCCCGGCCGGCCGACTTCTCCGAGGAATTTTCCGTTAGAAGAAAATCGCAGAACATGGTGCGAGCCGTAGCCATCGCCTACATAAAAATCTCCGTTTGGAGCGAAGGCGACGTTGGTGGGAACAAAATCAATGGGCCGCGCTGCATACGCAGGGTCTTCACGCGGGTAGCTGTGCGCCCAAAGGGATTCGCCCTCGAGCGTGGTCTTCGTCATCTTGCACTGATTGATATCGCAGTGATAGAGCACTTCCGTGCCTTTTTCGCGGCGCACACCAAGCCCATGCGCTCCGCCACGAAACTCCTCTCCGAACGCGCGCATGAAGCGCCCCGACGCGTCGTAAACAACTACCGCCTCTCCACGCATGCTGGACTTGTTCACGGTATGCGCCACATAGATGTTGCCTTGCGCGTCCTGCGCCAAACCGTGGGTGTCCCCCCAAACCAGGCCGTCAGGCGGCACGAGCCAGTCGTGAACACACTCGTAGGTGTGCACTCCGGAGCCGACAATCGGCAAGCGACTGCCGGACTTGCTGGAGGTCTGCAGAAAGAAAGGCGGCAGCATGGCCGCAGCTGCCGCCGTCGAGGCGTCTCGAAGGAACCTGCGTCGAGAGAGTGAGCTCATGCGATGAAGTCCGGCATCATCATCTCACGAACGGCTAATTCCTCGTAAGTCCAACCAACCCGTAGAGTCCCTAGTCTTTGTGCTCGCGTTTGCCTACTCTCTGGAGCCGCAGCTATCAAGGTGGCACGTCTGGCTCGGTGAGCGCAGCCGCGGTTGCGCAAATGCGTCGAGGGCGAACGGCGTCCTGAATCGCGGTTGGCAGGCCTATTTCCGACACATTGGCAACGAAATGCTGCGTGCGCCGCCACGCCAAGGCAAGCCAGAGCAAACGGTACGTCACAAACACGAGGCAAACAACGCTTGTCAACTAATATTTTAGGCCCCTCTCTAGTTCAGCACACTATGGCGCGGTGATGCTTGCTCCGGTAAGTGTATGGGCATAGCCTGTAGTTAACACCCTCGGATGCAACAGAGAAATGCTCAATGGAGGTGGCAGTGTCGAGCTACTGGCGAGTGAAGACCCCCGTGTTCCTGCGCTGTAAGCTTCTACAGCCAGTCCTCTTCATAGTCGCGGTGCTAACGTTGCTGGCATCTCTCCGAGCGAAAGCTGATGAGCCAAAGCCCAAGCCGGAAAACACTATTAGCATCCAGCTTGGAGAACCGATTCCGCCGCAAAGGTTTGAGCATCCACCCAAATTCTGGATCGCGGATGTCACGGACCGTTCGGGAAGTCCACAACCGATGCTGGTCATGAAAGAGCGCGGCGGTGTGTTCCTCGACAAACAGCCGACGGTGATCCTTAAGGAAGCCATCGAGCAATCCCTCAAGGCGGCGGACCTGCTGGCGTCCGACCAGGGATCAGCGGACTTGGTCTTGCGTGTGTACCTGTTTCACTTCGGCCTGGCTTCCGGGTCCGGACTCGATTTTTTCGGCAAAGTGGAATTCTCGACCATCGTCAGAAACGCCAAGACCCGTGAATCACAAGAGGTGAAGGCTGTCGGGACATCCATCGCAAACGGCGCCTTTCGCAAGAAGAACATGCAGAAGAACGTGGAAGACAATATTGAAGCGGCCCTACGTGATGCCACGCGGAATTTTCTGCGCGGAACGCAATTGAAGGAAGCGGTAACGGCACTATTGAAAGGGGCGGATGGGACCCCAGCTGCAGCTCCCGGCGGCGGCACATCCCCGAAACCGACCTCAAACTAAAAATTCATAGCCGCGTGTGAACGAGTTTCGTAAGACCTGAGAGGAGGTAAGTCGGAATGCGTGTCTTGATGGCGTCAGTGGTTGCGGCAATTTTTGCGATAGGAGTCGCGGCGAAATCCAAGGACGAAGCGCCGCAGTATAAGACTGCGGAAGCGAAGCACTTTACAACCGCGGAGGGAGTCGAGCTGAGTCCCGCTTTTGTGGACTATTTCTACGCCGAGCTCCGCGCCGAACTCACCAAGGCCAAGCTCGCGAACGAAGTCATCGGGGAAGGCGAGGCTGTGGACGATGCTGATGCTCCCAAGTCCCTCGTGGTCAGCGGCACCATCACTGAATACAAGAAAGGAAACGCCGTGAAGAGCGCTCTCATCGGCTTTGGCGCCGGTTTTAAGAGCCTGAAAATGGACGCCGACGTCGTCAGGCGAAGCGACAGGCAGAACCTGTGCGTGTTGCACGTGCACGTGAAGGTTGATCCAAGATGGAACGAAAAAGTTATGGCTAAAGGCGCGGCCAAGGAGATGGTGAAGGAAATGAAGAAGGCGCTGACCGAGGGCAAGAAGCCCGCCTGAAGTGTCGCGGCCCGTTTGAAGTGTTTGAGACCCTTAGAGCTTTGGAGGAAGTTCTGATGTGGAAGCTTTCTCTCCGTCGCGCGTCGCGGTTCGGACTCGTTCTAACATTCTGCTTCGGCTCTCTAGTTCCGGACCAAGCAGCCACAAAGATGAAGCTGCACGGCTATCTGACTGGCCGGGTTGATGAGAATACCCTGCTGATTCTGGACGACCGAATCGAGGTCACGCCTGCAAGCCGTATTCTGGGCAAGGATGCCGCGGGCGAGCATTCTCTGAATCGGCAAGAGCTCTCTCCGGGGATGTTGGTGGAAGCGGAGGGGCAGTGGCTCGAGAAACACCGGTTTTTTGCGGAAAAACTCACGGTCGAGCTCGGGGAAGATGAGAAGAAGATTCATGGCTCGGCCTATCTGCAGGAAGCGCCGGCCGATGCGGCAAAAATTGCCGGCGGAGCAACGAGCGAGCTGAAGGTGGATGGCTATTGGCTCACCCTCGACGGCCACACAAAGCGCGTATGGAGCCCCACAAAGGCGGGCGAAGGTCTGGCCGCAAACACGCCAACGCAAAATGGCGTTCTCGCGGGCTATCACGTGAAATATTCGGGCCTGTGGCGCAAAGACGGACGCATCGAGGCGGAGGAAGTGGATTTGGGCCCGCCCGCTCCAGCCGACGACTACAAAATGCCGCATAGCCTGGAGATTGTCACCGCCAAGGACGCCCAGACTGGAATTGACGTCCTCGAATTTCGACAAGGCAAGAAGGTCCAAGGTCGAATGAAGCTCCTCGCGGAGCGAACCGTTCAAGAATACGTTTCACACCTCGGCGATTCCTTGATTCCGGAAGGCGCCAAAGGAACCAGGCGGCCCATTGAATTTCGCTTTTTTGTGGTAGAAGATCCGGAAGTCAATGCCGCGTCGCTGCCGGACGGAACCCTGCTGATCAATACCGGTTTGCTGGGCGCGCTGGAAAATGAGGCCCAACTCGCTTTTGTTTTGAGCCACGAAATGGCTCACGTGCTGCAAGTCCACTATCGGCGCGAAGTAGAGGAGACACGCGGGGCGCGCGTCGGATTAACAATCGCTGGCCTCGCCGCAGGCGCTTTCATCGGAAACGCCGGCGTTTTCATGGCGCAGATTGGAATCGCGTCCGCGGTCAACGGCCATCAGCGGGAACTCGAAAATCAGGCGGACCGGCTGGCATTGCAGAACGTCATCGAACATGGATACGATCCACGTGAGGCTTCAAACTTTTCGCGCATCATTATCAATCGCTACGGAGACCGCACTACAAGCAAGCTATGGTCCAATCATGATTCCAGCGTTCTTCGGGGCAGCTTTCTAACCGTCCAGTTGATGCGCGAATATCCCGAAGGTCGGTGGGACGGCACGAAGAAAAATACATCTGCTTTTCAGGCCATGAAAGACGACTTGGGCCCCGTAAAAATCATGTGACCCGCGGCCCCGTTTCGAGAGTTGCTCTCGCTAGAGGAACTTTTCGCACCCAACCCATCGTAGCGGGCCAACGCCTACGCTCGGGTGAGATAAACTCCAATTTGACCGCTTTGGAATCGCACACGTTGGTGGGGCACCGTGATGCTAAAGGAGCTATGTGCCGTTTTATATTGATTGCTTTCTTCTCAGAGTACGACATCACTGGGCCTGGCCAGACCATCTTCGTCTAGCACCCACTTCTCCCGTTATCCGTTTACCAGGGTGAACTCGCCAAGTTGCTATTTCGACGTAAATGCTCCTGTCGGTTGTTCCATCCCCATTGAAAGAGAAACAGGCCTGCCCCGGCGCACCAGCCGAACCAAGCGGCGAAGAGCGCTCTTTGGGCGAGGCCGTACACTGGCTTCACGTGAGCCCAAACCGGGCCGCGCCTGTCAAACGCAGTCAGGTTCAGTGCGATTGCAGCCCATACGAACACAAACATGATCCAAGAGAATATAACGAGCGTTCTCGCTCGCCCGTCGCGTCGCCATGTAACTGCCAAAAACAAAGGAGCCTGGTACCCAATCAATTCAGAAATGCCAAAGACATTGTGAAGCGGATGGGGGTAGGCGAAAACGCCGACTCCGGCAGCAGACAGGACCATAAACCCTATTACGTATGCTGCCAACGTTGAGTGACCGGCTTGAACCGATATGTTGCGAACAGCGAACGCAAAAACTAGGATGCACGCCGCCACGCAACACAACAGGATGGCGAAAGGAACTCTGGCCGGTGAGCCAATTTCTCCAATCTCACTGACCGTTTGGCGCATATGACTATAACCAGGGATCATCAGCGCCAACCCAGCCAGGCCGAGAACAAATACGGCCGCCGCCAGAGGCCCAAATAGACAGCGATAGTTCTGTCTCAAGAAAGGGGTCTCGAATTAGTGGTGAATAAACGCTTCCAGCCAAACATGTTTTATTTTGTTTCCTTTAGTCTGTCCCCGCAATTTCAAGGAGGTGCGGCTTCTTACCGGACAAGCGGCGGCCATCATAGCAGGTTTCTGAAAGGCTCAAATCAATTACAGGCAACCTGAGAATTACGCGACTTGCGAAACAGCCGGATCAACATACTTGACAAGCAGCACCTCGTTGCCCTGCTCGCTGTAGATGAGCTCGTCGACAAGTTTCTTTGCCAACAGAAGCCCGAAGCCACCCGGCCGAAGACCTTGCGCTTCTCGAACGGCGACGTGGCTTAAGAGATCGTCGGCTGGGCTGTTGATGGCGGAGTGGCGAAGCTCTTCGAGCGAGAAGCCCTGACCGGGGTCCTTGACGCGGCATGCAACTGCGCGACGAGCGCGAATGAACGAGATCTCCACATGTTGGCTGGGGTCGAAATTCCCGCCATACTCCATCGCGTTCAGAAGAACTTCCTTAAACGCCGAGATGATTCCTTCGGGAATGTCGGGATCTCTGACCCCACGAAGGAATTGGACTAAGCGATCGGCGGTGGAGATGTCGCTGCGAGCCGCCAAACGAACCCAAGCGGGCGTGGCCGACAGTACTTCGATCCCGTCATCCCAGCACGGCGAGGCCATGGCGGCACGCACCATTTCCGCGAGCTCAGAAGCATTGAAGGGAGCCGAGAAATAACTGAAGGCTCCCTCGCGCATGGCAGAAATGACGTCTCCTGGAGTAAATTTGTCGGTGAGGATAATCAGGCGAACGTGAGCGCGAGCACTCCTTATTTTGCGCAGAAGCTCAACATCATCTGGACCGAGCATTTTCCGTCCGGTGACGATCAAGTCGAATGGCTCGGTTGTCGCCAGAGCGAGCGCATGTTGATTGTCAGCGGCGCGGCGAATGGTCCAGCCGTCGCCGGCCAGAACGCCTGGGACGAGTTCATCGATATCCCTACCGGACGCCACTACGAGCGCCGTCTTTTGCTGAGCCGGAGCTGCGCTACTGCAGGGGCCTGTCATAGACGAACCGCCTGTACGATGAAGCATATCCTCGCGACCGGAGGCCGGCCAGGGTCTGCGCCTCAGCCTCAAAGCTAGAGATAGATTCTAGAAGGCGCAGTACCCTGAACACCTCGAGCACGCGGCCTCGGGCGTAGCACTCTCAGGTCGCCACCTTGATGACTCACAGCATTCTTTTGTCACGTTCACGGCATTCTTGCAAGCTTATTCACAAATAGCGATGATAACCCCGGATTAGCTTCCTTTGGAATGCGCAATGACGAGCCGCTCGCAAGTTTGATTCAAAGTCCCAATAAGTTCGAACTGGCAAAGTCCCCGCGTCCGAATTAACTTCGGCGTTTCCACGGCGCGAAGAAGCATCAGAAGAATTTGCCGGGCGAGCATTTCAAGTGCTACGCTGATCACACGGTGTTCCATGGACCACGCATGGGTTGAGAAGGTTCTTACCGGCCTCATCGTGTTAGGCGTCGTACTCATTGCAATCCTTCGGGCCGGTCTAGGCACCGCCGCTGCGGCTGCACTCGGCCACCTTTCAATGTCAATGATTCCCGCACGTTTGCGGCGCTTTCTCTTTGGAGAACGAAACGCCCACACCAATTGAAGCGCTGGCATGGGTCCTGATGGTTGCAACTTCTTCGGTTACGGGAAGACCATGAGCAACCCTACCCAGACCGAGCCCAAAGGCGGACCACTACCGGGCTTGCTCAGACCCCCGATTGTGTTTCTGGCTGCGATTTTGTCGGGGATCGCGCTGAACCGCGCCTGGTCACTCCCTTTCATGCCATTGACTTTTGGGTTGCTCGGGCCCCTTGTCACTCTTTGCGCCGTGCTGCTCTTCCTGCTTTCCCTCCGAGAATTTCGCGCAGCTGGCACTTCTGTGCGGGGATCCGAGCGCACCACCGCAATCGTGCGAACCGGTCCTTACCGGTTCAGTCGCAATCCCATCTATTTGTCTTTCATCCTGCTCGTGCTCGGATTGTCAGTTTGGCTGAATGACCTTTGGCTGCTCGCAACGCTCGTTCCAGCTGTCGGCTTCATTGCGGTGGTTGTGATCCCGCGAGAAGAACGGTTTCTCGAGCGCAACTTCCACGACCAGTATTCGAGCTACAAGTCCAGCGTCCGCCGTTGGTTGTGAGACGGGGCCGGGGCCGGAAACGTGCAGCCGTTTTGACATCCTGTCCGCCCTAGAAAGAGCGACGATTCCTACGAGGTCTGGTTTGGATTTTAACCAGAGCAGTTTCGGCGCGTTCCTGTTTCGTCGATCGGCCTTACAGCGCCGCAGCTCCGCGGGCTTCAGGTTCGGGCCTGCCCGGCCGTAGGTCTTGCGATAGAAAAACCATTCACGCACCTAAAGCCTGCGTCTCATATCTTTCTCAAGAATAAGAACTGAAAAGACCGAACTTTACGGCGCATTTGGGTAAGGACTTCGCACGCCGATTTGGAGTCTTCCTCGGAGTAGTCCCCAAAGGAACTTGGGCGATAGCCGGTAGCAGGACTTGTGCTGAACTTAGAACTGGGTTGAGCTTGTCGGCGCGTGTCAACGCCTCGTAGAACCTCCCCGGTCTTCGGGCAGATTAAAGGTTAGGCCTAAAAGAAGGCCTTTGTTGCTCTCATTTTGGCTTTTCGTGCCCACTCCAGGTTTTCCCAGAGAAATTTCGCGAGGAACGCCTAGGAACGACGCTAGCCACGGCGCCGTTGCAGGCCCTTGGCCCGCTCAGCGCCAAAGTACCGCCACCTCACTAGCAAAAATGCCAGTGTCCACAGGAATGCTCTTCATAGGACCCTACAACAGGATGAAGATGAATCTCATTCGCGCCATTGCATTGGGTTGTGAGTTGCGATCTTCTCAATTTGCGATACTCCTGTTCTCCGGACTGCTTGTTGTGGCCGCTTGTGGTCCGGCGCCGCAAACGTCAGCCTCCATTCCCGCAAGTGACGAGTGGCATGAATTCGAGGGGACCTGGACCGCTGCCGGCAACCGCTACACGATGCGCCTGGGTACTGACCGGCAAGCCTCCATTGCCAACTTTGACGGATCACTGCTGCTCGCGGGACCGTCCCGCCCAGCGGTAGGGTTTCGTTGCGAAGCGATCGTGCTCAATGACAGCGTCAGCGGCATGGTTGGCCGAGCGGTTTGGACCGATGAACGAGGTGACCAAGCCTACAGCGAATTGCGAGGCGAAGGCACCGCGACAAGCAACAGGATCGTAGGGACTTTCCTCGGCGGCACCGGGCGGTACTCGGGTGCCGAGGGCACCTTCGAGTTTTCATGGCGGTTTGTACTTGAAAATGAGGACGGAATCGTGCAAGGCCAGTCGATCGGGTTGAAAGGGCGAGTCCGAGTGCATCCGCCGCAAGGAAGAGGCAACGTGGAAGGAACGGGACAGTGACCCATCCCGGCTTAATGGCAAAGCGCGCATTCCCCTTCGCGCTCGCGATTAGCATCTGGCTCGCGCCAATCCCAGCCGGGCTGACGGCACAGGCTTGGCACCTTTTCGCCATATTTGTATCTGCAATCACGGCTGTCCTCCTTGGGGCCTTTCCGCTGCTGACGTCGACGATGCTGGCGGCAGCTGCAGTCGTGCTTAGCAACACGATTTCGGCCGAAAAGGCGTTCGCAGGTTTTGCCAACCCGAGCGTGTTGCTCGTGGTGATTGCGTTCCTCGTCGCGCAGGCAGTCGTCAAGTCCGGACTGGGCCGGCGGATCAGTCTTTTCATGGTGAGCCAGTTCGGCCATTCGTCCATGGGACTCGCGTACAGCATCGTGCTCACTGATGCGGCGATCGCGCCGGCTTTTCCAAGCAACACCGCGCGCGGTGGCGTGCTGTATCCCATCGTGCTGTCGGTAGCGCAGGGGGCCGGTTCGCGGCCGGACGACTCCGAAGGTCGCCGCCTTGGCGGCTATCTGATGTTCTGTTCAATGGCGAGCCTGGCAGTCTCATCCGCTTTATGGATGACGGCAACGTCGGCCAATCCCATCGGGATTCAGGTGGCGCGGGAGTCGGGCGTGCAGATCGGTTTCGGGAAATGGCTCGTCGCCGCGTCGGTGCCTGCACTCACTGCGATCCTATTGCTACCTTGGGTTGTCGCCCGTCTTTTCCCTCCTAGGGTTGGGGAAACTCCGGGTGCTTCGGTCGCGGCGCGCAAAGCTCTGGCCGCATTGGGTCCGCTATCTCGCGACGAGTGGATCACGGCCATTGCGTTCGTGCTGATGGTTTCGGGCTGGGTCTTCGCGGATGCACTCAAGCTGAGTGTGACGGTCATTGCCTTTGGCGGTTTGGGTTTACTCCTGCTGGCTGGGGTGCTTACTTCGGCGGACATCGCGACGCAAGGCGACACGCTGGCCACGTTTCTCTGGCTCGCCGTTCTGTTCGCCTTGAGCGGGCAGCTCAACGAACTTGGGTTCATGGGGTATGCTGGCCAGCGGTTGGCCTCGCATATGGGCGGCCTGTCATGGCCAATAACCTACGTGGCGCTGGTTGTTATCTACGTAGCGATCCATTACATGTTCGTCAGCCAATCGTCGCAGGTGCTTGCCCTCCTGGGAGTGTTTCTTGATGTAGGTATCAGAGGTGGCGTCCCCGCTCCCTTGATGGCCTTCGCTCTGCTTTTCGCGAGCAGCTACTTCTCGGTGATCACGCCGCAGGGAGGCAGCCAGAATGTCATCTTCGTCGGCAGCGGCTATCTCACACAACGCGAACTCTACCGGCTTGGGCTGCTGACGACTCTCCTGTTTCTGGCCGTGTTCCTGGTGATCGGGACCGGCTGGATACTTTTGGTGATTCACTGATCGTTTCCCGGCGCGGAAGTGCGAACGCACGCCGAGCCCCCGGCTCACCGCATGTTTCCGCGAGAACGCGCGTCCGATAAAGCGCTAGCGTTACTCAGCATCTACGCTAGTCTTTGGCGAATATACCGTTTCCCTTATCGATCACCACCGAAGGACAATCCCGGTTGAGAACCTAAAGCTATTCTGCGATCGGCTTGCAAACTGCGTCATCACGTAGTCTGCCTGAATCAGGCGCCAATGCAGCCCGTGGATCATCTCTGCGTCGATGCCGCCTCCGAGCGCCAATGCGAAAGACCCATTTCCAACGCCCCCGGTGCTGTTATGCGCTCCACCAATGAGTAAGTGACCGAAGGGCGATATGCTTGAAGGTATTGAGATTTGCGGTCCAAAGAGATAGGTGTACGTCGATGTGCCGATCCCGTTGATTGATCCATAGTGCCCGTCAACATCCGCCACCCCGCCAAGCCATTCCCTGACTTTGTATTGTCCCGCGATCTCCCAGCCGTTCAAGTTGGAACTCTGGAAGTGCATATAGGAATAGCCGCCAAACAGGTCTACTTTTTCATCTTGTGCCTGCACCGAAAGCGACGAAAGGGCACACAATCCCAGCAGCAGTAATGTTTTCCGCAGCATAAGAAATCTTCTCCCTTTCAAACTCTGGATTTTCAGAATGGTTAAGCTTCCTCGATGAATCTCTGGTTCGTTCGCTTATCGCCTGGGTTATTCATGCCTTGTGGGTTCACCTCCCGTATTTGGCGGTGGGGCCATGGGGTTGACAGAAGAGGCGCCTGTGATCGCCAGCTCCGAGGGCTTGTACTTCGGAGCGCTGACATATCCGTGCACGAAGTCCTTGGTGATCCGGTTCACCACAACCAGCACCGGCTGCGATTGATTCTCCGTGTGGATCCAGATCGGCTCGTAC
>Ga0182033_10001364_pt1 | contig 12227 bp, 10 predicted proteins | sample tim00Cox0000000H_FD_125968 | JGI IMG/M metagenome (GOLD analysis project Ga0182033, IMG submission 125968) | Lab enrichment of tropical soil microbial communities from Luquillo Experimental Forest, Puerto Rico - timezero.00C.oxic.00.000.00H | ecosystem: Environmental > Terrestrial > Soil >...
GGCATCTACCACGCTCACGCCGTCACCCTTGCCGTGCACGATCACAGGATTGAGCTCGATTTGGGCGATTGCGTCGGCGTGATCGAGTGCGAATTGCGAGAGTCTCACCATGAGATCAGCAAGCGCTTCGGTATCGGCCGCCGGCATGCCGCGAAAAGGCGCGAGAACTGCGGCACCTTTTAAGCGGTACAGCAGAGACATTGCCGCATCGCGATCGAGGGGTAGTGGCGCCAGCACAAGGTCGTGCAAAGCTTCGACCAAAACACCCCCAAGGCCGACCATCAACAACGGGCCCCAGCGGGGATCACGATTCACGCCAAGGATCAGTTCGCGTCCGGCTGGCGCCATGGCCTCGACCAGAACGCCCTCGATATACGCGCTGGGTGCGTGATGCATCGCATTTGCAAGCACGCGCTCGTACGCAGCTTGTGCTTCATCAACACCAACATTTAGCAAGACGGCGCCAGCCTCAGTCTTATGCGGGATGTCGGCCGACTGGACTTTCAGAGCGACCGGGCGGCCAACGGCCTTGGCGGCCATTCCTGCCTCGGCGGCCGAGCGGGCAAGCGAGCGCGCTCTGCCGCCAATTCCGTAGGCGTCGAGCAGGGCACGCGTGTGCCATTCCGTCATGACCGTGCCTCCAACAGTGAGCGCCGCACGGACTTTGGCGCGGCCCGGATGCGGCGCCGGTATCTCCGCCGGCTTTTTTCTCAACATTCGCTCGTGCATGGCACGGAAGTCGGCCATCGCGCGCACTGTGCGTGCGCACCCGATCGCGGTGCCGAAAAGCGGGTAGCCGGCTTCGTTGAGGATTTCGACACTGCGATCGGCCGGCAGGGTGTAGGTCCACATGAATACCGGCTTGCGGATATTCTTCTTTAGCTCTTTGAGCTTTTGCAAATCACGTTCAAGGAAGGCATCGCCGCGCGGTGACGGCGACCACGACAGCATCGACGAGCGATGATCGCGCCACCAACTGTGCAAATGTGGCATAGCCCATTTTGTGCACGCCCTGCGCGGTGGAATCGACTGGATTTTGCGAGCTACCGTAAGAAGGGATATGCACGTCGATCGATTTGCGCGTGGCGGCGTCGAGAGCCGGCACTTCCAATCCCGCCGTTGCGCACGCGTCCGTCATCCAAATGCCGGCGCCGCCCGACGAGGTGCAGATCCCGACACGGTTGCCGGCCGGCAGGCGGTCGCCGCAAGCCAAGAAGCCGGCCGCTAGGTCGATCATTTCATCGAGTTCGTGTGCCTCGATCAATCCGTAGAAATCAAACATAGCGCGATAGGCGGCCTGCGAGCCGGCGAGCGCGGCGGTGTGCGAGGCAACCGCACGCGAGCCTGGCTCCGACTGGCCGATTTTGCTGACGATGATCGGCTTGCCAGCGCGAAGCGCCTTTTTGGCCGCGCGCCGGAATTTCTCCGGTGACTTCACATCCTCCAGAACAAGTAGAAAAACATCGGTATCACCTTCGTCGAGCATGTAGTCGACGAAGTCGAAGACATCGAGCGCCGCTTCATTGCCGGTGGTCACGACGTGACGGAAGGTAAGATTGCGCGGTCGCGCACGGTCGAAAAAGGCAAAACCCAAGCCGCCGCTCTGGGAAATGACCGACACCTGACCTTTGCCGAGAGCGCGCGCTGGTTTGATCGGGCCCGCATTCTTGTCCATTACAGGGCTAAAGGTGGGAAAGAACGAAGCCGGGATATTGGCGAAACCTTCGCTATTTGGGCCGCTCACGGCCATGTCGTAGCGACGCGCAATCGCGCCGATGTCGTCCTGCCTGCGCGTGCCCGTCTCGCCTTCCTCGGCAAAACCGGACGAGAGAATAACGGCCGACTTGATGCCGGCGCGACCGCAGCGCTCAAGCTCCGCTGGCGTGTATTGCGCGGGAATGATGAGAATTGCGAGGTCGACGGGTTCGGGCAGGCTCTCAACCGATGAATAAGCTTGGAGGCCCTGAACCGCCGTTGCGCTGCGGCTGACGGGATAGACCTTCCCGCCGAAGGGATGGCTCAGGATGATTTCGAGAATGCGCCCACGCAATCCGTGAATGTCAGAGGAGGCACCAACGACGGCGACCGATTTCGGCCACAGCATTTTTCCGATATCGGGCATGGCCTCTCTACCTGAGACCCAATCCGCGCGCGATGATGCCGCGCAGGATTTCAGTGGTGCCGCCTTGAATTGTCAGCTTGGGTGCGAGGGTCGTTGCGAAGGTTAACTGCTCCTCAAGCGTCGCGCGATTGCCGATTTCGGGCGCAAGAAAAGCGGTAAGCTCGCGTACGCGGTGCGGCAATTTCTGTTCCCAGATCGTGCCAAGGTCTTTCACGAGTGCGGCCTCGATCGTCGGCTCTTTGCCGGCCTGCAGCATTCCGGCCACCGAAACCGACATGCGTCGCAGCGCGTGCAACTGCGCCACGAGGCGCCCCAAGCCCTCAGCGCTGCGAATATCGGGTTCGGCGCCGAGCGCGCGAATTAGTTCAAGCATCACGTAGAAGGTCTCGAGAAAGCGTTCCGGTCCGCTGCGCTCGTAAGCGAGTTCGCTGGTCGCCTGTTTCCATGCGGAGTCGACTTCACCCATCACGTGATCGTCTGGAACGAAGACATCACTGAACACCACCTCGTTGAAATCATGCTGCCCGGTCATCTGATAAATCGGGTTGACTGTAATTTCCGGCGTCTTCATGTCGACCAGAAACTGCGTTAGGCCGTGACGCCGGTTGTCCTTGGTGGCAGGCGAGGTCCGGAACAGCCCGAGTATGTAGTCGGCAACGTGCGCATTGCTCGTCCAGATCTTCGAGCCGTTGATGCGCCAACCTTTATCGACTTTCGTTGCTTTGGTCTTGACAGCGAACAGGTCAGAGCCAGAGCCGGGTTCGCTCATGCCGATGACGAAGCACAACTCCCCGCGGCATATGCGCGGCAGAATGTCGGCCTTGATGTGCTCGGGCGCGTACTTTAGCAAGATAGGCCCGCTTTGACGGTCCGCCACGAAATGCAGCCGGACCGGCGCATTTGCGACGCGAAATTCTTCCGTCACGACGTAGCGTTCAAGAAAACTGCGTTCGCGGCCGCCATATTTTTTCGGCCACGTCATACCGATCCATCCTCTGGCGCCGATTCGTTTGCTGAACGCGCGATCGTACGAGTCGCCGTGGCCGGGCCGATGCGGATCGAACGTGCCGTTGGCAATTTCCTCCGCGAGGAAGGCCCTCACATCGCGGCGCAGGCTCTGACATTCTGGTGGAAGGCGGACCTGATCGAACTGCAAGCTGCTGCTCATCGTGACGCAACCATCGGCCAGAACTCATCGGCACCTTGCTGGGCAACACGCCTGCCAAGCTCGGCCGCCCAGTAGCTTTCGTTGCCGAAGTCGTCACGCCACGCTAGCAGGCGCAATGTGTAGCGGTGCAGGACGTGCTCATCGGTAAAGCCAATTGCGCCGAAAACCTGATGGGCAATGCCTGCCCCTTCGGTTGCGGCCTCAGCGCACCGGATTTTCGCCGACGCCGCCTCGAGAAACACCGCTTCATCGAAAGCGCTCTCCTGACCAATCGCATCGGTGGCAGAGCCGGACACCGCAAGCGCCGCCGCTACTTCACCGGCGAGCCGCGCTAGATTTTGCTGCACGGCCTGGAATTTGCCTATCGGCCGTTCGAACGCGATGCGTTCATTTGCGTAAGCGACGCTAAGCGACAGAATCGCTTCCAATGCGCCAGCGGTCTGCACGCTGCGGATGACCGAGCCCATAAGCATCAACGCCGCGCAGTCAAGGCCTGCCGGCGCGCGCGCTCGACGCAAGGGCTTCACGCGATCGAAAACCACCATATTCGATGCATCGCCCGCCGGCGTTTGTCCTTTGTCGATTCCGCAGTCTTTCGCCAGGACGAGTGCAACAGTGACGTCCGTTGCGTCTTCCGCTATGACAGCAATGTGCGGCGCATCGGACGCAAAGGGCACGCCGAGCGCCCGGCCGCTCAGCGTCCCATCCCTGCCAAGCGTGATGTGGTTGACCGGGCGGGCAGGGGCGACGCTCATGGCGCCATCCGGCGACGCCAATCCGGCGCGCGCGAGCAACCACCCGGCCAGCAGTGTCTCAGCAAGCGGAACCGCCACGGCGAAACGTCCGGCGGCGCCGAGCACCGCGAAGCCGTCGGGGAGGCTCGCGCCGGAGCCACCCAAGTGTTCGGGAACCCAGGCGAGCGGCAGTCCCGCATTGGAGAGCGCGCGCCATAGTGGCCCCTTCCAAGCGCCATCTTTTGCCCGGTTGATGGTTTGGGGATCGGCGAAATCGGCAAAAATCCGAGCCGCCATTTCGGCGACTATATGGTCGCTTTCGCCCACGATCGCTACTTTTGTTGGTTCCCGGTCCGTGATTTGGCTTGCGGCCATTCACATTGGGCCATGGTGGGGCCAAGCGCCAGCCTTGGCAAGGATATCTCGTCGCCGGCTCGCGCCGTACTAGGGATGCTTGCCTGCGCGGTTGATCGGCAAAAACACACCGGCTAGCGTGACAGCCAAATAACCCCAGCACCTGCTCAGCGACGCAGCATCTCGGGAAGATTTTTGATGAACACCAAACTCGGTGCTTTGACCCTTGTCACCTTCGCTTTCGCCACGCTTATGTTTGCACAAGCCGGCGAACCCAAGCATGGCGGGATCCTGAGAATCTATCATCGCGAGACGCCGCCCTCACTCTCTATCCATGAGGAGGCGACCTTCTCGGTAAACATTCCCGCGATGGGCCTCTACAACAACCTTGTCGTATACGATCAGCACAAGCCTCAGAATTCGATGGGCACGATCGTTCCCGAACTGGCGGACAGCTGGAGCGTGAGCAGCGACAACCTTGCGCTGACGTTCAGGCTGCATCAAGGCGTCAGGTGGCATGACGGCCAGCCGTTCACGTCGAAGGACGTGAAATGCACGTTCGACCTTCTGCAGGGCAAGGCCAAGGACAAGTTCCGCAAGAATCCGCGCAAGGACCTGTTCAACAACATTGTCGAGGTCACCACCAACGGTGATTTCGAGGTCACGCTGCATCTTAAGCGGCCGCAGCCTTCGCTAATCGCGATGCTCGCATCCGGTTATACGCCTGTCTATCCATGCCACGTCTCGCCGGCGCAGATGCGCACTAATCCGATTGGCACCGGGCCATTCAAGTTCGTCGAATTCAAGCAGAATGAATCGATCAAGCTCGCCAAGAACGAGAACTATTGGAAGAAGGGTTTGCCCTACCTCGACGGCATCGAGTTCACGATCATCAGCAACCGGGCAACCGCGGTGCTCGCTTTCGTGGCCGGCAAGGTCGACATGACTTTCCCGACGGAAATGACCAAGGCACTGATCGCCGACATCAAGAAGCAGGACGCGACCGCGATCTGCGAGATCGGCCCGATCAACGTCAGCACGAACCTCATCGTCAATCGCGAGAACCCCCCTTTCAACAACGTGGAGGTGCGCAAGGCGATGGCGCTCGCCCTTGATCGCAAGGCGTTCATTGACATCATCTACCAGGGCGCCGGGGACGTGGGCGGCACCTTGCTGCCGCCGCCCGAAGGCGTCTGGGGCATGCCGCCCGAACTGCTGAAGACGATTCCTGGCTATGGCGACGTGCAGAAGGACCGCGAACAGGCACGCGCGATCATGACCAAGCTCGGTTATGGGTCCAATAATCCGCTGAAGATCAAGGTATCGACACGCAATCTCGCCACCTACCGGGACCCGGCGGTAGTGCTAATCGACCAGCTCAAGACCATCTATATCGACGCGGAACTTGACCCGGTCGAGTCGAGCCAATGGTTCGCGAAGGTCGCGCGCAACGACTATTCCGTAGGCCTCAACCTCACGGGCAACGGCATCGACGACCCGGACCAGGCCTTCTACGAGAACTATGCCTGCGGCTCCGAGCGTAACTACACGCACTACTGCAACAAGGAGCTGGAGGCGCTGTTTGACAAGCAATCGGTTGAAACCGACGTGGAGAAGCGCAAAAAGATGGTGTGGGACATCGACAAGAAGTTGCAGGAGGACGTGGCGCGCCCGATCCTGCTGCATGCGCGGTCCGGCACGTGCTGGAAGCCGTACGTCAAAAACATGACGATTATGAGCAACAGCGCCTATAACGGTTATCGTTACGAGGACGTCTGGCTCGACAAGTGACGCTTGAGCGTTGCGGCGCGCTGTGGGTCGCGCGCCGCCTACTTTCGACGGGAGGCGAGAGTGGGCACCTACATCATCAGACGTTTTTTCCTAATGCTCCTGACGCTGTTCGGGATTTCGCTCCTCATCTTCACGATGCTGCGCCTGGTGCCCGGCAACATTGCCGACATCGTGTTTAACGCTGCCGGAATGATCGACGTTGCTGAGAAGGCCAAGCTCGAGAAGGAGCTTGGTCTCGACCGCCCGATCCCGGTGCAATATGTCGAATGGGTAAGCGGCCTGGCGCGGGGTGACCTCGGCTATTCCTACGTATCAGAAAAACCGGCGATCGACGAAATCCTACCGCGCATCCCAATCACGGCGAAGCTAGCTGGCCTTGCGCTGTTATTTGCCGTGACCTTCGGGGTGCCGCTCGGCGTGATCAGTGCGGTAAAACAGAATACGACGCTCGATTATGTGCTGCGCGTGATCAGTCTCAGCGGGCTGTCCCTGCCGTCGTTCTGGCTGGGGTTGCTGATCCTGATGGCTTTCGTCGCCTATTTCGGTGCCATCCCGATCTACACCAATCCGCCAAAAGGCTTCTGGAATACGCTCTGGCTGTTTAGCATTCCGGCGATGGCGGTCGGCTTCCGCTCGTCCGCTCTGGTCATGCGGCTGACTCGCTCCTCGATGCTAGAGGTCCTTCGCCAGGACTACATCCGCACCGCACGGGCCAAGGGCGCTCCAGCCCGCACCGTCAACTACCGCCACGCGTTGCGCAACGCGCTGCTGCCGGTCGTGACCGTGATCGGTATCGAGGCTGCCTTCTTGATGGGCGGGCTCATCGTGACGGAAACCGTGTTCAACATTCCTGGCGTGGCGCGCTTTCTGGTGGAAGCGATCCGCTGGCGCGACTACCCAATCGTGCAGAACCTCGTGATGTTCGTCGCGGTGGTCGCAGTATCGATCAATTTCCTTATCGACCTACTATACGCGGTGCTCGATCCGCGCATCCGCTACGCGAGCTAGCCGCATGTCGATCATCGACCTCCCGGTAGAGACGGAAACAGCTGACCGCCCCGAAAGCGTTTGGTCGAAGGTCCGCTATCACCTCGGCGCGCATCCGCTCGGCGCGATCGGGGCGGCGATCATGGCGGTGTTCGTGTTTTGCGCGGTGTTCGCAGACTTCATCACGGCCTACAGTCCGACGGCGACTGATGCAGCCGTGCGATTGCTCCACCCAGGCGCAGGTCATGTGCTGGGCACCGATCAGATGGGCCGCGACATCTTTAGCCGCATTATTTACGGCGCGCGCATCTCGCTTGCGGTCGGCTTAGGCTCAACCCTTCTTGGCAGTCTTTTTGGCGTCGCGCTTGGCTTAACCTCCGGCTATGTTGGAGGCTGGGCGGATCTCGTTATCCAGCGCATCATCGATGTGCTGCAGTCTGTGCCGCTGCTGGTGTTAGCGCTGGTGATGGCGGCGGCACTTGGCCCCGCGCTCGACAACACTATCGTCGCTATCTCGATCCCGCTCATTCCCTATACGGCGCGCGTCATTCGCTCCAACACACTGGCGCTGCGCGAACAGCCATTCGTGGAGGCGGCGCGTGCGGTCGGCATGAGCGAATTCCGCATTGCGGTGCGTCACGTACTGCCGAACACGATTGCGCCACTCATTGTGATAGCGACCGCGCAGCTTGGCGCGGCTATTCTGACCGAGGCGTCGCTCTCGTTCCTTGGCCTCGGCGTACCGGAGCCGCATCCGTCGTGGGGACGCATGTTGTCGGAGTCGGCCGCCGAATTTGTTCGCACCGCGCCCTGGCTCGTCATCTTCCCCGGTGTTGCCATCAGCCTCGCTGTCTTCGGAACCAATCTATTCGGCGACGCGCTGCGCGACATTCTCGATCCGCGGCTGCGCGACTGACGCAATGGCACTGCCCGCTGGCAAACCCGCAACGGAGAGGGCCGCGCCGTTGCTCGCGGTCGAGGACCTGCGCACTTATTTCGACTTGCGCCTCGGGACAGTGAAAGCCGTAGATGGCGTCAGCTTCACGCTTGCGCCACGTGAGACGCTGGCAATCGTCGGCGAATCGGGCTGCGGCAAGAGCGTTACCGCGCTGTCTTTGATGCGGCTGGTGCCCGATCCGCCCGGCCGAATCGCCGGCGGCAAAGTCGAATTGGCGGGCGTCGATTTGCTCGCGCTCGATGAAGAGGTGATGCGAGCAGTGCGCGGCAAGGACATCGCGATGATTTTCCAAGAGCCGATGACTTCGCTCAATCCTGTGCTCACCATCGGAAGCCAAATCGCGGAAGCAGTACTGTTGCACGAGAAGGTAGGCAGCCGGCAGGCCTGGCAGAAGGCGATCGACATGATGCGGCTTGCGCAGATCCCGGAGCCGGAGCAGTGCGCCAACGAATATCCGCATCAGCTTTCCGGCGGCATGCGCCAGCGCGCAATGATCGCGATGGCGCTCGCCTGCAACCCGAAGGTGCTCATCGCCGACGAGCCGACGACCGCGCTCGATGTCACCATCCAGGCGCAGATCCTAGAGATTATCCTCGATTTGCAACGCAAGCTCGGCACGGCGGTGATCCTGATCACCCACGATCTCGGCGTCGTGGCTGAAACCGCGCAGCGCGTCGTCGTGATGTATGCCGGCCGCAAGGTGGAGGAGGCGCCGGTCCAGGATTTGTTCGCGCATCCGCAACATCCTTATACGCACGGTCTCATGGGCTCGATCCCGCGGCTGCCCTCGATGCGCGGGGAAAATGATGGCGCGGGCAAACGGTTGCAGGAAATTCCGGGCACCGTACCGGCGCTCAGCAATCTCCCGTCCGGCTGCGTGTTTGCGCCGCGCTGCGTGCACGCCCAGGACCGTTGCCGCGCGCAATATCCCAATTTCGAGCAAAAGCGCCCGGGCCATTGGGCCGCCTGTTGGCGCTCGCGCGAGCTTTACGAGGAAAACCATGCCTGAGACCGTGCTCGAAGTCCGCGACCTCAAGAAACATTTCCCCGTCCGCAAGGGCCTGCTGCAGCGCGCGGGCGGCACCGTGTTCGCCGTCGACGGCGTAAGTTTTGCGATAGAAGCGGGCGAGACGCTTGGGCTGGTTGGTGAATCGGGCTGCGGCAAATCAACGGTCGGGCGCACCGTATTGCGGCTGATCGAGCCGACCGCTGGCAGCATTCGCCTTTCCGGCAAAGACATTACGGTGTTGAACAAATCAGAATTGCGGCCCTATCGCCGGCAGATGCAGATCATATTCCAAGATCCGTTTTCATCGCTCGACCCGCGAATGTCGGCCGGTGACATCGTCGCCGAGCCCATGCGCGTGCATGGCATAGCCAGCCGCAAGTTGGTGCGCGAGAAGGTCGCGACATTGTTCGAGCGCGTAGGTCTTCGTCGCGCGCAGATGGACAATTACCCGCATCAATTCTCCGGCGGCCAACGTCAGCGCATCGGCATTGCGCGCGCACTCGCGTTGCAACCGAAGCTTATCGTTGGCGACGAGCCGGTGTCGGCGCTCGACGTGTCGATCCAGGCGCAGGTGCTCAACCTGATGATGGATTTACAAAAGGAGCTAAAACTCGCCTATCTATTCATCTCCCACAATCTCGCGGTGATTGAGCACATCAGCCATCGCATTGCCGTAATGTATCTGGGCCGTATTGTCGAATACACCGACAAACACACGCTGTTCGCGCGCGCTCTGCATCCGTACACGGAACAGCTACTGCTGGCAGTGCCGGTGCCAGATCCGCGCGTCAAGCGACCCAAGCGCGTGCTGCAAGGCGACGTGCCAAGCCCAATTAATCCACCGCGCGGTTGCCACTTTCATACTCGTTGTCCTTACGCGGTTGACCGCTGCCGAGTGGAGACGCCTATGTTGCGTGAGGTAAGGCCGGGGCAGCAGGTCGCTTGCCATTTGCGATAGTAAACTTAGCGGACGAACATTCTCCTCACCCCGGAATGTCCGCTTTTGGGGGCAAAGCGGACATGTCTTGTTGCACCGCATATGTCTGCTTTTGACCCAAAGCGGACATCCCGCCCCTTCAAGTGGACAAGGTGTGTCGGTACAATTCCGGTCCGAGCTTCGGTGGCGCAATGCGACGGCGCGAGTTCATTTCGCTTCTTGCCAGTACAGTTGCATGGCCGCTTATGGCAAGCGGGCAGCAGCCGGCAAAGCCAGTAATTGGCTTCCTCAGACCGACGAGGGCGGAGGAATCAGGGCACCTTGTTGCTGCAGTTCGCCAAGGATTGCGTGAATTGGACTATTCGGCTGGCCAGGTCGTGATCGAGCCTCGTTGGGGTGATGGCCAAGAGAGCCAGATGCCAAAACTTGCTGCCGAACTGGTCGCTCTAAACGTGACCGCAATCGTCGCTGCCAGCACCGTGTCTGCAGTGGCGACGAAAGCGGCTACCTCAAACATTCCGATTGTTTTTGTAATCGGTGAGGATCCGCAGAGAGCTGGATTGGTGACCAGCCTCAACCGGCCGGGCGGCAACATGACCGGCGTTAGTTTCTATGACATTCCGATCACCGGAAAACGACTCGCGCTGCTGCGTGAGCTAGTACCAGATGCGGAGACCATTGCTTTCCTGCAGGACCCAAACTCTATAACGGGTCAAGCCGAGACTCGCGAAATAGAGACGGCGGTTCGGGCCAGCGGTCAGCAAATTCTTAACTTCAAAGCTGGCACCCAACAGGAAATTAACACAGTGTTTTCGAGCATCGCCAGATCTGCTGCTGGTGCATTGTTTGTTGGTGGCGGTCCGTTTTTTAATGCCCGTCGCAACCAGTTGGTTGGGCTTGCCGCACTCCATGCAATCCCCGCGAGCTATCCGTTCAGCACGTATGTGGATGCTGGCGGACTGATCAGTTATGGCGCGAATCAAGTGGACGCCTACCGTCGTGCGGGCATTTACGTGGCTCGCATTCTGAAAGGGGAGAGACCGGGCGACCTTCCAGTTGAACTACCAACAAAATTTGAGCTTGCGATCAACCTCAGGACTGCTAAGGCACTCGGCCTCAATGTGCCACCTCAGCTACTTGCGCGTGCTGACATGGCGATCGAATGAATGAGTGAATGTCCGCTTTTGGCCCATTCGCCAGTGCGCTGCACATGTCCGCTTTCGGGTGCAAAGCGGACATGGGAAAGCTTTACAGCACTCCCGGCAAATCTGCGCACCGCGCCCGAGCTTGCCAATGAGATCGCTGAAGATGATTGCGCCGTCGGGGGGCATGAGGATTAGCTTGTCAGATCGGTTAAAGCTTTACTTGAATAACGTTCTATTAACTTAATGCATTACTTGAATTCTGTTTGACGTGAAACAAAACTGCCGTGCCGTTTTTGCAAACGCGTGTAAGCCACTGAAATAAGTTTAATTGATTTTCTTCTTTGACTTCCTTTCATCGAGCCAATCGATGATCTTGGCATCACGACTCCGCTGATTGGGCTAAGCCATAACAGCCATCGCGCCCGCATTTGTGACGGGCTACGCGCAGCATATCGAGCTTGCCGATTAAGTCGCTAAAGATGATTGCGTCGTCGCGCGGCATGGCGACGATCATCGCATGGTACGCAATCCCGAAAACAGAGGCGGGTGCGATCAGATCGCCATCTTGAGGGCCGCGCTAGCGCGGAAGGCGACCTTTTTGCTGGCCTTGATCTGGATCGCTTCGCCCGTCGCCGGATTGCGCCCTACGCGAGCAGCACGATCCCGCACTCGCAGAATTCCGAGACCGGCGATCTTCACCTGTTCTCCTTCCTTAAGGTGCGTCCTGATCATTGCAGTCAGCTGTTCCAACATTTCCCGACCCTGCTTCTTGGTGAGCTTATGCTGCTTTGCTAACGCATGAGCCAAATGCTTGGTGGTGACTGTTGAAGTTGCCATGGCTTTGCTCCTTAGGTGCGCCGTGTGCCATGACAGCCTTATGAGATTCGCGGGTTTTGGACCAATCGCAGGTAGCGCCAGGTGCTACCCCGTATGTTACCCATAAGAGTGGCGATCAAACTATCTCAAATCAATCAAGTATTTAGGCGTATGGGCTGTTAGCGCCTGGTCAACGACAGGACGTA
>Ga0182033_10001365_pt1 | contig 12226 bp, 13 predicted proteins | sample tim00Cox0000000H_FD_125968 | JGI IMG/M metagenome (GOLD analysis project Ga0182033, IMG submission 125968) | Lab enrichment of tropical soil microbial communities from Luquillo Experimental Forest, Puerto Rico - timezero.00C.oxic.00.000.00H | ecosystem: Environmental > Terrestrial > Soil >...
GAAACCAATCTTGATCTTCATGCGATTTTGTCCACTCTGCCGATCATCGACGCTACGACGCAGCGATCTTCCAGGCCGGCCTAAACTTTAAGCAATATTGCCCGAACGACGTGCATAAAATTTTATGACCCATTCTCTACTTTATCCATGGGAACCTTCGGCAGTTGTTTGCGAACGGGAGAGCGGTGTATCGCCACTCGTATTCCTGTGTGACCATTCAGGCCGACGCATCCCCGCGCGCCTAACCAATCTCGGCGTATCGCAAGATGACCTCAAGCGGCATATTGCCTGGGATATTGGGATTGAAGGTCTGGGACGGGAGCTTTCTTCGCATTTCGATGCCTGCTTGATTATGCAGCCCTATTCGCGGCTGGTGATCGACTGCAATCGCAGGCCCGGAAGCGAGACTTCGATCCTTGCCGAGAGCGATGGAACGACGATTCCCGGAAACCAGCAGCCGTCTGCCGACGACATCGCTATGCGTGTGCGTGAAGTCTTCGATCCTTATCACCGAAAGATCTCGTCGCACCTCAACGGGCGGCTCGATGCAGGCCGCGACACGGTTCTCGTCTCTTTGCATAGCTTCACGCCGGTCTATGCCGATATTCCGCGGCCGTGGCACGCGGGCGTTCTCTACAACCGCAATCCTGGCTTATCGCTAGCGATGTTCAAGTTGCTGGATGCGGAAGGAGATATCGTCGTGGGTAACAATGAGCCCTACAACGTCACCGACGAGACTGATTACTCTATTCCGGTGCATGGAGAGCAGCGGGGTCTCCTCCACTTAACGTTGGAAATTCGTCAGGATCTAATCGCCAATAAGGTCGGTCAGACCGCATGGGCTGCCCGGCTAGCGCGTCTGCTACCACAAGCGGTCAAAAAGGCCGGCTGATGTTGGCGAACGAAATTGATGTCCGCTATTGGCCCAAAGCAGACATGGTCTAGCGCACCGCACATGTCCGCTATTGGGGGTAAAGCGGACATCACACATACATGTCTGTACAGTGAAGCTTTTGCAGCGCAGTAGTGGTCGGTTTCAATGGTGGCGGATAGTGCTATTGTGAATTGAGCCTTGTCCCTTCGAGTGGCGGTCAAAACCTGAACCCAAAGTGAAGAGCCAGGGCTGAGCTTGGTTCAACTACGCGCAGGCGCGCTGGTGCTAACCCAGTTAAGCTCCGAGCGTGGCCGCCGATGCTGGCGCAGTATGGCCCCGACCTGCTGGTGACGTCTCAGAACTCCATAGCGTTTGCGGAAGATCTCGTCGCCAAATGGCTGGAACAGCGTGGACATGGAACGGCGGCACGCCGGCTGCAGATATTGGTGTAACCCGCGCAGAAATGCGCGGCGATCTGCAGGTGACAGTCGTCACGTGCCCATCGTTGAGCGCGCGGCGCTGCCGCCATCGCCCAGCGCGCCCTTTTTCTCGATAAAGCGGACGACGTCATCGAGTCCCTGGCCGATACGAAGATTTGTCATGACGAACGGCCGCGCGCCGCGCATACGCTGCGCATCGCGCTGCATGACCTCGAGCGAGGCGCCGACGTGCGGCGCAAGATCGATCTTGTTGATGACCAGAAGATCGGAGCGGGTAATGCCCGGCCCGCCTTTTGAGGGGATCTTTTCGCCGGCCGCAACGTCTATCACGTAAATCGTCAGATCGGCGAGCTCGGGCGAAAAAGTCGCGGCCAGATTGTCGCCGCCCGATTCAATAAGCACCATGTCAAGTTCAGGGAAACGTTGGCGCATGTCGGCCACGGCCGCGAGATTGGCCGAGGCATCTTCGCGGATCGCAGTGTGCGGACAGCCACCGGTCTCGACGCCAGTTATGCGTTCAGCTGCGAGCGCCCCGGAGCGGACGAGATATTCGGCGTCCCATTTCGTGTAGATGTCGTTGGTAATCGCGGCGATGTCGTAATGGTCGCGCATGCGCTTGCACAACGAGTCCATGAGAGCGGTCTTGCCCGATCCCACGGGCCCCCCGATGCCGACCCTGAGCGGACCGTGAGAGCTTTTCATCGCGGCGGTGCCTCCTCTTACGAACTCAACTCCGGAATAACCGGGTGTATTGCGTTTCGTGCCGCATGGCGGCGATATCGGCGCGGAACACGGCACTGCCCGCGTCGTCGAGAGAGGCTGCAAGTGCACGTCTTGCAGCATCGGCAACCACAGGCTCGAGCAAAGCCGTCACGCGCTGACCGTCGGTCTGCCCGAGCGGAATGAGACGGATGCCGGCGGAAATCCAGTTCGCCGCGAGTGCCTGCAGGTAGGCGGCGAGCGTTTGTTCAAGTGGAATGTCGTGGCCAGCTGCGGCGACAGCGACCGCGAGAGGATAGGCGACGGGGCCGCGCCAGATTTTTGAGAGGTGGTCGAAAGCTGCGCAGGGCCAGGCCGCCTGCGTCACATCGAGAAATGCGCGGCCCTGCGCCGTCGTCTCAAGGAAACGCTCGCGCGATGGTGCCAGGGCTGCCGCGAGCTCGGCGACCGCGCACAGCGCGCGCTCGTCGCCTGACGAGCAGGCGCGATAGGACCGCGCAAACAGGACAGCATCGCAGTAGCCCGCGCCATCCGTGAGCAAGCTCTGCAACCAACCGGACAACTCACTGGCGCTTGTCACGTCGCCGGCTTCAACGGCCCACTCAAGTCCACTTGAATAAGAAAACGCGCCGACCGGATAAGCAGGCGAGAGCCAGGCCATCAGTCGATAAAGCGAAGACGGGGGAACGTCGGCCCGATCGCCGACGCACACGCCGGTCTCTGTTGCCTCAGCCGCTCGAGGCCCACGCTTTTGCAGTGAAACACCGCGAAGCAATGCCACCCGCTTCTTAGCCATGACCATGTCCGTGATGATCGTAGGCGCCGGTTTCCGGATCGAACGGTGCGACGACGTAAATCAGCGACGCACCGAGCCCTCGCAACATCTCTTCAAGGACGTGATCGCGGCGGATGCGCAGACCGCTCTCCATGACCTGCACCTCGGTGTGGCGGTTGCCGAGATGCCAGGCGATGCGCTGAATATCGTGCGCGCTGGCAGTAATCTCGACCAGGTCCTCGGCCTTGCCAGTCACCCGCACGAGCGAACCGTCCTCAAGCAACAGTCCATCCCCGTCGCGCAGTTGCGCCGGTCGGGGCAGGTCGAGCAGGTAGGTCGCGCCGTGCTCACCGACGAAGACAACCCGACGACGGTGCCGATCCTGAGCATCGAGCACGATGAAATCGCACGCCGTAGCGGGATTCCAGGCCGATGCAGGTTTGATGTCGGTCACACGCTTCATCGTGCAAGCCTAGAAAAGAAAGTATCGCTGCGCCATCGGCAGTGTTTCCGCCGGCGCGCAGGTCAGGAGCTCGCCGTCGGCGGCCACCTCGTAGGTTTCGGGATCAACGGTGATCTCGGGCGTCGCGGCGTTATGCACCATGCTTTTCTTCGAAATGTCGCGAGTATGCTCGACCGCGACCAGCTCCTTGTCGACCCCGAGCTTGCGCCGCAGCCCGCTTTTCAATGCGGCTTTCGATACGAACACGAGTGAGGAGGCCGTTCGCGCCTTTCCGAACGCGCCGAACATGGGTCTGTAGTGCACCGGCTGTGGGGTCGGGATCGAAGCATTGGGATCGCCCATTTGCGCGGCCGCGATGCTGCCGCCCTTGATGACGATGTCCGGCTTCACACCGAAGAAGGCTGGTGTCCACAGCACGAGGTCCGCCAACTTGCCCTTCTCGACGGAGCCGATGTGTTTCGACACGCCATGCGCGATCGCCGGGTTGATCGTGTACTTCGCGATGTACCGTTTGGCGCGCGCATTGTCGTTGTCGCCCTTTTCCAGGGATAGACGGCCGCGCTGCTTCTTCATCTTGTCCGCGGTTTGCCAGGTGCGGATGATCACTTCGCCGATGCGTCCCATTGCCTGGCTGTCCGACGACATCATCGATAGAGCGCCGATATCGTGCAGGATGTCCTCGGCGGCGATGGTTTCCTTGCGGATGCGGCTCTCGGCAAATGCAAGGTCTTCAGCGATGGATGGATCGAGATGATGGCAAACCATCAGCATGTCGAGATGCTCGTCGATCGTATTGCGCGTGAACGGCCGTGTCGGGTTGGTGGAAGAGGGCAGAACGTTTTTCAGGCCGGCGACCTTGATGATGTCGGGCGCATGTCCGCCGCCCGCGCCTTCGGTATGGAAGGCGTGGATGGTACGGCCCTTGAAAGCCTTGATGGTGTCTTCGACGAATCCGCTTTCGTTCAACGTGTCGGTGTGAATCATCACCTGCACGTCGTAGTCGTCGGCGACCGACAGGCAGCAGTCGATTGCCGCGGGCGTTGTCCCCCAGTCCTCGTGCAGTTTCAGCGCGCAGGCGCCGGCCTTGACCATTTCTTCGAGCGCCGCGGGTCGTGACGCATTTCCTTTTCCGGCAAAGCCGAGATTCATCGGAAAATCATCAGCCGCCTGAATCATGCGGCCGATGTGCCATCGGCCTGGTGTGCAGGTTGTGGCATTGGTTCCGGCAGCCGGTCCGGTGCCGCCGCCGAGCATGGAGGTGATGCCCGACATCAGGGCGTCGTCCACCTGCTGCGGACAGATGAAGTGGATGTGCGTGTCGAAACCGCCGGCGGTTAGAATCTTTCCTTCGCCGGCAATGGCCTCAGTTCCGGGGCCTATCACGATGGTCACGCCGGGCTGAACGTCGGGATTGCCGGCCTTGCCGATGGCGGCGATACGGCCGTCCTTGAGGCCGATGTCGGCCTTCACGATTCCCCAGTGATCGAGAATGAGGGCGTTGGTGATGACGGTATCGACCGCACCCTGCTTGTTGGTGATTTGCGACTGTCCCATCCCGTCGCGAATGACCTTGCCGCCGCCGAATTTCACCTCCTCGCCGTAGATGGTGAGATCCCTCTCCACCTCGATGATGAGGTCAGTGTCGGCCAGCCGGACGCGGTCGCCGGTGGTTGGGCCAAACATGTCGGCGTAAACGCGCCGCGAGATTTTTCTCGCCATGGATCTGTCCTCAGAGCTTGCCCATCACAGCCTGGCGAAATCCGTAGATCGTTCGCTTGCCGGCCAGCGCGACTAAAGTCACTTCGCGCGTTTGTCCCGGCTCGAACCGCACCGCCGTTCCAGCCGCAATGTTGAGCCGCATGCCGCGCGCCTTCTTGCGGTCAAACGACAGGGCAGGGTTAGTCTCGAAAAAATGATAGTGCGAGCCCACCTGGATCGGCCGGTCGCCTGTATTGGACACGGAGAGGGTCAGCGTCTTGCGGCCCGCGTTGAGCTCGATCTCGCCCTCCGCGATGAACATCTCGCCGGGGATCATTGGAGAATCCCCACATAAACTGCGGCCGCGACAAGGAGGCAGAGCGCGCCGACAACGCGAATGGCGGGGCGAAGTGAGTAGTGCGTCATGGTTGCCGCAAAGCCGATGCCGGCGAGATGCAGCGCCGCCGTGGCGAGCGCGAAGCCTGCCATGTATTCGACGCCGTTCAGCGTCCCCGCCACCTCGGTGCCGTGCGCGTGTCCGTGAAAGAGCGCAAACACCGCCAGGATGGCGGCACCGACCGGCACCGGGAGGTCGACAGCCAAGGCCACCAGCAACGCCAAACTCACCACCGAAGTGAGAATGGCAGGCTCAACAAAAGGCAGCGGCACGCCTTGCATGCCGAGGACCCCGCCAATCAGCATGACTCCGACGAAGACTGCCGGCCAAACCCATAGTGCGCGGCCACCTTTCAACCCTACCCATAGCCCGACCAGAACCATGACCGTAACGTGGTCGAGGCCTTCGAGAGGGTGTCCAAGCCCGGCTGTGAACGAGGCGGTGGAACTGTGGCCGACATGCGCAATGGCCGGGCCGGCGGCGAGCATGAGCGCTGCGATTGGCACGAGTCTTTTCATAGCTTGCGTCCTTAACGGATAGGAGTGTGAACGGTAACGAGCTTGCTCCCGTCAGGGAACGTCGCCTCGACTTGGATGTCGTGGATCATCTCTGGAATTCCATCCATCACCTGTGCACGTGTAATCACATGCGCGCCGGCTTCCATGAGTTCGGCGACACTTCTGCCATCGCGCGCGCCTTCGAGGATGAAATCGGTGATCAGTGCCACGGATTCAGGGTGATTGAGCTTGACGCCACGTTCGAGCCGGCGACGCGCGACAATCGCCGCCATGGCGATCATCAGCTTGTCTTTCTCACGCGGCGTCAGATTCATTTAACTCTCACTGCAGCCAGAGCCGTGGCATCGCAACTTCGAGTGAAGACAGCAGTGCAGCAAGATCGTGGCGGAGCGCTGCGCCATCTGGAGCGCAAAGCCGCGCGACCGCAATCCCGTTCCATGCGGAGATACCGACTTCGCCGGCGAACTGTTCACCGCTATCACGTACGGCGGCAATCATCTGCTCGTCGCCGGGTACGGCCAACACTGTGGCAATGGCAACGCCGCCGTTTGCGACTGCCGGACGCGAAAGCGTGCGCGCGATCGCGCCATCCAGACGGACGTTCTCGGCAAAAACCAGCTGCCCACCTCGTCGTATGCGCCAGCGGTCGATGAGGCTGCCTTCCTCGACGGCTTCACCCATCGCGGAGCGGCCGAAGACGATCGCCTCGGCCATCAGCAGCCCGGCATTGGTCGAGAGACTGACGTCGATGCGGCGCGAAAGCCGTGCACGGTCGAATAGGATTGTCTCTTGCGGCAACCAGATGCATCGGCTTCCGGTCGCCGCATCGATCGTAAGCGCCAGGGCCGAGTCCGCGCCGGTTGACCGGTAGATTTTTTCCGCTGCGGCCGTGCCGGCCAGAAGCTGTGCTCCCTCGTCGAGCGAAAGACTGATCGAGAAATCGTCGCCACCAGTCATGCCGCCGGCGGTGTTGATGAGCACGGCTTCGAGCATTCCCGGGGCGGTGGTTGGAAAGCGCACGCGCAATGAGCCGGCTTCATGGACGCTCGTGCGATGCGTGCGGCTTCCCTTGGCGTCCACCGAAAGTCTGATGCGCCCCGTCGCCCGATTGGCCAAGAGACGCTCGGGGGGCGCGAGCCGAAGCCGTTCGACGACGGCACGGCTCATATTGCCAAGGCGCGTTTGAGCGCCCCTTCGTCAATCGAGGATTTGTCGCACGAATACACGATCGAACCGCGCTCCATGACAGCGAAATGGTCGCCCAACTCGCTGGCAAAATCGAGATACTGCTCGACCAGCACAATCGCCATCTCGCCAAGCCCGCGAAGGTAGCTGATGGCCCGCCCGATGTCCTTGATGATCGAGGGTTGAATGCCTTCGGTCGGCTCGTCCAGCAGCAGCAGTTTGGGTCGCATGACCAAGGCGCGGCCAATGGCCAACTGCTGTTGTTGCCCGCCGGAAAGATCGCCGCCGCGGCGCCGGAGCATGCTGCTCAGCACGGGGAACAGCGAGAATACATCGTTCGGGACACTTCTTTCCTCGCGCGGTAGCGGCGCAAAACCGGTCTCGAGGTTTTCTTCCACGGTAAGCAGGGGGAAAATCTCGCGGCCTTGCGGCACGAAGCCGATGCCGCTACGGGCGCGTGACACGGTCGAAAGTCCGGTGATGTCGGTCCCGTCGAGCAGGATGCTGCCCTTGCTCACCGGATGCTGGCCGACAATCGCGCGCAGCAGGCTGGTCTTGCCCACGCCATTGCGCCCGAGCACGCAGGTGACTTTTCCCGCCTCTGCCTTCAGTGAAATTCCGCGCAGAGCCTGTGCCGCCCCGTAATGAAGATCGATGTCGCTGACTTCCAGCATGGTCATCGCCCCAAATATACTTCAACGACTCGGTCGTCGGTCGACACCTGGTCGATGGTGCCTTCGGCGAGTACCGAGCCTTCGTGCAGGCAGGTGACTTTGACGCCGAGCTCGCGGACAAATGCCATGTCGTGCTCGACAACGATGACCGTCCTGTCTCGGTTGATCTCCTTGAGCAGCTCGGCAGTCTGCAAGGTTTCGGCGTCGGTCATGCCGGCAACGGGCTCGTCGACGAGAAGCAGTTGCGGCTCCTGCGCGAGCAGCATGCCAATTTCCAGCCACTGTTTCTGGCCATGCGACAGGCTTCCGGCCACGCGCGATCGCACGCTCTTGAGCCTGATCGTGTCGAGAATGTCGTCAATTCGTCCTTGCTGCGCGGGGCTGTTCTCCCACATCAGCGTGGCCCGCACGCGCCGGTCGTTCTTCAGCGCCAGCATCAGATTGTCTTCAACCGAATGCATGTCGAAGACGGTCGGCTTCTGAAACTTGCGGCCGATACCAAGCTCGGCGATTTCCGTTTCGTCGAGTTTGGACAGATCGTAGCGGCCTTGCGCGAAGTAGACATCGCCCGCGTCGGGCCTGGTCTTGCCGGTGACCACATCCATCATCGTTGTTTTGCCGGCGCCGTTCGGCCCGATGATCGCGCGCATCTCACGCGGCTCGATGACGAATGACAGTTCATTAAGCGCCTTGAAGCCATCGAACGACACCGTGATGCCGTCGAGATAGAGCAGGGCGGAGGTCGTTTTCGGTTCCATCGAGCTACTCCGCTGCGCTTGGCGCCGATTCCGGCACCGCCACAATTTTTTTCTCGACGCGCCGCTCATGCCAATACTGGAGCGTGCCGATGATGCCGCGCGGCAGCAGAAGCGTTACGGCGATGAAGAGTCCGCCCAGCACGAACAGCCAATACGGCGCGAGCAAGCCTGTGGTGAAGAAGGTCTTTGCGTAGTTGACGACAAAGGCGCCGAGCACCGCACCCGTGAGCGTGCCGCGGCCACCCACGGCGACCCAGATCACCGCTTCGATCGAGTTTCCAGGCGCGAATTCGCTTGGATTGATGATGCCGACCTGTGGTACGTAAAGAGCTCCTGCAACGCCGGCCATGCAGGCGGATAGCGTAAACACGAACAGCTTGTAGGCTTCGACCCGATAGCCGAGAAACCGCACGCGCGCCTCCGCGTCGCGGATCGCCACAAGCACCTTGCCGAATTTTGAGGTGACGACCGCACGAGCGATCAAGAAGCACAGCGCGAGTGCGATGCATGAGATCACAAGCAGGCCGTTGCGCGTGCCTTCGGCCTGCACGTTGAAGCCGAGAATGTCCTTGAAGTCGGTGAGACCGTTGTTGCCGCCGAAACCAAAATTATTTCTGAAGAAGCCGAGCATCAACGCATAGGTCATGGCCTGCGTGATGATCGACAAGTAGACGCCGGTGACACGACTTCTGAAAGCGAACCAGCCGAATACGAAGGCAAGCAGGCCGGGAACGAAGAAGATCATCAGCGCGGCGTAGGCGAAGTGATTGAATCCGTACCAGTAGAACGGCAATTCCTGCCAGTTCAGAAAGACCATGAAGTCGGGCAGGATCGGATTGGCGTAGACGCCGCGTGTGCCGATCTGCCGCATGAGATACATGCCCATCGCGTAGCCGCCGAGCGCGAAGAAAGCGCCATGACCGAGCGAGAGGATGCCGGCATAACCCCAGATGAGATCGATCGAGAGCGCCAGCATCGCGTAACAGATGTATTTGCTGAACAAGGCAACGAGATAGGTCGAGACATGGAACGGCGATCCGGCCGACATCAGCAGGTTCAGAACAGGGATTGCGATCGCGAAGGCGGCCAGTAGAACGAGAAAGACGGTCGCCGATTTGTCGAGCAGGCGGGTGAGCGGGAAGGGCCCCATTTAGGCCTCCACGGCTCGGCCCTTGAGCGCGAACATGCCCCGCGGACGCTTCTGGATGAAAAGAATGATGAGGACGAGAACGGCAATCTTGCCGAGAACGGCGCCGGCATACGGCTCGAGGAACTTGTTGGCGATGCCAAGCGTGAATGCGCCGACGAGCGTGCCCCACAGATTGCCGACACCACCGAAGACCACGACCATGAACGAGTCGATGATGTAGCCTTGGCCCAGGTTGGGCGAGACGTTGTCGATCTGCGACAAGGCCACGCCCGCTATTCCTGCGATCCCCGAGCCGAGACCGAAGGTCAATGCATCGATCCGCGCGGTTCGGATGCCCATCGCCGCCGCCATCGCGCGATTCTGGGTGACTGCCCGCATCTCCAGTCCGAGCCGCGTCAGGCGCAGCATGGCGAGCAGGGCGACGAACACCGCAAGCGTGAAGCAGATTATCCAGAGCCGGTTATAGGTGATGGTGATGCCGCCGAGATCGAAGGCGCCGCTCATCCAGGAGGGATTACCGACTTCCTTGTTGGTCGGCCCGAAGATGGTGCGTACCGCCTGCTGCAAAATCAGCGACAGGCCCCAGGTTGCGAGCAAGGTTTCGAGTGGACGTCCGTAAAGAAAGCGAATGATGCTGCGTTCGATCGCGATACCCACCGCGCCCGCCACAACGAAGGCAAGCGGCACGGCAATGACGAGGGAGTAGTCGAAGAGTGCCGGATTGTAGGTACGAATAAGCTCCTGCACGACAAACGTCGTGTAGGCACCGAGCATCACCATTTCACCGTGCGCCATATTAATGATGCCCATCACGCCGAAGGTGATGGCAAGGCCGATTGCGGCCAACAGCAGTACCGATCCGAGCGAAAGGCCGTACCAGGCGTTCTGTAGCGCATTCCAAAGTGCGAGGTTGCCCTGGATTTTTGCACGGGCAGATGTCGCCGCCTGCTTCACTGCTGGGGGTAGATCGGAGGGCAGCCCGTCGATGAGACCGAGCGCGTCTTGGTCGCCGCGGTCGCGGATTACGGTGATTGCGGAAACCTTGTCTTCTTCGCTGGAATCCGTGGAGCTGAGGATGATTGCGGCACGCGCCTCGGTGAGCGCCTTCTTCACGCGCGGGTCGGTTTCCCTTTCCAGCGCCTTGTCGATGTTTGCCAAAGCGCTGGCGTCTCGCGATTTGAATACGGCCTGCGCGGCATCAAAGCGCCGGTTCGGTTCTTTCGCCAGCAACGTCAATGAACCGAGCGCGGCATCAAGCAGGCCGCGCACGCGGTTGTTCAGCCGGACGTTGTCGATATCGGAAGGAGGCGTCGCAACCGCTTCCCCTGTTGCGGCGTCGATCAGGTTGTCCGACTGATCCTTAATGAAAACTTTTTTGGCTTCGGCCGAATAGAGAAGGCGCTGATCCTTGAGCGCCTCCAGTAGTGGGCCTGTACGGGAATCGCCAGTCGAGGCGAGGGCGTCGATTGCGTCGGCGGTGTCGCCGAACGAGTCGGTGGTGAAGCCGGCGAGCGCGTCCTCATAGGCCCCGGCATTAGCGACGGTTGCCGCAGCGAACAGGAATCCGACGGCAAATACGAGCGCCACGATGCGTTCGTGGAAGCGATGCATGTCATTCCGCCCCGGCAGCACGTCAAGGAAGGAGACGGCGGTGATCCGCCGTCTCCGGTTTCGTCAACCGCAACTCACGACGGGTTGCTGCCGCATTTCTTGGTGACCTTGTTGTAGTTGCCGCATTTCAGAGTCACCCAATCGGCTTCCAGATCCTTCGAGCCGGGCAGGAAGTCAGACCACGCATCGCCCGGCACAAGTCCTTTGGTCTTCCACACGACGTCGAACTGGCCGTCGCCACGGACTTCACCGATGAACACTGGCTTGGTGATGTGATGGTTCGGCAGCATCTTGGAAACGCCGCCGGTGAGATTTGCCGCCTCGATGCCGGGCAGTGCGTCGATCACCTTGTCCGCCTCGGTCGACTTCGCTTTCTCGACAGCCTTGACCCACATGTTGAAGCCGATCACGTGGGCTTCCATCGGATCGTTGGTGACGCGCTTCGGATTTTTGGTGAACTCCTGCCACTTCTTGATGAACTCGGCGTTGGCTGGATTCTTGATCGACTCGAAGTAATTCCACGCCGCGAGGTGTCCGACCAATGGCTTTGTGTCGAGGCCCGCGAGTTCTTCCTCGCCGACCGAGAACGCGACCACCGGAATGTCGGTCGCCTTGACGCCCTGGTTGCCGAGCTCCTTGTAGAAGGGAACGTTGGCGTCACCGTTGATCGTCGACACGACCGCCGTTTTCTTGCCGGCCGATCCGAATTTCTTGATGTCGGCGACAATGGTTTGCCAGTCGGAATGACCGAACGGGGTGTAGTTGATCATGATGTCTTCGTCCTTGACGCCTTTCGCCTTCAGGTAGGCTTCAAGGATCTTGTTTGTGGTGCGGGGATAGACGTAGTCCGTCCCGGCAAGCACCCAACGCTTCACCGAGCCGCCGTCCTTGCTCATCAGGTAGTCGACGGCAGGAATGGCCTGCTGGTTCGGCGCCGCGCCAGTGTAGAATACATTGCGCTCA
>Ga0182033_10001366_pt1 | contig 12225 bp, 8 predicted proteins | sample tim00Cox0000000H_FD_125968 | JGI IMG/M metagenome (GOLD analysis project Ga0182033, IMG submission 125968) | Lab enrichment of tropical soil microbial communities from Luquillo Experimental Forest, Puerto Rico - timezero.00C.oxic.00.000.00H | ecosystem: Environmental > Terrestrial > Soil >...
ATCCTCTGGCTGTTTCGAATGGCTTCGCGCTGGTGGACCGAACGAACCGCGCCCGCCCGAACGGAATCCCGGGATCGTGCCTCTCGCCCCATTCTCACCAGCATGGAGCCGGCAACTCCCGTGGATCCCAACCTTTCCCGGGAGCGGCCCAACTGAACCGATTTCCCAGAATAGGGCAAGGAATAGCAAGACCGCATTTTGCCGCGCGGCCCCGCCTGTGCTAAGGTCCTTGACAGCGATCCAGGGCGGCAGCGTTATTTTCCGCGCCGCGCCCGCGTAGTGTCCTTGAGGAACGTCCTCCGTGTTGGCTCGAATTCGTACCGTCGAATTGCGCAAGGTCTATTCCTCTCCCCCACCGGTTGCCGCGGGCGTGGGTGGCTTCTCTTTTCGTGCCCCCGCGGGAAAGACCAAGCTGCCCAAGCCGCAGATCACCGCACTCGACGGCATCTCCCTAGAGATCCACCCCGGCGAAATCTTCTGTCTGCTGGGGCCGAACGGAGCGGGCAAATCCACCACCGTAGGCATCCTCACCACGCGGGTTCGCCCGACGTCCGGCCAGGCGTTGCTTGGCGAGCTCGACGTTTGGCTCAATCAGGTAGCCGTCAAGCGCTTGATCGGCGTGGTTGCCCAGCGTCCGAATCTCGATTTCAACCTGACCGCCCGCGAGATTCTGACTTTCCACGGCGCCTACTTCGGCCTTCCGCATCACGAGCGGACGAAGCGCGCGGAAGCCTTGCTCGAGCGTTTCAAACTCACCGACCGCGCCGACCAGATGGTTCGCGGTTTTTCCGGCGGCATGATGCAGCGCCTCTCCATCGCACGCGCCATGATGCACGATCCACAGGTGCTGTTTCTCGACGAGCCCAGCGCCGGTCTCGACCCGCAGACGCGCTTGCTCCTGTGGGAGATCGTTCGCGAGTACAACCAGACCGGCAAAACCATCCTGCTCACCACCCACAACATGGAAGAAGCCGACGCGCTCTGCCAACGCCTTGCCATCATCGACCACGGCCGGGTGATTGCTCTGGGCACTCCTCGCGAATTGAAGGCTTCTGTTCCCGGAGGTTTTCTCCTCCGGTTGCGCTTCGGCCTGCACTCGGCCGAGTTTCTCGAGCGCCTGCAAAAGCTCTCCGGCGTTCGCGAAGTGCGCGCAAGCGACGGTGTCGGCGCCGATGTTTACGCCGACCGTGGCGGCTCGCTGATTCCCGAAGTGGCGCATCTCGCTGCCGCCGCCGGCGTCGAACTGCACGACGTGCATATCTCCGAGCCCAGCCTTGAGAATCTCTTTCTGCACCACACGGGAAGGAGTTTGCGCGAATGAACTGGAAGACGTTTTTGGCGATTCTCGCGCGCGACGCACATGTGGCGCGCCGCAATGTCGTGGCGCTGCTGTTCCAGACGTTTCTCCAGCCGCTGATGTTTGTGTTCATCTTCGGCAAGGTGCTGGTGGGCAGCGGCTTCATGCCGCCCTCCTACAAGAGCCTGTTGTTGCCCGGCATCATGGCCATCTGTATGGTCGGCACGGGCATTTGGGCGGTGGCCATGCCACTGATCGCCGAGTTTCAGTTCACGCACGAGATCGAAGATCGCCTGCTGGCGCCCATGGAAATTTCCTGGCTGGCGGTGGAGAAGGTCGTGGCGGGGACGTTACAATCGCTGGCCGCCGGCCTGATGGTGATCCCGGCGGCTTGGCTCTTGCTGCGACCGGGCGTCGACCTGCGCGTACCTCACCCCTTGCTGTTTGCGTCCGTGGCCCTGCTCGTGGCTCTTTTCTCCGCGACGGGCGGCCTGGCGCTCGGCTGCAGTATGCAGCAAACCCATATCGGCTTGATGTTCAGTTTGATTGTGGCGCCGATGATTTTCTTCGGTTGCACTTACTATCCGTGGAGTGCGCTCGAGAACTTCCCCATAATGCAGAAAGCCGTGCTCGTCAATCCGCTGGTGTACGCGAGCGAAGGCTTGCGGGCTACGCTCGTGCCGCAGTTCCCGCATCTTCCTTTGCTGGTGGCCCTCGCGATGTTGGCTGTCTTCAATGTGCTATTGTTCACCGCAGGCCTGCGCTGGTTCTATGGCAAAGCCGTGAGCTAGCGTTAGTTCACCACAAACCATGGCCATAGGCGGCGGGGAGGAATTCCTGCGATCTCTGCGGGAGCGGCCTATCCGCAGGCGATTCTCTCGTCAAGTTTTGCGCTGATTCGAGTGTGTGTTAACGTTTTGCGTTTATGAAGAAGCGCATTGGCGTGCTCTTGAGCGGGCGCGGCTCGAATTTCGAAGCGTTGGCGGAATCCGTGGCTGCCGGCCGCATCCCCAACGCGGAAATGGCCATCGTCATCAGCAATCGCGAGGGCGCGCCGGGGATTGAACGCGCTAAAGCGCGGGGAATTGCGACGCGGGTGATTCCCTCGAAAGGCCTCGAGCGCGAAGCCTATGATCGCCTGGTCGCCGCGGTTCTCGACGAACACCAAGTGGATCTGATTTGCCTCGCAGGCTACATGCGCTTGCTCTCGCCGTACTTCGTCGCGAAATTTCCCAATCGCATCCTGAATATTCATCCTTCGTTGCTTCCGTCGTTTCCCGGCCTCGAATCGCAGCGCCAAGCACTTGAGTACGGCGTAAAATTTGCCGGGTGCACGGTGCATTTCGTAGACGAAAATCTTGACGCCGGCCCGATCATCGTGCAGGCGGTGGTTCCGGTGCAAGAAAACGACACGGAAGCGTCGCTCTCCGAAAGAATCCTGAAAGAAGAGCATCGGATTTATTCCGAAGCCGTGCGCATCGTTCTTGAGGGAAAATATAAGATCGCCGGCCGGCGTGTGCTGAGGTTGTAGCCGCCCCCTTCTGCTTGCCCGGCTCGCCGGGGAGGCGTGCGAGTCAGAGTGGTCATCGCAAAATCAGCGCGAAACGTGACGCGAAACCGAAGTGGAAATGAGCGAACACACATTCAAATCGGTGGAAGAGCAGCTCGCCCATATCAAAAAGGGTGTCGCGGAAGTCATCCCGGAACCCGAGTTGCTCGCGAAACTCGAAGCGTCGCGCAAAAGCGGGCGGCCGCTGCGCGTCTACCTCGGCGTGGACCCCACGGCGCCCGACCTTCATTTGGGGCACACCGTGGTGCTGCGCAAGCTAAAACACTTTCAGGATTTGGGCCACACCGCGGTCTTCCTGATCGGGGATTTTTCGGCAATGATTGGCGATCCTACCGGCGTTTCGGAAACACGACCACCGCTCACCCGCGAACAGGTGGAAGCCAACGCGAAGACTTACCTCGACCAGGTCTTCAAGATTCTCGATCGCGACAAAACCGAGGTTCGCTCGAACAGCGAGTGGCTCAGCAAGATGAACGCCGAAGACGTCGTTCGGCTTTGCTCGCATTACCGGTTGGCGCGCATGCTGGAGCGCGAAGATTTTCGTTCGCGCCTGCAAAACAACCAGCCGGTTTCCGTGCACGAATTGCTCTATCCGTTGCTGACCGCGCGCGACGCGGTGGAACTCCAGTCCGATGTTGAACTGGGTGCCTCCGAACAAAAGTTCAACTTGCTGATACACCGCGACATGCAGCGGGAATATGGCCTGGCCGGGCAAGTGGCCCTCACCATGCCTATTCTTGTGGGCCTCGACGGCCAGCGCAAAATGTCCAAGAGCCTCGGCAACTACGTCGGCATTACCGAGCCGCCGTCGGAGATGTTCGGCAAGATGATGTCCATCCCTGACGAGCTCATGTGGTCTTACTACGAACTGCTGACCGATCGGTCGCCAAAGGAAATTGCGTCACTAGAGAGGGAAGTTTCCGACGGCAAGCTGCATCCGATGGATGCAAAAATGAGGCTCGCGGAAGAGGTAATTTCCGACTTCCATGGCAAAGAAGCTGCGCGCAAGGCGGCGGAGAATTTCCAGCGTGTTTTTCGCGACCGTCAAGCTCCGGAAGAAGCGCCAACAGTGAAATTGCTAAAAGGCTCTCCGAAGAAGCTAACCGCGCTACTTGTCGAGTTGAAACTGGCCCCCTCGAAAGCCGAGGCGGAACGATTGATCAAGCAAAAGGCCGTTGAGATTGATGGCTTAGCGGTGGACGATCCAAGAAAAGAGATGGACCTTACCAAACCGTATGAGTTCCTTCTTCGCGCCGGAAAAAAGAAATTCGTCCGCATCATCGTCGAATAGTTCTTCTAGAGCTTTTCGGGCTTCGCCGCAAGGGGCGGAGCGTGCTGCCTGAGAAGAACCCATATTCACGACTCCGGAGCTGTTCATTGACGCGGCAAGCAAGGGCACCCGGATAACTGATCAACGGCCGCTACGCCAGCGCTTCTTGCACCATCTGCGCAACGTAGTTTGCGACGGCGGGCGCGGCGGTGAGGCCGGGGGACTCCATGCCGACCAGATGGATGGCTTGCGGGACTTGGGGGTCGCGGGTGATTACAAAATCGACGATCCCGCCTTGGTGGCTTGCGGGAACAAGCTTCGGACGGAGACCGGTGTAGCCGAGCTGCAAATCCCCCTCTTGGACTTCTGGCAAAAGAGTTTTCGCGCTTTGCGCGAAGGCGGAGACGGGCAGGCGGTTCTTTTCGTAGTTGTCTTTGCCTTCCACGTAGGTGGCCGTCGGGCCAAGCAGAAATGTTCCCCATAGAGTTTTCGTAAAGTGCACGCCCAGGCTCAGCCCGTCGCTGTGCGGGAGCGGATAGACGAGATTGTTGATGAGCGAGGAGCGCGGGCCGCGCACTTCGCAATACTCGCCGCGCACAGGATAGATTTTCCAGGAATGATTTCCCAGCATGGCGGCGACCTCGTCGGCATAGAGACCGGCCGCATTGATGACGCACCGCGCCTCGATTTTTTCTTCCTGGGTGTCTTCTTCATCGCCAATTCTCAAGCCAACGCGAATGGCGCTCGCGGAAGGTTCGAGCGAAACCACTTTCGCGTGCGTGACCATATGCGCGCCTTGATTCGTCGCTACGCGCGCGTAGGCATGGACAAGCTCTTCTGCGGAGACGATGCCGCTCGAAGGCACATGGAGGGCGGCCACGCCTCGAATGTGCGGCTCGTGCTTGCGGATTTCCGCAGCGTCGACCAGCTCGAGGCCCGCGACGCCGTTGTCTTCACCACGCTTCTTGAGCGCGAGGAGTTCGGGCTGTTCGTGAGAATCGGCCGCGACCACCAGCTTTCCGCAATGACGGAATGGAACTTTGTGTTTCTCGCAGAATTCGTAGGTGAGGCGATTGCCCTCCACGCACAGGCGGGCCTTCAACGAGTTCTTCGGATAGTAAATTCCTGAATGGTTGACGCCGCTGTTGCGCGTGCTGGTGGCCATGCCGAGCTTGGGAAACTGCTCGACGAGAAAAACGTCTTGCCAGCGCTCGGAGACGGCCCGAGCGATGGCGCACCCGATCACGCCGCCACCGACGATTAGGATGTTTGCCTGATCCATGTGTGCGGAGATTCGAAAATCGAAAATGGAAAATCGAACCTAGCCCTTCCCGGACGCTCTATCATCGCTATCCATTTTCACTTTTCCGTTTTCCGATTTCCAGCTATTGGTCGCCGCCGGCTTCTTCAAAGAAGGCTTTGCAAGGAACGAGGCGGGCTGCGCTGCCGTCATGGACGGCGTAGGAGGCCTGCTTGCTCGCCTCATAGCCGTTCCGCCAAAGCGAAACGGCGCCATGCGCGCCGTCTTTGTTGACGGCGTAAAAGTAGAGGTGGAAGGTGTTGAGTTTTTTCTTGTTGTTCCCGTAATTGTGCGCGACACGCGCCATGGCCTCCAGGCAGGCGTCGGTGGGTGATTTTCCCTGACGCATCATTTCGATGATGGTATGGCCACCGCAAATTTTGATGTTTTCCTCCCCCTTTCCGGTGGAGCCGGCAGCGCCTACCTCATTGTCGACGTAGCAGCCCGCGCCGATGATGGGAGAGTCGCCGACGCGGCCGGGAATTTTCCAGGAGAGTCCGGAGGTCGTGGTCGTTGCCGAGATGTCGCCTTTGGCGTCGACGGCCATGCAAGGAATCGTGCCCGTGGGCGGATGGGCGATCACGCGCTCGGCGTAGGCGATTCGCTTTTCGTCGCCGTCGAACAAAGAGCTCATGAATTCCTTCCATTCCGGAGAATCGATTCCGGGCCGCCAATTGAAGGATGTTCTTGCTTTCCAGGCGAGCCAGACTTTCCGCGAATGCTCGGTGAGCAGGTTCATCTCCTCGAATCCCTCCTCCACGGCGAACCGGCGCGCGCCATCACCCACGATCATGAGGTGATTGGTGTTTTCCATGACCGTTTTGGCGAGGCGCGAAACGTTCTTGATGCGACGCACGGCAGCCACGGCTCCCGCCCGGTGGGTGGGGCCGTGCATGACGCTCGCGTCGAGCTCGACTTCGCCTTCCTCGTTGGGCAACCCGCCGTAACCGACGGAATCGTCGTTGGGATCGTCCTCGACAACGGTGACCGCGGCGACGACGGCGTCGAGCGTGTCTCCGCCTTTCTTGAGGATGTCCATGCCCTTGTCGAGGGCATGGAGGCCGTTGGCGCTTGAGATGATAAGCGGGCGCTGGCCCTGGGCGGGCGGGACGATATTGGCGAAGGGCGGGACGGCAAGAGCATTCCTTCGGCCAAAGAGTTGCTTTGTGCCAGCGAGGGCGCTGCCAGCCAAAGAAGTGAAAAAGAACTTGCGGCGAGACCAAAGTTCCATCTGCACAGCCTCCTGGAAGTCCGAAGGGCACTATATAACATCAGCGCGGAGAAGGTAGCGGCTAGATGCGAGAGAAAGGCTGATTCTTTCATCGTCAAAGCGCCACGAGCAGCCCTGGCTGTCTTCCTATTGACATTCTATAGGTAGACGGACTAGGATTCCTATCGACTCTCGATAGGGGACAGAGGCCGACCGCCCTTCTCGAGGGCGGGTTAAAGCTTGCTGGTTTTGCCATCGCTTGCTACCGGCGGGATGCACGGACTCCCGATTTTCGCGCTGGATCCGGCCGGTCACCGGAGGGACGCTTGGTTAAGCCGGGCTCGCTCTTTCCCGCTCCGCAACGCATGGAGGAGGGCCGGACCTCGTCTTCTGGGGAGACTCGGAAAACCACCGCCGCACGAAATAAGACTGCTTGACCAAGGCGGGGCGGAAGCAACTCGAAGCGGAATCCAAGCGCGGGGGCGCATTTCCCGGGCGATCGCGCAGGCATGGGAGGCGTCATAATCGCGCACTGCCGAGGAAAGGGACAGGTCCGGAGGAGAACCAGTTTTATTCCCAAGTTGTGAGTTCCAAGCAAAAGGCGTAGTTGAGGTGGTGGTCATGCTGCTGTTTGCAAAGGCCCGTAGTTTCCTGAGAAATCTCCTTTTCACCGAGCGAGTGGAGGTAGACCTGGACCAGGAGGTCCGCTCGCACCTCCAAATGCTGGTTGACGAAAACATTCGAGCGGGCATGGGACCGAGGGAAGCCGAGCGAGCGGGGCGAATGGAACTCGGCGGCGCGGAACAGGTCAAGGAGCAAGTACGCGAGGAACGGCTTGGCAGTTCGCTCCATTCGGCGATGTCCGATTGCCGCTTTGGTCTGCGGCAGCTTCGCAAGAACCCTGGATTCACTCTCACGGTAGTCCTTACCCTGGCGCTCTCGGTCGGCGCGAACACGGCAATTTTTTCTCTGGTGAACGCGCTCCTCCTCGAGGGCCTACCTTACCCGCATCCGGAACGTATGGGGACAATCTACACCCGTATCGCCGGGTCATCCGCCGCCTCCGATGAACGGCACAACGTAAATGGAGAGCAATGGGAACTGCTTCGCGACAATGTTCCGGCATTGACCTCGTCGGTATCCTCCGTAGGCACGTCAGGCGTGAACCTCAAGGGCGGTTCCTATGTGGAATATGTCCATGACGGGCGGGTGTCGACGCATTACTTCGAGGTGTTCGAGCTTCAGCCCATCCTGGGGCGAAGCTTTTCGGCGGACGAGGACCGGCCTGGCGGACCTAGAGTCGTCATTCTCAGTTACAACCTCTGGCGGAATGTCTTCGGTGCGGACCCACGCATTCTTGGGCAACCCGTCCTGCTGCGAAGTGAGCCCTACACCGTGGTGGGCGTGCTGCCGCAGGGCGCGACCACTCCGTTGAACGCGGATGTGTACACCCCGCTCCAGGCCAGCCGCGAGGGTGAAGGCGGGGGAACGAACTTCAGTTGCATCATCCGGCTGCGCGATGGCGTGACCTGGGAGGAGGCGGATGCCCAGATCAACCGCACCTGGTTAAGGCGCACCGGGCGCTACGAATTGGTAGACAACCCCGGCGCAAAAGTGAGCTATCACACGGTGCCGCTGCAGAAAGGGCAAACCGACGCGCTGCGCCCCAAGGTGCTGGCACTGATGGTAGCCGCCGGTTTCATCCTGCTGATCGCCTGCGCAAACCTGGCTGGACTCACCCTGGTGCGTATGATGCGCCGTACGCCAGAAGTAGCCACGCGGCTGGCGCTGGGTGCCTCGGGCTGGCAGATCCAGCGCCAGTTTTGGATCGAAAACCTACTCCTGGCCTTGGTAGGCGGAGCGGTCAGCGTGGGCGTCGGCTTTGTGGCCCTGCGCGAACTCTTCCTGCTGTTGCCCGAACACTTTCTCCCGGTTGCGAGCGTGCCGCTCGACGGCCGCGTGATGCTTTTCACGCTGGTCATTTCTGTTTTGACGAGCGTGCTCTTCGCCATGCTGCCGGCCTTGGCCGCGCTGCGAGTGGATCTGCGGTCGTCGATGGCGAACCGTTCGGTGGCCGGGGTTGGCAGCTTGCGGCTGCGCCAGGCGCTGATTGCCGGCGAGGTTGCGCTTACCGTCATGCTGCTAGCTGGTTCCGGCCTGCTCATCCGCAGCCTGATCCATCTGGAAACGTTGCCGCCGGGATTCAATTCAAGCGGCGTGATGGTTGCGAAAGCCTCGCTCGACGATGTTCGTTACCATGATCCAGCAACATTCCGAAAGCTGTTGGACGAGAGCACGGCCGCCATGCGGCAGATTCCAGGAGTCGAGAATGCTGCAGTGGGATCGAATCTGCCTTACGAGTTCACCGGAAACGACTGGATCACTCTCAGCGATGGCAAGGAGGCGGGCCACCAGGGTGGGGTAGACTGGGTCTACGTCACGCCGGGATTTTTCGACACGCTCGAGATGCCGCTGCTTGCCGGTCGTGTCTTTAGCAATGCGGATGGTCCCGATTCCCAGCACGTTGTCGTGGTGAACCAATCTTTCGCACGGAAGTTCTATGGCGGAACGAACCCGGTGGGGCGGTACATCGACCAGTACGGGCTGATTGTGGGCGAAGTAGCCGACGTCCCACTCTCCTCTGGTTTGGATCCCGTTGCGCCACTCCAGACCGAGGAAACGATGTACGTTCCCGCTGCACAAATAGGAGGGACGCTTCTCGCCCTGATGCATGTTTGGGTTCAGCCAAACTGGATGGTCCGCACGGCTGGTCGGACAGCAGGTTTGACCGCGGAGATGCAACGCGCGCTCGCAACGGCTGATCCAAATTTGCCCGCTTCCGGCTTTTACACCATGGGGGACCTGCTGGCCCGCACGCTGACGAATGCAGCGCATGGAAGTGGCGCTGCTCGGCGCCATGGCGGCGCTGGCGCTCCTGTTGAGCGCGGTCGGCGTCTTTGCGCTGGTGGCCAACATGGTGGCGCAAAGGACTCGGGAAATCGGTATCCGCATGGCTCTCGGTTCGAGTATCGGTCAAGTGATGGTCGAGATCGCACGCTCCGGCGTGGCCGCTTCCCTATTCGGTGTCGTTCTGGGGCTGGTCCTTTCCGCGGGAGCGCTGCGCGTCATGCGCAGCGTGCTTTATGGCGTAGGCGTTTACGATATAACCACCAACCTGCTGGTGGTGTTGACGCTTCTCGTCATTACGCTTCTCGCGACCCTGCTGCCGACCTTAAGAATTGCTAGGATCGACCCGGCCAGGACGCTGCGCGAGGAATAGAAGGTCCGCGGGGCGCCGTCCAAGTACCCCCCCAAAAAATGAAGGTCAGCGTGAAATCTACGGAGGGCCGGCTGCGTACCATATGTGGGAGGCACATATATGGGGACCAAAGTGGAGGAGGCCTGGAAGAAGGGGAGCGCGGAGCTCCTGGTTTTGTCCCTCCTCGAGGACCAGCCCCGACATGGGTACGAAATCGGCAAGCTCATCGAAGTGCGCTCGGGAGGCACGCTCCATTTTCACGTGGCCTCGCTCTACCCGCTGCTCTACCGGTTGGAAAAACGAGGTTGGATCGAGGGGCGGTGGGTGGAGAAAGCGAATCAAAGACGACGCAGGTATTACCGGCTGACCGCGGAAGGACAGCGCGTCCTCGAGCTGCAACGTAGGAAGTGGCAAGAGTTTGCCGGAGCCGTGGGCCGAATCGCCGGGGTGCAACATGCCTGAATGGGAGCTTGAAATCAGGAAACATCTGGCCGGACTGAATCTTAGGCCGGAACGGGAAGCGGAAATCATCGAGGAGCTTTCCGATCATCTTCAACAAAGGTACGAGGAACTCGGTGCCGAAGGAGCGGGGCAAGTACTGGCGGAAATCGACTGGAGAAACCTCGTCCCAGAATTGCAGGCCTCTGCGAGGACCCCGGAGCGCGGTTCGGTGGCCGAGGGGGCAACTCCGAGCGGGCACCTGTTTTCGGATTTTGCGAAAGACCTGCAGTTTGCACTGCGCATGCTGCGCAAGAGCCCGGGCTTTACGGCCGTTGCGCTGTTGACGCTGGCTCTGGGCATCGGGGCGAACACCGCGGTCTTTACGGTGGTAGACTCGCTGATCTTGAATCCGCTTCCCGTCGAAAAAATTTCCGGGCTTGCGGCCGTTAACACGACGCAACTCAAGAAGACCTCACAATCCGGTGACTTGCAGGCCATTTCCTACCTGAATCTCAAGGATATCCGGGAGCAAACGCGCGCGTTCCGGACTCTTGCCGGGCATTCCTATCCGATGGCGGTCACCATGACCGACAAGAACGAGCCGCACCGGATTTTCGCGGAAATCGTGACCGCGAATTACTTCGATACGCTCGGCATTCATCCTTTCCTCGGACGCTTCTTTCTTCCCGGCGAGGATCGAACGCCAGGCGCCGCTCCGGTCGCGGTGCTCGGCTATACGGCGTGGCAAAGCCGGTTCGGAGGAGTTTCCGATATTCTCGGGAAAACCATCAAGCTGAACGAAACGCCGTTCACGATTATTGGTGTCGGGCCCAAAGGTTTCAAGGGTGTGTATGCCGTTTTTGGACCTGATCTTTGGATTCCATCCATGATGGCCGCGCAAGCCTTGCCGGCCGAGCAGCGAAATGCACTAACGGATCGCGGAATGCCTCTGTTTACCGGAATCGGCCGGCTTCAGCCGGGAATTACGCTTGCCCAGGCGCAAGCGGAGATGAAAATTTCCGGGGCGGCCCTCGAAAAAGAGTATCCCGGCGCCAATGAGGGGAAGAGCCTTACGGTGACGCCTTTGCTTGAGGCCGCTTATGGACCGGAGCGGCAGCCGGTGGTGTTGGGCGGGATTTTGCTGATGGCCATCGTGTCGTTCGTGCTGCTCATCGCCTGTTCCAACGTGGCCAATCTGCTTCTTGCCCGCTCGAGCGTTCGCCGGCAGGAGATTGCGGTCCGCATCTCGCTTGGTGCCGGGCGTATGCGGTTGATCCGCCAGTTGCTCACCGAGAGCGTTCTGCTCGGCCTCTTTAGCGGAATCCTCGGCTTCTTATTCGGTCATGGTGGATGCCGGATTCTGGAATCGTTGCGCCCCGCGGAATATGCCGAGAACCTGGCGGATCTAAGACTCAACGCGAGTGTGTTCGTTTTCGCATTTGCTGTGGCCATACTGACCGGGCTGATATTCGGCATTGTGCCCGCACTGCGAACTTCGCGGGTTTCTGTTTCGGAAGTCTTGAAAGAGGAAACGCGCAGCCGAGGACGGAGCCGCGGTCGGGTCGCCCTGGCAAATATGCTGCTAGCCGGGCAGGTGGCGGTTTCCCTCGTTTTGCTGGTGGTCGCCGGTCTTTTCCTGCGAAGCATCGAGCGCGAGTATGCCATCGATCCCGGGTTCCAAACGGAGCATCTGGCGCTGTTCATGCTCTATCCCGGGCAAGCCGGGTACGATCGCGTGCGTACAGAACAGTTTTACAAACTGGTCCTTGACCGGGCTGCCAGGATTCCCGGAATCTCGTCGGTCTCCTGGGCGTCGAACCTGCCGCTGTGGGGACGCCAAGAGACGGGTATCGCGATCGAGGGGCAAGAGGCACGGAA
>Ga0182033_10001367_pt1 | contig 12219 bp, 9 predicted proteins | sample tim00Cox0000000H_FD_125968 | JGI IMG/M metagenome (GOLD analysis project Ga0182033, IMG submission 125968) | Lab enrichment of tropical soil microbial communities from Luquillo Experimental Forest, Puerto Rico - timezero.00C.oxic.00.000.00H | ecosystem: Environmental > Terrestrial > Soil >...
CACGGTGCTAAGGAGCAGTTGCTTCCTCAGGCGGCTGTCCGGCCTCTTGTCCGGATGCCCACCGACCGACACACGGCCACAGGCACGTGCGAAATTGGGCAACGCGCGACATAGTCGCTGTGAACATCACTTGCAAGAATTTTCTGCAGCCGGACGCATTTTTTTTGTCGCACACGCGTTCGTCGGCGAAGGCGCGGCTACGGCTCGCCTAACGGCGGCGCGGGATCAAGGAACGCCGCCTCCTGATAACGCAGGCCGGGGCGAAGGCGCAGGCCCTTCGGAAAACCTTCGAACAGGCGCAGCTGCTGCAGCTCGCGTCGCCGCCGGCGATGCTCCTCCCCGTTGCGCGCCGCAGGGACCGAAGCGGCGACCAGGTTGCCGATCATCTGCCCGACGCGTGCGGCCAGCGAGTTGCCGTGATCGGAGGGTGCCGCAAAGGTGATCACGCGCCCGCCGTGCCGGCGCTCCACGAAGGGGTAGTCATCGAGCGTGTAGTAGATTGCTCCCGACCAGGCGCTCTTGATGTCGTGCTCGGCGAGCGCGCGCAGGGCCGGAAATATCCTTTGTCCCTCCTCCAGGGTCCTTCGTGCGATGCGGCGCGTGATCTCGGGGGAAGTTTCAGGCGTCTCCTCGTAGCCCATGTACAGGCGGCGGCCGTGCCGGCGCGCGTAGAAGCAGGGGTCGCGGGTATCGGAGAGGACCTTCTCGGAGGCGAGCACGTCGGCGCCATCGGGCAACTCCACTTCCACCACGTAGTCGTAGGTGAAGATGGTGCGCTCACGAATGTCGCCGTTGATGTGACGGGCATAGGCATTGGCCATGAAAAGGGTGTTGGCGCGGACGGCCGCGCCATTCCCGCAAAAGACCGTCATGTTATCATCGGAAAAATCGAGCGCCTGCGCCTCGGTGTGCTGGTAAAAGCGCACGCCCCGCCTGCTGAGCGCGCGCGCCAGTCCATGGAGCAGCTTGCGAGGCCGATAGCTGCCGCCGAAAAAATCGACGATCCCGCCGGCATAGAAATCCTCCGCGGTGCCGCAGCGCTTGCGGAGCTCTCGGGCGGAAAGCGCCCGATAGAACGACCCCCGGCGCCTGCGCTCGACGGGCATCATGGCGCTGAGGTTGCTCGTCTTCATGAACTCGTAGCCCGCCTTGACGTCGGCGAGGGCCGCCTCGCTCACCGCCGCGATGGTGGCGCCGTTCTGCACCGAGGCGCGCAGGTTGTATTCGTGGTTGAGCTGCTCGAGCCGTTGGCATCCTTCGACCGTGCGCCGCAGAAAGGCTCTCACCCTGCGCTGCGCCCGCGCTTGCGCCCGCTCGCCGGTGAGACCGCGCTCCTGCTCCTGCCGGGTGAGCTCGGCGATCATGGCGTGGACAGGCTTGGCCCATCCCGTGAGAAACTGCCCGGCATTGAGGCCGGAAGCCGCCTCTTTGCCAAATACGCCCTTTTCGATCACGATGACGTCGAGTCCCTGCCGCATCGCTGCTTCCGCGGCGCTGAGCCCGGAAAGGCCGCCGCCCGCGATCAACAGCTGGCAGGCGAGGTTCTCATTCGCGCCCGACGGCGGCGAGAAAGCCTGGACGTCCTCGTCGTACGCCGAGGGAAGGCCGCCCCTAGGCATGCAACGGACCTGTCCTTGTCGCGCAGTTCGAAATTCGAAGGAGGAGCATGGCGATGACGATTCCAATCGAGCAAGCCACCATCAACCTTGCGGTTGCCTTGGGACTCAGCGCGGTGATCGGCTTCGAGCGCCAGTGGCGCAACCGCCTGGCCGGGTTGCGCACCAATACGCTCGTTGCGCTGGGTGCCGCGACCTTTGTCATTTTCGCGGCCCTCATCCCGGGAGAGGCGAGCCCGACAAGGGTGGCGGCACAGGTCGTCTCGGGCATCGGATTCCTCGGGGCCGGGCTGATCTTTCGCGAGGGGCTCAGCGTGCGCGGGCTCAATACCGCCGCGACGCTGTGGTGCTCGGCCGCAATCGGTGTCCTGGCCGGGGCAGGCTATCTCCTCTACGCCACGGTGGCGACGGGCTTCGTCGTGTTCGTCAACCTGCTCCTGCGTCCGATTGTGAGCTTCATCAACCGGCAGCCATTTACGGCGACGGAGATCGAAACCGGCTATCTGGTGTCGGTTACCTGCCGCGGCGACGACGAGGCGCATATCCGCGCCCTCTTGCTGCAGGGCCTCGCGAGCTGCGGCCTTGCTTTGCGCCGCCTCGACAGCACCAATCTCGAGGGCACCGCGCACGTCGCCGTGAGCGCTCTTGTTTCGGCTTCGCAGCGCATCGACGCCGAGGTGGAAAGGATCGTGGGCCGCCTGAGTCTCGAGCAGACGGTATCGGCGGCGCGCTGGCAGGTCGAAGCGCAGCTCGACCCGGAGCCAGCCATGAGCCAATGAAGCTGCGATTCAACGGGAAGCCCTGCCGCTCGCTCCCCTGAGTTTTGCGCAGTCGCTACTTGGAGGCCGCGGGGGCGGTCGCGCCGAACTTGTAGCTCAGCCCGACACGCACGGTATCAATATTCTGGCGAGACGAATTGACGTTCCAGAAACAGGCGCCCGGGGCGCATGCGTCAGTAGCCGTCGCGAACACGAGGGGAAGGGAGGAGGAGGAGGAGTCGAAGCCATAGTGCAGATACTCTGCCCGCAGCAGCCAGCTCGGCGTCAGCATCCATTCTGCGCCGCCGCCGACCACGTAGCCCGTCTTGGTGTCCCAGAAAGTGACTGTCGCTCCGACGGGTTGCATCACGGCGGGAAGGGCTCCCGCAGTGGCGGTATAGGAGCTGTTGGTAAAGGCCATGCCGGCAGTGCCATACAGCAGCAACGGTCCGCTGACCCAGCCCAGCCGTCCACGTATGGATGCCTGCCAGCGGTTCTGTGCAGTCACCAGCATGTTGAACGCCGGGGTCGGAGCCCCGCCAACCGTAGCAAATACTGTTTCGGTATCGCTCGGGTGGTAGTTCAGCCCCATGATGTCGCCTTCGAGGCCGTACAGCCAGTTTGTGACCTGCCAGTTGTACCCAAGGTGAGCGCCGCCGAGAGCGCCGCTGCCGTTGAGCGTATGAGCAGTCGGCAGGTTTCCCAGTCCGCTGACTCCGGCTCCGACGATCGGCGGGCCTCCGAAGCCCGGCTGGGGGTAGCCGGCGGTCGTCGCGTTCTGGCGGATATCAGACCAGCCGACGTCGCCGCCGATATAGAACCCGGTCCACGGTTCGAACGGCGCGGGGCGCGTGTAAGCCGGCGCCCCCAAATCCGCCGCCACGGCGGGACCCGCGATCAGCGTGGCAAAGGCAAGGCTTGCAAACGACAGCTTCTTCATGACAGCCCCCGAGAATATGACGACCTCTTCTGGAGCAGGATGACTTTTCTTCGAATCGTCATCCGGCTCTACGTCTTTGTTTGAGCATGTCCTTTTTCGCAAAACCGGTTCCCACTTTTGCGGGACATGCTCTATTGATCAGTAGCCGAAGCGATAATTGATGCCGACGCGCAGAATGTTGGTGGTGTATTTGATGCTTTCCGGGAAGATCACGCCGCCGACATTGTCATTGAATATCGCGTGATTGCCGAAATCGACGTAGAGGTATTCGACCTTCATGGACCAGCGCTGATTGAACATCGCCTCCACGCCGAAGCCTGCGGTCCAGCCGACGACCGTGGATGAACCGGCCCCGAACGCGCCGTTGGCGGCAACGTCGCCTTCCTGGCCGTGCAGCGAGCCCACCGCAAGCCCGCCGGTCAGGTAAGGCAGCACATTGTCCATTGTGATGCCGGCGCGCACGCGCACGGTCTCCAGCGACTGCAGGTCCGAATAGCACCGCGGCACGATGCCGCCGCAGTTGCCTGATGCGGGATCGGTGCCGATGGTGTTGCCCTTGATCCAGGACCCCGACCCGTCGGCTTCCAGGCCGAGCACGATCCTGCCGAACTGCGCGTTGTATCCAACGGTGCCGCCGATCACGCCGCCGTTGGGCTGATAGCTGCCGCTGTTGAAAGGCCTGGCATCGGTCTGCTTCACGCCGCTGCTCCAGCCGGTGCCGCCCTGGATGCCGACATAGAACCCGGTCCAGTTGTAGACGGTGAACGCCGGCTCCTTGGGCTTGACCGCCAGGTCGGCCGCCTCCGCGGGCGCCGCTGCCAGCGCGACAAGCGCGATGCCTGCGGCAATCAGCTTTCTCATGGCACCACCCCTTTATTTGCCTTTGCCCGAACTCGTGCAGACGTTTCCATCTTTGCCCCCGTGATCAGAAGTGCCAGATCACATCTCCGGCAAACAGCCACATGCAATATTTGTTGGTAGGGATCGGAAACGGTGTGGCGTTGAAGTTGCCGTTGAAGGCCGGCGCGTTGTAGGACTTGTAGTAGGTCACTTCCGGACGGATCTCGATCTGCGGCGAGAACCAATGCTGCCAGCCGAGCCCGAAATCGGCATAGCGTGTGGCCACGCCAGTACGTTGGCCCTCCTCGTCGTGATAGTATTCGGTGCGCAGCGAAATGTTGTCCAACGACGTGAGCCGGTAATTCCAGTAGGCCACGGCGGTCACCACCCGCGCGGTGCAGGTGATCACATAGGGGTTGCTGCAATGTGCGAAGTTGGGTGCATTGAACTGGATGATCCCCGGAGCGAAGGGATAACCGCTGTTGGCGATGATCGCTGCGGGATCGGTGATGTTCAGCACATTCTTCTGGCTAAGCGTGTAAGCCTCGAACGAAACCTGAAACTTCTCGCTGAACTTGTGGTACCACGTCCCTCCAAGCCATTGCAGGTTGTTGTAACCCCAGGTACCGCTGTTGATGGCATCAGCGCAAAGATAGATGTTGTCGTAGGCAGTATCGGTCTGGTAGCGCACGCAGCCTGTCACCGATGGTTTCGCCCCCGGGTCTGTCGGCATGGTGGTGCTCGGGAACACCACGTTCGGGAACGGGTTGGGCGTGCTCTGGCCCCAGTGCCACAGCGGCGCTTCAGTGCCCACGGTGCTGCCCAATTGCACGAACCAGTTTTTGGTCAGCGCGAGCGTCGCCTGCAGACCGGTGTTGGTATAGTTGTCGAAGGTGTAGGTCATGGAATGCGAGTACATGTAGTTGTTCGGAGCGAGCTGCGCTTCGATGTCGGGCAATGAGATGAAGCGGCCAAACCGCAGCAGCAGCCCCTCGGCAACGAACGGGACGTACATCTCCCCGTACACCATCGGGAAGTCGTAGCCGTTGACCAGGTTGTGGTTGAGCAGCTGATAGCTCGCAACACCGTAGGCAGTGGTGTAGCGGTAGTTCTCGCCGTAGATCGCGGAAAGCCGGAAGCCCCAGTCGACGTGGTCCTTCTGCACGGTATCCGGCAGCCGCTCGATGTAGACCACGGCCTGGTCGAGCTGCACGGTGTCCGGCGTGTACATGTAGGACGACGGCCAGTTGCCGCCGGGCTTGACGGTGTTGGTGCTGACGTTGCCGCCAACGTTGACCCACCCGTAGACCTGGATGTGGGCATCGTTCATCGCCTTGCCGACCACGGTATTGGAAAGCGCCGTCATCAGCGGGCTGTCGACGGAATTGGGCCTGGTGACGCCGATGGCGGTGGCGCCGCCATACGGCCACTCGGTGAAAGGGTATGGCGGGATGGTCGCCGGCGCCGGCGTCCAGTCCTTACGGCGCCCGGGCGGCGCCGATGGATCGGGCGGCGGCTCGTCGTGGCCCATTTCGAGCGCGTAGTAATTGATCAGGCGGGTCCAGAAATCATTCCCAATTTGTTTGTCCCAATCCTTTGGATAGGGCGTCGGGTATGCCGAGGTGTATGGCGCGGCGCCCACAGGCGATATGTCGCCGGCGCGCGCAGGACCACAAACCGTAAGCACCGCGAGCGACACGCTCGCCAACAAGGCGGTTTTCATGAAAGCCCCCCCATCCCACTCAGTGCCCAATGCAAAAACAGTTATCAGCAGCGAACGAGAAAGGCCAGATTGGCGAAAATAGCAAAAAAATATCAATTCGCTTCGGTCTCATACTAATTGAACAATAATTGCTCTTATTGGCGGTAATTGCACCGATGATTTGAGTAGTTCCTAACCGATTGACGGCATCAAAGAGAACTGCCCTGTAACGCAGATTCGCGCAATCGATCAAAATGTTGCAATGAAATCGGTTGCCCGTGTCATGCAGCAGGGGTGGCGATTGGGATACATTCGTCAGCTTGATCGGCTATTTGATTGCGGTTGTCTGGAAATGTTGCGAAATAGACACAAGAGGCAGTCGTCGCCTTGGCATGGAACATGCTCGAACAATTGAGATTTCGCGGCGTCGATCGGCGCAAACGGCCTCATGGCTCGCAAAAAATTGTTTGCATCGAGGGATGATCGATTACATCACCAAGCCGGCGGATTTCGACAGACTTGCAGGGATAATGATGGGACGGCTGGGTATGGTTCGACCGTCCGACCTGCGAAAGGAATGGGGCATGACGCCTGTCCGGGCGCCCTTGCTGTCTTGCTTGCTCAAATCTCCACCTGGCCCCCGAGCTCAATGACCCGGTTCGGCGGAATTCGAAAAAATTCCGTTGCCGCCAGCGCGTTGCGGTGCATGGCCTCGAATATTTTGCAGCGCATGGCACCGAAACGCGATTTCCTGGCTGGCACGATGGTTACTCTTCCAACGAAGAAAGATGTTTCCATCATGTTGAAGGTCAAACCTTGCAAATCGCACCGCTCCAGCACCCGTGGAACGTTCGGCTGCTGCATGAAGCCATAATAGGCGACCACGGAATGGAAATTGTCGCCGAGATGAACCACCTCGATCCGCTTGTCGGGCGCAACGCGCGGAATGTTGCGGGTCACCACGTGCAGCAGCACAATGCGCTCGTGCAGCACCTTGTTGTGCTTGAGATTGTGCAGCAACGGTACCGGCACCACATCGACGCGGCTGGTCATGTAGACGGCGGTGCCCGCCACTCGCGTCTTGCCGTGCATTTGGGCGATAAACTGCTTGAGCGGCAGCGTATCGCGCTCGAGCTTGTGGGCCAGCGCGGCGCGGCCTTTCCGCCACGTCGACATGACAAAAAACAGGGTGGCGCCGACCACCAGCGGCACCCAGCCGCCCTCGACCACCTTCATCATGTTTGCAGCGACAAACGACAGATCGACGACGACGAACAGACCAGCGACCGCGATGCTCAGCGGCAGGCTCCACCCCCACACTTCGCGCATGGCGATGAACATCAGGAGCGAGGTCAGCAGCATGGTGAGCGCGACCGCAATGCCGAATGCCGAGGCCAGATTGTCGGACGAGCGAAAGCTCAGCGCCAGGCCGAGGGTGAGCACCATCAGGGCCCAGTTGACGAATCCCACGTAGATCTGGCCGTAGCCCTCCGATGAGGTCTGCGTGATGTGCAGGCGCGGGCACAGCCCGAGCTGGATGGCCTGGCGCGTCATCGAGAACGTGCCGCTGATGATAGCCTGGCTCGCGATGATGGTCGCCGCGGTGGCGAGCGCGACCAGCGGAACCTGCAGGAATGGCGGGCACAGGACGAAGAATGGGTTGGCATCCGCTGCGACGTCGCCATCGACGATGACAGCGGCCTGACCGGCATAGTTCAGCAGCAGCGTCGGCAGCACCAGCCCGTACCACGCCAACCTGATGGGCTGCGGGCCGAAATGGCCCATGTCGGCGTAGAGCGCCTCAGCGCCGGTCGCGCACAGGAACACCCCGCCCAGCACCAGAAAACCGGTCCAGCCGTGGCCAAACAGGTAACCAAAACCGTAGCGCGGATCCAATGCGGCCAGCACGCCGGGATGGCGCAGGATGCCAAGCAACCCGAGCAACCCGATGCTCACAAACCACAGCGTCATGATCGGCCCGAATAACGCGCCGATGCGTGCGGTGCCCTGCGGCTGCAGGGCGAACACAGCAACCAGAACGAGGATCGCGAGCGGCAGCACGTATGGAGCAAAATCCGGCATCGGCGCCTTGAGCCCTTCGAGCGCGCTCAGCACCGATATGGCCGGCGTGATGGCGCCGTCGCCATAAAGCAAGGCTGCGCCAAGAATTCCGATGGCGATTACGCCGGTGCGTTCGCCGTGCTTGATGCCGAGCAGCGACATCAGCGCCAGAATCCCGCCCTCTCCGTCGTTGTCGGCGCGCATGACAATTGCCACGTACTTCACCGACGTTGTGATGATGAGCGTCCACGTGATCAGCGACAGCATGCCGAGCGCCGCGGCTGGCGTTGCCTGGCCTCCCGCCCACGCTATTGCGGTCTTGAAGGTGTAAAGCGGGCTGGTGCCGATATCGCCGTAGACCACGCCGAGCGCCCCGAGCGCCAGCGCGGCAAGAGGGCCGCGTGGGCTCGTCGCGCTCTGGCCCGGCGCTTCTGCAACGGTCGTCATCGCCTGCTCCCTCGCGGCCGCTCATCGCCGCATCCTACACCATCAAATTGATCGGCATAACGACTGTTCCCGCTGATGAAGCTGGTTTGGCGTAGTCCTTGCAGTTGCTATCGCGGGGATGTCATCGCCGGATGCGGCGCGGAGTGGGCGCTGTGGAACAACAACTGGACAGTGCGCGCCGAGACTCTCTGTTACAGCCCCTCCGGCGTAAGCCCTGCCGGGAGTCAGGCGACCAGCGGACCGTCTACAACCTGGTACTGGAACAACCGTGGTATCGTCGAGGGTCGCGTAGGCCTGAGCTACAAGTTCGGCTACGGCGTATAGCAGCTTGGGATGTTCGACGGCAGGCGATGGCCGGTCATTGGACAACACAAATCACTGAGAGACTGGAAAAACCGCCGCATCTTCAGCCGTAGGCTCCGGCAAGCGCGGTTTTCGAAGCTTGTCCACCTCGGTCCAGATAGCGAGAGCCGCGAGCGCGACAAGCAGCAGAACGTCCAATTGCAAGATGACCTCTCCTTACATCTTCCATCTTCGTGGTGGTGTCGCGGCGATGAGCTCGCTTATTGCAGGCGGCGGCTAATGCTCGAGCCGCCGCACTGATTTGCTTGAGGGCGCATATGAATTCGAGAGGGAGCCGAGCCCTGTTCTCATAAGTGCGGCATAAAGATCGCGGGACGATCTCGTTGAGTACGACTTTTGCTCAAAAGCAGCACTTGTCAGCTTGAAATCCCAAATCGCCGCATGACGAATCAACTATAATAGCGTGATTGAGATCAAGGCCGGGTATGCATTAGCTCGCAAACGCCACGAGACAGCCGTCGAAACTCGACGATTTCGTGCTTCTTCATGCCGAATGCACACGCAACCGTATTGCAGTGACAGAGCAGGAAGTGACCGATATCGGCGACAGCAGGCGTCTGCATGTTACGCGAGACGGCTCGACGTCAAGAGGTTCGAAATCGACCGGCGGTTGGACCTGCCCGCGAACCATAAAACGCGTTTGCATCACCATATGGTCAATGCACGGCTTCGCCATGTACTGCGAGATCGAGCCCCTCGCGCTCCACCTCGTCCGATATGCGCAGCCCAATGAAGACGTCGACGACCTTGAGGATGATCAGCGACATGATCGCGTCGTAGACGAAGACAATGACCACGCCTGCGAGCTGGTTGAGAACCTGCATGGCGTTGCCCTCGATCAGGCCGGGAGTGCCGCCATAGGCCTCAACCGCAAACACACCGGTAAGCAGCGCGCCGGCAATGCCGCCGAGGCCATGCACACCGAAAGCATCGAGCGCATCATCGTATCCCAGCATGCGCTTGAGACCGGTGCAGCCCCAGTAACACACGGCACCGGCGGCAGCGCCGATGCACAGCGAGCCGATGGGGCCGACGAAGCCCGACGCTGGCGTGATGGCGACGAGGCCGGCGACGGCGCCGGTGCAGATCCCGATCACCGTCGGCTTGCCGCGCATCATCCATTCTACCAGCATCCATACGAACGCCGCCGTGGCGGTGGCCATGTGCGTCACCAGCATCGCCATGCCGGCCTGCATTCCTGCCGATACCGCCGAGCCGGCATTGAAGCCGAACCAGCCGACCCACAGCAGCGAGGCGCCGATGAAGGTCAGCACCATGTTGTGCCCGGGGCCGGTGTCCTTGCGCTGGCCGAGCATGATGCACGCCATCAGACCGGCCACTCCGGAGTTGATGTGCACGACGGTGCCGCCGGCGAAGTCGAGAACCTTTCTCCAGGCGTTGGAGTTGCCGGAGGCGAGAAAGCCGTCCGGACCCCACACCCAGTGCGCGATGGGGGCATAGACGAACAGGGTCCACAGCCCGATGAACCAGAGCATGGCCGAGAATTTCATGCGCTCGGAGAAGGCGCCCGCGATCAATGCCGGGGTGATGATGGCGAAGGTCAGCTGGAAGCAGATGTAGACAGTCTCGGGGATGGTGGGCGCCAGCGGATTGGGATTGCCGATGCCTTTTGCGATATCGCTCACGATCCCTTGCATGAAGGCGCGGTCAAGTCCGCCGATGAACGCGTTTCCGCCTCGGAAGGCCAGGCTGTAGGTGCAAACCAGCCAAAGGATGCTGACCAGGCAGGCGATGGCAAAGCTCGTCATGACGGTGTCGCCGACGTTCTTCTTGCGCACCATGCCGCCATAGAACAGGCCGAGCCCGGGCAGCGTCATCATGAGCACCAACGCCACCGACGTGAGCATCCAGGCGGTGTCACCCTGATTGGGCGTGCAGTTTTCCAGTACCGCCAATTTCGGATCGGCATTGGCGGCGCAGGGAGGCGGCGCCGATTGCGTAGCGGTTGCCAGCGCGGCCGCGGGCTGCTGGGCAAGAGAGCGATCGACGGCGCATACGCACAAAGGCAGCGCGAAGATCAGCCCTAAGGCGACCGCGATAATGCTCGCCTGGTTCGACTTCCTGAATGTCATGAAATGGGTTCCCCCTCGCCGGAGCCTTTGAGATGCCAATTCCTAAAGTGCATCGGCGTCGGTTTCGCCGGTGCGAATGCGGACCGCGTTGTCGATGCCGAGGACAAAGATCTTGCCGTCGCCGATATGCCCGGTCTTCGCGGCCGCGATGATGGCCTCGATGGTGCGTTCGAGCATCTCGCTCGGCACCGCTACCTCGATCTTGATCTTGGGCAGGAAGGTCACCGCATATTCGGCGCCGCGATAGAGCTCCGTGTGGCCCTTCTGGCGCCCATATCCCTTCACTTCGGTAGCCGTCATTCCCTGCACGCCGATCGCGTTGAGAGCATTGCGGACATCTTCGAGCTTGAAGGGTTTGATGATGGCGATGATGATCTTCATGGACGCAATCCAGCCGCTTACGTCTTGGCCCAGCCCGGCTACCGGGGTGGCGAGCAATTTTGGAATCAAAGCCCGTGCCAGTTGACCGTACGGCGGACAAGTATTTGCAAATCAAAATGATTTAGGACCCGCCGCGCATTGAGGACGGAGCACAAGATTTGATCATCGTGCACATAAAATCATCGAACGTTGATGTGTGATATAATTGCAACCCCAAAATTCTTTCACTCGGCCAACCGGGATTTTACGCGCTCCCAAAGGCGGCGCGCCTTGCCGTGAAATTGCTCAAAGGTAAGCTCGATCGCAGACAGTTGCGCGGATGTTACGTGGGGCGAGGTCGTGAAGTGCAGGCGTCTGGTCGCATGCGCAATTCTTGCGGCGCTGACGACGGGGAACGCGGCAGCAGCCGCCGACATCATGGTTCCCGCACGCAAAAGCCCGCCCCTTGCTGCCTATGACTGGACCGGCATCTATATCGGCGCTCACATCGGCGGCGGGTTTTCCTATCGCAATTGGGCGCTTGTCGATGGTGCTGCCGCGGAAGCCGGCGACGCCGCCATGGCGGGTGGCCAGATCGGATTGAACTATCAGATCGGGAAATGGGTACTGGGGGCCGAAGGCGACCTGTCCTGGGGCAATCTCAAAGACGAGAGCCTGTGCCCGGACGGGACCAATACGTGCTGGACCAGGCAGACCTGGTTGGCGACCGTGACCGGTCGCATGGGCTATGCGTTTGATCCGGGGCTGTTTTACCTCAAAGGCGGTGCCGCATTCACGCGTTCTGACTTTTTCAAGACAGCGCAGATCCCTTCCGCCTCCGACGAGAGCGGTGGTGACCGCAGAAACGGCTGGACAGTCGGCGCCGGCATGGAATACGCGCTTGGGAGGGGCTGGGCGCTCAGGCTGGAATACGACTATCTCGCGTTCGGCTCCCGCTCGGTTTCATTGACCAATGTCGCAACCGGGGTGTTCGCCGAAAACGTGGTTGTGCGGCAGACCGCGCACGAGGTTAAGCTCG
>Ga0182033_10001369_pt1 | contig 12219 bp, 14 predicted proteins | sample tim00Cox0000000H_FD_125968 | JGI IMG/M metagenome (GOLD analysis project Ga0182033, IMG submission 125968) | Lab enrichment of tropical soil microbial communities from Luquillo Experimental Forest, Puerto Rico - timezero.00C.oxic.00.000.00H | ecosystem: Environmental > Terrestrial > Soil >...
TCGTTTGATGCGGAGTACGATTCGACGAAGCCGTTTACGGTTACGGGAATTGTAACGAAGCTCGATTGGATCAATCCCCATGCCTTTGTCTACCTTGATGCGAAGGACGAAAACGGCACGGTGCGGAGTTTCAAGGTGGAAATGGGGCCTCCGTACGCCCTGGTCCGCGGCGGCTGGAAGCGGGACACGGTCAGGATTGGCGACAAGGTAACCGTTCAGGGGGCAGCGCTCGCCAAAGACGGAAGCAACGGCGGCGGCTCGATGCCCACCACCGCGTTGATCCTTGCGAGCGGTCAGAAGTTGCCGATGAGGTAGCCGGTGCTCACCTGGTTTCTTACAAAAGCCGCGACCACCAGCGCTGCCGGGTGCTTGCTGGCTGCGTGTTGCTGGGCTCAGGCGCCGGCGGATTTCGAGACACCGCGCTGGCCCGATGGCCACGTAAACCTGGGATCCACGCCGGAAAAGAGGGGCTATTGGGAAGTGAGGCCGGGTCTCGGAGGGATGCCGCGAGCCGCCGACGTGCCCTTCCAGCCATGGGCCAAGGCTCTGTATCAATACCGGAATTCCAAGAAGGATTTGTATCCGCCACTGGTCGCGTGCAAACCGGCGGGCGGTCCGTCCTTCTTCAATGCTCCCGGATTTGAGATCGTAGACACTCCCGAACTCAAGAGCGTGTTTCTCCTCGATATTGCCGGTCCGCACTCCTGGCGCGTCGTGTATATGGACGGCCGCGCACACCCGGCCGGGGACGATCTGCGTCCGACCTTCTTCGGCCACTCCGTGGGGCACTGGGAAGCCGATGCGCTGGTGATCGACACGGTGGGGTTCAACGAAAAGCAGTGGATTGCCGGGGCCTACCCGACCACATCGCAGTTGCATCTCACCGAACGAATTTCGCGTCCGAATCTAAAGACGCTCAACTACGATGCCACGATCGATGATCCCGGCGCCTACACGAAGCCGTGGTCGCTTCATTGGACCATCGGGGAGAAGACGCCCTCCTCCTGGATTGCCGGGGGCGAACTGTTCGAATACATCTGCCAGGACGCGCGCTAGAGTCCGAGCGCCTTCGTCACGCTTAGGGCGTGGAAGCGGCCGCGCGTTTCAGAGTGAGCGGCAGGGAGTTGGGGCCCTGGCTCCAATTGCCCGAGATCTCGCCATTTGAGCCCAGCGCTCCCAGGAAGGTTCCCCCCACCAGGCGCACCTCGAATTTCAACTGCTTGCCTGTGATGGTGATGGTATCGATTGGGATTGGCTGGTTGCCTTGGTCGACGCTGATCAGTGCGCCGGTGGCGGCGCCGTCGGTCGCCGGCGCCAGCTTCACCACGATCCGCAACTGGTTGCCGCTGGCATCGAGCGTGCCTTCCCACGTGCCTTCAAAGTCCTTCGGCAAGACGCTGCTAGGCGGCGGCAGATTCACCTTTGCTTCCCCCGTCCGCTTCAGCTGAAACGGGATCGGGGTATTCCGGGCGGTGGCTGTGCCCGCAAGGCTCATTCCATCAGCGGAGAGTTTGCCTTCAAACGAAGGGCTGCCCGGAAAACCGGGGACCACAAAACGCACAACCGGATCGTCCACCGAGATTTTTTCAACCGGGATGTCGCGGGTGTTGGCCTGCGGGATGCTGAACGAGCCCGCCCAGAGTCCGGCAGCACTCTTTGAAAGATCCACGACAATCGCCACTTTCTGATTGGGCGCTTCGAGAGTGCCTTCCCAGTGCCCGGAAGCTTTGGAAGCAGGCTGAGCCAGGACGCCGAGACTCGCGAGAATAAGGCCTGCTAAAAGTCGCGCCGATCCTGCTCGTCTCATCATCGCCCCAGCCTACCAGAAACCGGTGTGCCCATAGGGGAATCTACCGGTGGGAAGGACTCGCTTCGCCGGCCAATGAGGAGCTCTCCGGCATTGGGCAAAAATCGCCTTCCGAGAACCCTTCAGAGCCGATTCCGAAAGTGCGGTTGAAACGCGCGCGATGGTTTTCCCAAGCAATGGCGGAAGCCAATTCGACGAGTTGTGGTTCGCTAAATTCGCGGCGCAGCTCCGCGAAGAACGCATCATCGACCGAAGCCGGCGTCCGCGTCAGCGCGACAGCCAGCCGCAACACCAGACGCTCGGTCAGGCTGAACGCGGCACTTTGCTCAAATCGCGCCAGGTCGCGCAACTGCACCTCGGTGATACCGGCTTTTCTGCCTACGGCAGAATGAAGATCGATTCAAAACGGACAACCGACCAGCGCGGCAACCTTCAGTTGCGCCAGTTCTTTGAGAGCGGGCGGAATCGTCTTCGCTTTCGCGCCGACGGCATCCATCCACGTGGAGGCGACAAGCATCCCCGTATCGTAAGCCTGAAGCGTTTTGCCCTTGGGAACGCGCCCGATCCGCTTGTTGATTCCACGGTATATCAGCTTCGCCAGCCAGCCCGCGCGGGCGGGTGTGACACCTGTCACTCGGTCCATACCTCTAGGATACGACGGCAGGTTTCAGGCTTGCGCCGGCGGCCCAAGGGCTATAATATGTGACTTTCCACCCGCTCCTAGGAGGCACAACGACGCATATGAGTCTAAGTGGACGAACGATCAGGCCAGGGTCCGGACGAGCGGCGCTCGCGGCCACCGGGATTGCGGTTGTCGCGCTGATCAGCGCCGGGCTGGCGGTCGCCCAACCCGCCGCACCAGACAAACCCCTCCTGGCGGAACAAGTCTTCAAGAACATCCAGGTGCTTAAAGGAATCCCCGTCGATGATTTCATGGAGACGATGGGGATCATGACGGCCGCCCTGCAGTTCGACTGCTCGGATTGTCATGCCAATGCCGGCACCGACCGGGTCGACTGGGCCGCGGACACTCCGCGGAAGCGGACGGCGCGCCGCATGGTGACCATGGTGGCCACCATCAACAAGGACAATTTCGGAGGCCGTCAAATGGTGACCTGCTGGACGTGCCATCGGAACCGCGACCGGCCGCTCGTGACACCGACGATGGAGGCCATTTACACCACGCCCAGCTTGGAGCCGGATGACGTCATCGTCTCGCCCCCCGGGCTGCCTGCGCCCGGGTCGATTCTCGACAAGTACATCGAGGCATCCGGCGGGGCCCAGCGGTTGGCCGGTCTCACCAGTTTTGTGGGCAAAGGGACCAGCGTGGGCTTCGGAGGATTCGGCGGCGGTGGCGAGGTCGAAATCGATGCGAAGGTACCGGATCAGCGCGCCACGATCATCTTGTTTAAGGCTGAGACCGGCCGGGGCGACCAGATCCGCAGCTACAATGGCCGTACCGGTTGGGTGAGAACACCGCTCAATGTGCTCGGGGAATTTCAGTTAAGTGGAGGCGATCTGGACGGCGCGAGATTCGACGCGCAACTCTCGTTTCCGGGACAGATCAAGCAGATTCTCACGAATCTGAAGACCGGTCCGCCGACCTCGATCATGGATCTTCCGGGCCCATCCAGCCAGACTTCGCTCCAGCAGGATCTGGCCTTGGGGCAGAGTCACGAGTGCGATGTCGTACAGGGAACCGGGCCGCGCGGCCTTCTCGTCACGTTGTACTTCGACCGACAGAACGGCCTGCTGTTGCGCGAGTTGCGCTACGGCAACTCGCCTATTGGCCGCGTTCCCACGCAAATCGACTACGGCAATTATCGCGACGTCAACGGAATCAAACTGCCCTTCCGCATCACGTACGCGTGGCTCGACGGACGTGATTCGATCGAGTTGACCGACATCAAGACTAACGTTCCGATTGACGAGGCCAAATTCGGCAGACCCGCGCCGCTTAAACCCCGATAGGGGGCAACCGGCCCTCCCGCTCCCGGGAGCGCCGGCGCCTCCACGCGGAAGCGAAACACCGTGGGCGGCTACTTTTTCGCGTTCGGGTCACTCTCCAACGCCGACAGACCCAGGAATAACCTTCTGCCGTCTGCGAAGGTAACGTTTTTGCCGACCGCCCGAGTGGATCCGTCCTTAGCCTGGTAGCCCTCGACCAGGATCTCGGCGCCGGGCGGCAAAGAATCCTTTGTGAACCCGAGCCGGTAGAGGTTGTTCGGGCTGCCGCCTTCAATCATCCAAGTGACCGTCTTGCCATCGTCGCCTTTGACATCCATGTGAATCCAGGAGTGCGGATTGCTTACTTCCCACTTGACGACGGTTCCGTGTAGTTTGAGCGGTTTCGTCTGATCAAATTCCGCGGCAAACGCGTGATGCGCCCGAACGGGCATGGCTGCCAGAAGCAGGCCGGCGCCGGCCAGCATAACGTACAGTCTCGTTTTCATCGGTTACCTCTTTCGCTTCGGTTCATCGTCACTACTTGGCGGTCTTCTTGCCGGCTTCTTCCTCGGCCACGCGAGCGCCGCGGAGCGTGTTTGCGAGGCCATAATTCGCCTCGTGACACGCGTACTCGTAAAGCTGGCCTTGAATCTTGGAGATCGGCACTTCTCCGGACCACGGCTTGGTCCACATCCCCGGATCCTCCACCGTGAACTGGTAGAGGATCGTCTCGTTATCGACGCGGGTGAGCCGTTCGACGACGTGCAGGTTCTGGGCTCCCTCGAAGGGATTCAGATCGGTGAAATTGGTGGTATCGACCACCAGCGTGTTCCCTTCCCAATGGCCCACCGAATCGCCCATCCATTGCCGGACAGTACTGGGCACGTGCCGGCGTCCGTCGGTGGGAATGAGCCGAGCGTCGTGGATCTCCTCGGTCTCGATGACGACGTATCCGGTACCCTGCACGATTTGGAGATTGCTGTTGTAAGCGGTGGGCAGCAGCGGCGGCCCCACGTTCGCCCGAGCCAGGCATCGCGCCCCGAGCGGCCGGCTTTCCGGGCCGTCGAATTCATGTCCCTTTTCTTTGGCACGGCGTTCGGCCAGTCTCTGGCGCGCCTCCGGTGTCAGCGGAGGAATCCTCCCGTCCGGTCCCACGATGATCGATGTGCGCTGGTTCCAGACGAGCTTGGACTGTCCCCGGTCGAGGCCATACTCGCTGAAATCGTAATGCACGTCCTCGGCGGTTCCCGGCTCGGTGGGACGCCCTTCCTCTTCGTTCTTCGCGAGGCGATCTTTTTCGCCTTTGACCAGGCCTTCCAATTCGCCCTGAGTATAGAACTCCTTCCCCGCCAAATTCTTCGGCCGTTGCAAGGGCGTGGCCGTGTTGTTGGTCCAGACCCCTTCGAGGTCCGGGGCGCCGTCGGGGGTATGCGGCGGGGTCCAGGACTTCGCCTCTTTGGCCGGTTTCGCAGCCGGTGACAACGCCTGGCCGGCGGTGGGCGGCGTCGCGACCGAGAAGGTGAACGCCGCCAGCGCGGCCGTTACAGCGAACGATCGACGGCTCATTTTCCCTCCCATAAGTCCTTATTTCCCTGCTTTCTCGGCGCCCTGTGCCTCGGTGACGCGCGCTCCATTGAGGATGGTGGAGATCATCGAATTCCCCTCATGACAGGCCCACTCGTACACCGGTCCTTGTGTCTTGGTCATCGGAACCTCCGCGGTCCAGGGTCTGTCCCAGGTAGTGGGATCCTCCACTGTGAAGCGGTACGTGACCGTGTCCTCCGCCGTGCGCGTGAAGCGTTCCACCAAATGCAGCCTTTCGCCGGATCCCCGGAAGGCTGTCAGGTTCGTGAAATTGGTGGTGTCCACCACCAGCGTATCGCCTTCCCAATGGCCCACCGAGTCTCCCTGGTAAAGGCGGATGTTCTGCGGCACATGGGGGCGGCCATCGGTGGGGATGACGCGCGTGTCATGGTCGATCTCGTGAAGCAGGGTTACGTAGCCGGGCCCTTGCACAATCTGAAGAAGGTTGTTGTCGTTGGCTCCGGGAAGCATCGGAATCCGCTCCTGATTCATCAGGATGCAGCGCTCGCTCAGGGGCCGGTTCTCGTAACTGTCGAATTCGTGTCCCTTGTTTTTCGCGGTGCGTTCGGCGTTCCGCTTTCTCGCCTCGGGAAGCATGGGAGGCACGACGCCTTCCGGTCCCACGACGAGAGAAGTCCGCCGGTTGGACGCGAACCGCGCCTTGGTGATGTCAAATCCGTACAAGCTGAGATCGTAGCGGAGGGTTTGCTCGCGGGCGGCGCCCAAATCGGCTTCCTCGCCCACTTCGCCTTGGCGGACCCGCGCCGAAAGTTTGGCAAATTCCTCTTCTGTGTAGAACTCTTTGGCCCCCAGACCCTTGGGCCTTTCCAAGGGCGTCAGCGTGGCGTCGGTCCAGATTCCCTGCAGGTCCGGCGTGCCGTCCGGCGTGCGCGGTGGGGTCCAGGACTTGCCGGCCGGGGCTGCTTTCTTCGCCGGCGATTGAGCCCGTGCAGGGGTCTCGCCAAGCAGCAGAACCGATACTGTGGCCGCGAAAGCCGTTGTGAAAGCAAGCAAACGACGGGTCATGACGCCTCCATCCTTACGGGTTGCTGGGCTTCTTCCGCAGATGCCCATACAACAACTCTTCACTGAACTCGACACATTTGTATTCCAGCATCCGGGCGTCTTTCTCCACGTGACGATAAAGCGGCATGCTGATCTTCCAGGGCCGAGAAAAAGTCTTGGAGTCCTCGATCGTCGCTTCGTAGGTCAGCGTGTCGGCGCTGCGCGGTGTGTAGCGCTCCACCACGTGCAAGGCGTCGCTATGAAAATCACCGGCCCGGTCGAACCAGGTTTGGTCATTTTGGCTGGTGACGTCAACCACCAGCGACTCGCCCTCCCAATGACCGTTCGACCACCCCATCCAACTGTCGGCAGGTGCCTTTGTCGGAGCCTCCATATTGATCGTGCGCACCGCCCCCGCAAACTCGTACGAAATCATAATCACCTTCTGGGACTGAATGATCTGGAAGGGATAAGGGAGATAGGTGGCGCGAGGCACGCCCGGCAGATAACATTTGACCTCCGGGTCGAGCTTGGCCCAGTTGGCTTGATTCTCCTTCTTTTTGGTCGCTGCCGCGGGCAGGTACGGGATCTCCTCGCCTTCGACGACGCCCAAGCCGGGCGGGACCGAGAAGGCCGCTCCGAGCGAAAGTACCGGTCCTTGTGCGGCCGCATGGCCTTGGAGATCCCAATCCGCTGTGTTGAGCGCTTGCCAGATCCCGTTCAAGTTGGGCTTTGCATCGGCAGTCCGCGGCGCCCGGTACGCCGGGGCCTGCGCCACGGCCAGCATGGCGGCCAGTGACCCAAGGCCAGCCAGAGCAGTCCAAACGATCATCAAGTCTCGAAGTCGGTTTCGCATAGCGCCGTTCTCAAAGATGGTTTGCGGTTGATCGTACCTGTCGACGAATCCGGTGTCAAGCGGGGGTGGCGGACGTCGAGCTGCGGCCAGGCGCGCGGGCTACTTCCCGACCAGGTGTTTGAGGTCGGCGTTGTTCTCCTGGCAGACGTATTCGTAGGGCTCCATGCCTGGGTGGAACAGGATGTTCCAGCTGGTGGTCCAGGGACCGGTGTAAGCGCCAGGATCCTCGATGGTCGCTTCGTAATGGAGAATCAACTGATTCACGCGAGTGAAGCGCTCAACGACGTGGAGTTGTTCGGTGTGGGGATGGCCGGCGGCATCGAGCCAAGTGCGATTGTTGAAGCCGGTGACGTCGACGACCAGAGTGTCGCCCTCCCAATGTCCGATACCTTCGCCCAGATACGTGGGATTCAACCGGTCGGCTGGCGTGTGCTTGCGCCCGTCCATGTAGACGACCCGCCACATGTGGGCGCCACCTTCGAAGACAAAGAGCATGCGGTTGGGGAGTTGGTAGATCTGGAACGGAAAAGAAGTGGCGTACAGGCGCGGGCCTCCAGGCGGCAAGCAGAATCCCTCCGGGTCGTCTCTGGTGACGTTGGCGTTGCGCTGTTCATAGAGTGTCTTGGCCCAGGAGAGAAAGGGGACGTCCTGCTTCTTTTCGGGTTGTGCGCTGCCAGCAAAGCCGCCGTGGGTGCCCGCCATATCGCCGACCCCGGGAGGGACCCAGGAACCTGTCGCATTGCCCAGATCGGGATGGCCATCGGCCCGGCGCGGACCGGGAGGAATGTTGTTGCGGTTAAGCGCGGCGGCCACCTGCTTGCCGTCGAAATCATCTTGCGCGGCGGCCGCAAACGAGAGCGCCGCTATCGCCGCGGTCGTGGTCAGGGAGGCCGGGAAACGAACGGGCACGGTAGACCTCCTGAACATGATAGCCCGGCAGGCACGGGCAGGGAAAAGGCCGATTACGACCCGAGGTAATGGCGGAGGTCCTCGACGCGAAAGCAATGCGCCAGGGCGGTTTCCCGGTGGATGCGGCCGGTTCGCACCAGCTCGGCGAGCGACTGCTCCATGGTCATCATGCCGTCGGCGCGGCCGACTGAGATCTGGCTGCGGAGTTGATGGTCGTCGCCTTTCCGGATGAGGGCCCGCACCGCGTCGGTGGCAATCATGATCTCGGTGGCCGGCCACCGAGATTGGCCGTCTGTGCCGGGCACCAACTGCTGGGCGATGATGGCCAGCAGCGCAAGCGACAGCTGCTGGCGGATCTGCGGCTGGTTGGCGGTGGGGAAAGAATCGAGGATCCGGCTGACAGCCTGGATGGCGTCGTTGGTGTGCAGTGTGGACAGGACCAGGTGGCCGGTCTCGGCCGCGGTCAGGGCGGTGGCGATGGTTTCGGTATCGCGCATTTCTCCGATGAGGATCACGTCGGGAGTCTGGCGGACAATGCTGCGGAGGGTGCCGGTGAAATCGGGGGTATCACGGCCGAGTTCGATCTGCTCGATGATGGCGGCGCGGTTGGCGTGCTGGTATTCGACCGGGTCCTCGATGGTGACCACGTGTGCGGCGCGGCGGGTGTTGATGAGGTCGATCAAGGCAGCGAGCGTCGAAGTCTTGCCGCAGCCCGTGGCGCCAGTGACCAGGACTAGACCTTGGCGGCGCTCGGCCAGCTTGGCGAGGGACCCAGGAAGGTGCAGGGATTCGAGCGACGGGATGCGGGAGGGGAGCAGGCGGATGCTCGCCGCGAGTGTACCGCGCTGGTGATGGATGTTCACGCGGAAACGACCAACGCCTTCGCGGACAAACCCGAAGTCGACGGATCTGCGTTTCTGGAGCTCCTCGATCTGCGAAGGTGCAAGCAACGGCAGCATGAGGGTGCGGACGTCTTCTGGGCCGAGAGCAGCGCCCAGGTTGGGCGCCAGCGCTCCGTTGACCCGCAGAACCGGAGGAGCCCCCGCCACCAGCAGGATGTCGGAGGCGTTGCGTTTGGTGGCGAAGTCCAGCAGTTGATCGAGCGATGCCGTCGACCCAGGCGTGCCCGGCGCCGACTTCTGACTGGGCGCCGCGCGGTTCAGTTCCTCGACAATGCGGGACAGCTCGCTGTCGTAGTCGCCCATGACCGGTCCGGCATCCAAAAGTATATCGGGTCTGGGGTAAGATGCGGTCTGTGAAGCTCGTCATCTTCTCCGATATTCACAACGATTGGAAGACGCTCGAAAGACTGCTGGCGCTCGAGGCCGACTACTATATCGCCGCGGGTGATCAGGTGAGCTGGGCCAAAGGCATCGAGCGTTGCGGTGAAATCTTAGAGGCGCGCGGCGACAAAGTCTACGTGCTCCCGGGGAATCATGAATCGGCCGAACTGGTGGATACCATGTGCGCGCGCTTTGGACTGCACAATTTCCACGAGCGTCATATGCAGGTGGGAAAGTGGCGCGTCGCCGGGCTAGGATATTCGAATCCGACGCCGTTTGATACTCCCGGCGAGTATAGCGAGGCCGAGATCGGCGAACGGTTGCAGCGGTTTGCCGGTCTCACCCCGCTGGTGCTGATCTGTCATGCGCCGCCGTTTGGGACAGCGCTCGACGAGGTCCGCAACGGCGTGCACGCTGGATCCCATTCAGTGCGGGAGTTCATCGAAAAGCACCAGCCGGAATACTTCTTCTGCGGCCACATCCATGAGGCCGAGGGCGTCACGATCGAGATGGGCCGGACGCGCGCGATGAATGTGGGCAAGAAGGGGTATTTGTTAGAATTGGAGTAAATGACCGTAGAAGAACTGGACCGCGAATATGTTCCCCTCCGCGTGCAGGCGTTGGCTGTGCGGAGGTATCTTTGACGCTCCTGCGCAAAAACAAAAACTAGCTAGACTCGAACAGCAGATCGCCACTCCGGATTTCTGGAGCCAGCCGGAAAAAAGCCAGAAAGTCATGCAGGACCGGAAGCGGCTGGAGGAGACGATCACAAGCGACGAGCGCGTGCGCGCCCTCACCGAAGACCTCGACACGCTATTCGAACTGGCGCGCGAGGGCGAGGATGTCCACACCGACATTGCGCGTGAGATGAAAGCGTACGAAGACCTGCTGGAGAAGCTAGAAACCACGATGCTGCTCTCCGGCGAAAACGACGTGCGCAGCGCGATCGTGACCATTCACCCCGGAGCGGGCGGCACAGAAAGCCAGGACTGGGCCGAGATGCTGCTGCGCATGTACCTGCGGTGGGCGGAACGCCAGGGTTTCGGCACCGTGATCACCGACCGGCTGGAGGGAGAAGGCGCGGGCATCAAGTCGGCGACCTTCGAGGTGAATGGCGAAAATGCCTATGGGCTGCTGCAGTCGGAGATCGGCGTGCACCGCTTGGTGCGGATTTCGCCGTTTGACGCCAACGCGCGGCGCCACACTTCGTTTGCCTCCGTGTTCGTTTATCCGCAGGTGGACGACGAGATCAAGATCGAGATCCGGCCCGAGGACCTGCGCATCGACACCTTTCGCTCCTCGGGCGCCGGAGGGCAGCACGTGAATATGACCGATTCCGCGGTGCGGATCACGCACTTTCCGACCGGAATCGTGGTGCAGTGCCAGAACGAGCGGTCGCAGCACAAGAACCGCGACAGCGCCTTCAAGCAATTGCGGGCGCGGCTGTACGAGCACGAGCTCGAACGGAAGCGCGAGGAAACCCGCAAGACCGAAGATGCGAAGCTCGACATCAACTTCGGAAGTCAGATCCGAAATTATGTGCTGGCGCCGTACCGGCTGGTAAAGGATCTGCGCAGCAAGCTCGCCTTAGGAGACGTGGACCGAGTGCTGGAAGGCGACTTGGAACCAATGATCCATGCGTACCTGGTGTGGCGAAAGACCGGCAAGATTGCCGGCGACGGCAAAGACGAAGGTTCCGAGGGCACCCCGGAGTGAGCGATATCGAGCGGGCCGCGGCATTGATTCGCGCGGGACGGCTGGTCGCGTTTCCAACCGAAACCGTCTATGGGCTGGGCGCGAACGCGCTTGACGCTGAGGCCGTGGCCCGAATTTTTGCGGCCAAGGGGCGTCCGTCGACGAGTCCTTTGATTGTTCATGTGGATTCGGTCGAGATGGCGCGCCGGCTCGCGGCCGAATGGCCCCAAGCCGCCGAGACCCTGGCCGAGCGCTATTGGCCAGGACCGCTAACGCTGGTGGTTCCGAAGGCGTCACGAATTCCCGACATCGTCACGGCGGGATTGCCGACAGTGGGGCTGCGGATGCCGGCGCATCCGGTGGCGCTCGAATTGATTCGTACCTCCGGCACCCCGATTGCGGCGCCGAGCGCGAACCGGTTCACAGAGCTTTCGCCCACTCTGGCGGAACATGTCGCCGAACACCTGGCGGACTTCGTGCTGGACGGAGGCCCCGCCCGTGTGGGAATCGAATCGACCGTGCTCTCGCTTGCGGGTCGAGCGGAACTCTTACGGCCGGGCGTGATTCCGCTGCCGGAGATCGAAGCCCTTGTTGGGCCGGTCGAGGTCTCCTCAGGCGTCGGTCCCGGTGCGCACCCGGCGCCGGGAATGCACCTCCGGCACTACCGGCCGAGCACTCCGCTGGTTCTTTTGGGCCGTGAGGCACCGCCCCCGGCGGGCCATGGCGCGTGGCTGCGGCTGGGACTTGAGATGCCCCACAACGCAGCCGAATATGCCGCGTCCCTCTATGAGAAATTGCACGAACTCGACCGGCGCGGGCTCGATTGGATCGCGGTGGAGCCGCCTCCCGATCGACCGGATTGGGCCGGCGTGCTGGACCGGCTGAGGCGTGCCGCCGCGGAGAAAGTTACGCGGTGACGGCGCGGTCGCGGCTGGGCTCGAAGGTGTAACCGAAGCCGCGCACCGAATGGATCAGAAGGGGATTGGCCGGGTCGCGCTCGACTTTCTGGCGGAGGCGGAGGACGTAGACGTCGACGGCGCGGTCGGTGATGGCGCGGTCCTGGCCCCATACGGCGTTCAACAATTGCTCGCGGCTGAAGACTACCCCGGGACGGCTCATCAGAAACTCCAACA
>Ga0182033_10001380_pt1 | contig 12171 bp, 14 predicted proteins | sample tim00Cox0000000H_FD_125968 | JGI IMG/M metagenome (GOLD analysis project Ga0182033, IMG submission 125968) | Lab enrichment of tropical soil microbial communities from Luquillo Experimental Forest, Puerto Rico - timezero.00C.oxic.00.000.00H | ecosystem: Environmental > Terrestrial > Soil >...
GAATTGTCTTGTCATAGTCCTGCCGGTGCGCATGCGTTCAATATGATTTGAAAAGTTCAGCGCTCCGCTTTTACCTTGAATAGGAGAGGATTTTTTGGCTCCGTTCGGGTAAACGCCACATTTTCCTTTGCAAACGGCGATATATACCCTGAATCCTTGAGGATTCAGCAAATCGCTTACGCGAGAGCGATTTGGCTCAAGTGGCATCGCCAGTTCCTGCGGAACGGCGGTATATCAGAGGCACGGAAGGTGGAGCAAGACGAGCGAGGCACATTATAGATGACTATATAAGGGAAGAAGCCTGCTCTAATCAGCTCCACCAGGCGAGCTCATATTGAAAGGTCGAGCGCAGTTGAGGGAACAAACATGGAATATCTTCACACGATGGTCCGGGTTCGCGATCTCGCAAAATCCCTTGATTTCTATTGCGACAAATTTGGTCTCGTAGAGGTTCGCCGCATTGAGAATGAAAAAGGCCGCTATACTTTGGTTTTCCTTGCGGCACCAGGGGATGTGGAGCGGGCGATCAAATTCAAGGCGCCGCTGATCGAGTTAACCCATAATTGGGATCCGGAGGATTATGCTGGCGGCCGGAATTTCGGTCATCTTGCCTATAGTGTCGAGGATATTTACGCCACTTGCGAAAGGCTTATGCAGGGTGGGGTAACGATCAATCGCCCGCCGCGCGATGGCCATATGGCTTTTGTCCGTTCGCCCGACAATATATCGATCGAAATCCTCCAGAAGGGCGAGCCCAAGCCGCCGCGGGAGCCTTGGACTTCAATGCCGAATATTGGCGTGTGGTAGGACCCATTGTTTTCCTTGCGGAACCAAATTTGGAGACCCGCGTTAGGCGGTCAAAGAAAACGAGGACTAAGCTTTGATGCTCGACGGGGTTTCTGGGTCCAAGCCCGCCGCGCTGGAAAAAGGCGCATTGGCGCAAATCGCGTCCATCTCTTTATGCGCATTCTTCTTAGACGTGGATGGCACGCTTCTCGACATCAAACCGCGCCCGGGCGATGTCGTCGCGGATGCCGAGTTGCAGATTCTTTTGACCAATTTTCGCAAGGCGGCGGGCGGCGCACTGGCGCTCGTGAGCGGCCGCATGATCCACGATCTCGACCGCATATTTGCGCCCTTGATTTTCCCTGCGGCCGGTCTCCATGGGGCCGAAATCAGGTTTGCCGATGGCGCGCGTATTTTCGCGAAAAGCGATGCCATGGATGCGGCGCGACCCGACGTCCGGCAATTCGTCTCACGTCATCCAGGCCTCATGCTGGAGGATAAGGGCGCGACCCTTGCCATTCATTTCCGGCAGAGACCTGAACTCGCCAGCGAGGTTCTCGCTTTCCTGTCGGAGTTTGGGCCCGCTCGCGATCTTGCCGTGCAGGAAGGCAAGATGGTCGCCGAGTTGAAACAGGTTCAGTTCGACAAAGGCACCGCGCTTGCCTGCCTTCTTGCACAGCCGCCATTTTATGGCCGCAAGCCCATTTTCATCGGGGACGACCTGACCGATGAAGCGGGCTTCGAATTCGTCAACGCGGCCGGGGGGATCTCGATCCGGATTGGGACACCGGAGTTTCTGACAAAGGCACAACACTGCCTGGAGAGCTCCTCCGATTTGCGGGCGCAGCTGATAGCGCTTCTCGCCTGATATACCGCCGTTCCGCAGGAACAGGCGGTGCCACTTGAGCCAAATCGCTCTCGCGTAAGCGATTTGCTGGAAAGGAACCCTGAATTCCTTCGGATTCAGGGTATACCAAGGATCGCAAAAGGCGATCCTTGGTTCCTTTCTCGAATTTTCGCTTTTTCAAAGGGTTGGCGAAAATTCGAGAGCAGCACCACAGGTCATTCTTTATGGCTGGTGGCACGCTGAATAGAACGGTTACTTTGTACTACAGGTCCGCTTCTGTTTGCTGCAGTGCATCACGAATATTTGTGGCTCGTGTCATAATAAAGTCAGCATCAGCTTGTATGTTACTAAGTAACGTAAGCTAAGGCATTTCAGTTCTTTGTCTAGTTAACGCTTTTTTTTCATTATTCATTTGGGTTTTCAAGACCATGCGTGTGGGTCCGCAGCCAATGTCCTCTATTGATGAAATCGTTCGCAATTGTTCGCACGAAAAGGTGGCTCAGGCTGCGGTTGCGTCACTCGGGTGTGATGTCGCTGGCAAAGTCGGCGTGCTGGCCACATCCCGCGGGATGTCGGTTGGTGCCTTTACAGCGCAGACTGTGCGGCAATTCCATGAGAGGGGTGGCGATACCGAGAAACGCGCCTTGGGACGGGCGATGCACGGAGCGGATCAGCCGATTCTGTCCGGGCTGCATCATATTCTTCGGCCCATCCTCGAGGAATGCGACTGAAGCTGATCGCTGATGGGTGAAATCGCTGTTGGGTGAAGCGGTCACAATCGGTCTTCTTCAAAATCCTGGCAGGAAAAACCGAACATGGACAGGCCTTCCTCCAGTTGGTCTGACACGGTTGGGATGCCGAGGAGAAAAGCCGCAGTCGACGGCTCCGGCCGCGACTCCGCTACGCGCATGGCCTCGCTCCATTCTTCCTTGGAATAGTCGCCGCCGCCGACGAGGCACAGAGCTATAAGCTCGCGCTGTTCGTCCTCGTTCATCGCCTCGATGAATTCTTCCAATTCCTTGCGGACTGACGAATCCTTCCGGTCGATGTACACGGACACGAATCCATCGTCGCTCGCGTTGGAGGAACTGCCGGTTGCCTCTTCCGCCTGCACGTCATATTCGCGCGCCTTCACGATGATGAAGCAAACCTTTTCGGGGTTGAGTTCGGCAAGCATGGCAAGCCTTTCCGCCTCTTCCGGGCAGTCTCAAAGCAAAACCGATCTAGCAGCGCGAAGTTCCCGATCATACCAGCGGTGATAAAGAATGACCCTTGGTGCCACTCTCGAATTTTCGCCATCCCTGAAAAAGCGAAAATTCGCGAAAGGAACCAAGGGCGAAGCTGGCCAAAGGTTCGGCCGGGCGAAGCCTGGTGGAATGGCCAGCGGAGGGCGCCCTTTGCGATTCCTGGTATAATGGATCGCGCAAAGGGGAACCTGATCAGGCGCTTTGCCGGAATTCGCCGTCCCATTGCGGGCGGGCTTCGATCTGTTCGATGATCGTCGAGACGAAAGCATCGAGATCTTTTTGCGACCGGCCTGTAATGAGATTGTCATCGACGACAACGTTCCGATCGATCCACTCGCCCCCGGCATTCTCTATATCGGTCTTGATCGAACTCCAGGACGTGAGCTTGCGCCCCTCGACGGCGGCCGCCTCGACGAGCAGCCAGGGCGCGTGGCAGATCGCCGCCACGAGCTTTCCCGAATCCAGAAAATCGAGGATCAGATCAATGGCATCGTCATTTGTGCGCAGGGCGTCTGGATTCATCTGTCCGCCGGGCAGAACCACGCAGTCATAGTCCTTCGGATCGACAGAGATAATCTCGACATCGACAGGGACCTTTTCGCCCCAGTCGTTCTTATCCCATCCCGTGATTTCCGGGGCCTTCGGCGCGGCCACCCGTACCAAGGCTCCCGCTTCCCGCAATTTCTTGAGCGGAACCAGAAGTTCGGCCTGCTCGAACCCATCCGTTGCCATGATCAGAATCCTCGCCTCGCTGATCTTCGGCATGGTTCTCCCTCCCATGGATGATGACCCTTGGTTCATTTCGCAATGGCGAAATCGGGTCAAATGGAACCGGCTCGAAGAAGTAAGGTTCCTACCCGCAACTTCCGCGGATTGGGATGGAAGGTGGTTCAAATCGCCGCAGTGGCGGCGCGAAGAATGATGTTTTGCGTTCCCTGGGGCGCCTCGTCCTTCGACTTCAGGACGAGGGCTTCGTGCTGGAGGATTGGCGGCGCGCCCAGGGACGTGTATCCACGACGGCCTCGGGACCAAGGGCTGGCTGATAAAACCTGCCAAAATCCGGACGGCGCCCGGCATCAAGAAGCTTCAGGGTTGCGGGGTCGGTGATCTCGAAAGCATCGAAGCCGCAGCGCGCCAGATATTGCAATTGGTCGAATAATATATCGCCTGTCGCGCGCAATTCTCCTTTATAGCCGTAATAATCGCGGATCTCGCGGGCCATGGAATAGCCGCGTCCGTCGGTGAACTTGGGGAAGTTGATGAGGACGAGCGAGAGCCGGGGCAGGTCAGCCACCAGCGCCTCGATCTTTGTGCCAGGTTCGAGCAGGAGGCCGAAAGCGACATTGGTTTTCTTTTGTTCCGGCCAGCCTTGCCATGCTTTCAGAGTCAGGATGATGTGACCCTCTTGCGGCAGCTCCTCGCCCTCGCCGAGGCGACGCCAAATGTCTTCTTGAAAAGCACCGTCCTTGAAATAGGCCATTGTCAACTTTCGGGCGAGTTATGTGCGAACGGGCAAGCCGAAGCGCCAGTTTTCTTGATCGGAATCTCTTCCAAAATCAAGGCTGTAAAAGCGAAATTCGAGGCGAAGGCCCCGGAATCCTGCCGCAACGGGCGCTCAAAGATTATCCGATGGCGCCAGCGCCGCAGTGTGAATGCCGCATTCGAGCTTGCCCTTGCCGCGCCAGCGCCCGGCGCGGGCGTCCTCACCGGGCCGGACCGGCGACGTACAGGGAATGCAGCCAATCGATGGATAATTCTTGGCGACAAGGCTGTGACGGGGCAAAGCGAAGGTGTCGAGATAGGCCAGAATCTCGCTCGCCGACCAGCCGGCCAGCGGATTGATCTTCACTTTTCCACCTTCCGTCTCGAACAGGGATAGACTCGCGCGCGTCGCGGCCTGGAACCGCTTCCGGCCGGTGATCCAGGCCTCATATCCTGTGAGGGCTTCCGCCAGCGGCACGACCTTGCGAATTTCGCAGCAGCGATCGGGATCGCTCGCCCACAGGAAGTTTTCCGGGTCCTCCTTGGCGAGTGTTTCCGGATTGGGCGGGACATTGATCACATTGGTCAAGCCAAGATGGCCGGTCAGCTGATCGCGATAGGCAAGCGTTTCTTCAAAAAGCACGCGCGTGTCGATGAAGACCACCGGCAAAGCCTTGTCGATCTGCGCAACCATATGAAGCAGCACGGCGGAATCGGCGCCAAAGCTGGAGACGAGCGCGATTTGGCCGGCAAACAGATCCTCGATCGCCAGACGCAAGAATTTTTGCGTGTCGATCGCGGCGAATTTCGTCGCGAGCCGGGCTGCTGTCGCTTCATCGCCAAAGAGGGTGAGGTCAGGCGCGCTCATATAAGGCCTCCTTGAACGGCGCCATTCCAACCCGCCGATAGGCTGTTATGAAATCCTCGTTCTTGTCATTGCGGATCTTCAAATAGGCATCGACCAGCCTTTCGACCGCATCCACAATCTCTTCGGACGAAAAGCTGCGGCCCGTGATCTGGCCGATCGAGCAGGTCTCATCCGCCGCGCCGCCGAGCGTGATCTGATAGGCTTCGGTGCTGCTCTTATCGAGGCCGAGAATGCCGATATGGCCGACATGGTGGTGGCCGCAGGCATTGATGCAGCCGGAAATATTGATCTTGAGTTCACCGATTTCAGCGGCGCGTTCGCTATCGCCGAAACGTTCGGAAATGCGTTGCGCGACCGGGATCGACCGCGCCGTTGCGAGCGAGCAATAATCCAGCCCCGGGCACGAGATGATATCGGTGACGAGACCCGCATTGCCGGTTGCAAGACCATGCCCCGAGAGCTGGTCGAAGACCGCTGCAATATCGTCGAGGGCGACATGCGGCAGGACGAGATTTTGCTCATGCGAGACGCAGATCTCATCGTGTGCATAGCGTTCCGCGAGATCGGCGATGAAATCCATCTCCGTCGCGGTGGCGTCACCCGGAATGCCCCCCACGGGCTTTAGCGAGATCGTCACAATCCCGTAACCCGGCACCTTATGTTCCGCGACATTCTGCGCGACGAAGCGGGCGAAGGCCGGATCCTTTGCCTTGCGCGCCTCGAATGCAACAGAGGATACCGGACGGGCGGGCAGGGCAGGCAGAGCGAAATAGGCGCGGATGCGTTCGATTTCGGCCTGCGGCAGGGTCAGAGGTTCTTCGCGATGATTGGCGAAATCTGCCTCGACCTGCGCGCGGATCGCTTCCGGGCCTTTTTCATGGACGAGGATCTTGATGCGCGCCTTGAATTTATTGTCGCGGCGTCCTTCCAGATTATAGATGCGCAGGATCGCATTCGTATAGGTAAGAAGATCAGCCTTTGGCAGGAAATCGCGGATCTTATGCGCAATCAAAGGCGTGCGCCCCTGGCCGCCGCCGACATAGACGGCAAAACCGACTTCGCCCTGATCGTTCTTGACAATCTGATAGCCGATGTCGTGCACCTGGAGGGCCGCGCGATCCTTCGGCGCGCCATTCACCGCGATCTTGAACTTGCGCGGCAGGAAGGAAAATTCCGGGTGGAGAGAGGACCATTGCCGCAAAATTTCGGCATAGGGACGCGGATCCTCGATTTCATCGGCGGCGGCACCTGCGAAATGATCGGCGGTGACATTGCGGATGCAATTGCCCGAAGTCTGGATCGCGTGCATCTCGACTTCGGCAAGCTCGTTCAAAATGTCGGGGCAATCGGCAAGCGCCGGCCAATTGAACTGTATGTTCTGCCTTGTCGTGAAATGACCGTAGCCTTTGTCGTAACGGCGCGCGATGAAGGCGAGCTTGCGCATTTGTTTCGACGATAAGGTGCCGTAGGGAACCGCGATGCGCAGCATATAGGCGTGCAATTGCAGATACACGCCGTTCATCAGCCGCAGCGGCTTGAACTGCTCTTCGTCGAGCTCTCCGGAAAGACGGCGCGCGACCTGATCGCGGAATTGGGCCACGCGCTCGGCGACAAATTGAGCGTCGAATTCATCATAGCGATACATTGCCAACTCCGCTTGGCGTTGGACCAACGCCCATAAAGTAACCGGGTGTGTTGTTGATTGAGATGATGCGAAAACCGGGCAAGCTATAGCCAAGGATGAGGGAATACCCAATCCAGGCTGGACTCGATTGCGAAAAAGGCCGATCAGGAACGTGGCGCGAAATCGACCGTCGGTCCTTTGGCCCGAATTGCATTCCTCAAGCTGACGGCGTGCAAACCTTCCGGATTCGCGGTCACTTCGACGAGGAAGGGATCGAGAATGAGATTTTTCTTCGCATCATTGCGGGCAGCCTCCAGTCCCGCCTCGGCCAGCGCCTCGCTTTCGAAACAATTCGCCTGGTTGAGCTGATCGGCCCAGGTGCCGTCTGGCCGAAGATAGACCACAATTCCATCGGTGAGGCGATTGGCGGAAACAACCTTGAGCATGGCTTTCATTTATGTAGCGAAGACGGATGAACTCGCATATAGATCAATTAACGGCGTTTGGCGAGGTTTAATGATAAATTGCAGAACATGGATGTAAAATAGCCCACTCCGCAAACCTGTTGCGAGTTTGAAAGAAGAGCCGGTGCAATTTTAGGCAAATTGCTCTTTAATTGCTCGATTTGTCAGACAGGAACCCCGAAATCCCGAGAATGCGGCGTTATGAGCCCAGGTCCACATTCGGCGAATTGAAATACAGGCTTGGAAATAGATCCGGAAAGTCGATCCGGAAAAACGAGGTGTTCCTGAGATGCGGCGCAATTCCATTCTGCCAGGATTTGGCCTGACGCTCGGCTACACGCTCGTCTATCTCGGCGTCATCGTGATCCTGCCGCTTGCCGCCCTCATCCTGCGCGCATCAAGCGTCGGTCCATTGGGCCTGTGGCATATTGCGAGCGAGCCTCGCGTTTTTGCCGCCTTGAAGACCAGTTTCGGGATCGCCTTGGCCGCGGCTGCGATCAATGTCGTCTTTGGCGGGATCGTCGCCTGGGTTCTGGCGCGTTATGATTTTCCCGGCCGCAGGCTCTTGGACGCCGCCGTGGATCTGCCTTTCGCGCTGCCGACAGCGGTCGCCGGAATTGCGCTCGCCGCGATTTACGCCCCGACAGGCTGGATCGGTGCGCTGATCGCGCCGCTTGGCTGGAAGATCGCCTATACGCCGCTTGGCATTGGTGTCGCCTTGATCTTCATCGGCCTTCCTTTCATCGTGCGGACCGTTCAGCCGGTCATCATCGAACTTGAAAGCGATGTCGAGGAAGCTGCCGCGACCTTGGGTGCGTCCCGGCTGCAGACATTGAGGCGCATAATTCTGCCCGCGCTGGCGCCCGCCCTTTTGACAGGCTTTGCCTTGGCCTTTGCGCGCGGAGTCGGTGAATATGGTTCGGTCATCTTCATCGCGGGCAATCTGCCTTTCGTCTCGGAGATCGCGCCGCTCCTTATTATCGTCAAGCTCGAGCAATTTGATTATGCCGGCGCGACAGCGATCGCGACCTTGATGCTTGGCGCGGCTTTTCTGATTTTATTGACAATCAATCTCATTCAGGCCTGGAGCCGCAGGAGGTTCGGTTATGTCTGAGACTGCGGCCGATTGGGCGGCCGGCGCAGGGGCCGGCGAACGAAGCAAAGCCGTGGCGCGGCCGCGCCTAAAGGGACAGGTGACGAGCGAAGGCCCGGTCCTCGCGGGCATCCTCATTTTCATTGCGCTCGGCTTTTTGGCCGTTTTCCTGGTTTTGCCGCTTTTTGTTGTTTTCTATGAGGCCTTCGACCACGGTATTGCGGTCTATTTCGAGGCATTGAAGGAGCCCGATGCGCTGTCTGCCATCAAGCTCACCCTGATGGTTGCCGCGATCGCCGTCCCGATGAATCTCGTCTTCGGCCTTGCCGCAGCCTGGGCCATTGCGAAATTCCGCTTCAAGGGCAAAAGCTTTCTGATCACCTTGATCGATCTGCCCTTTTCGGTTTCGCCTGTCGTCGCAGGTCTGATCTACGTGCTGCTTTTCGGCGCACAAGGACTCTTCGGTCCCTGGCTGCGCGCCCATAATATAGAGATCATTTTTGCGGTGCCGGGCATTGTTCTCGCCACGGTCTTTGTAACTTTTCCGTTCGTCGCGCGCGAACTGATTCCGCTGATGGAAGATCAGGGCACAGGCGATGAAGAGGTTGCGTTGACGCTCGGCGCAAGCGGCTTCACGACCTTCCTTCGCGTGACCTTGCCGAATATCAGATGGGCGCTTCTCTATGGCGTGCTCTTGTGCAACGCCCGCGCAATGGGCGAATTCGGCGCGGTCTCGGTCGTCTCCGGCCATATTCGCGGATTGACCAATACAATGCCGCTTCACATCGAGATTCTTTACAATGAGTATAACGTTGCTGCAGCATTCGCGGTGGCTTCGCTGCTTGCCCTTCTGGCCTTGGTGACGCTTGTCGCCAAGACGCTGCTCGAGACGCGTTTCAAGGATGGCCTTGCGCATGGCGCGCGGCGGCATTGAGTGTCATTTCCGAAAAGCGCCTTCCGGTTTCCGGATAAGAATTATGGAAGATCAAAGAGTAGGGACTTGTTTCAAAAGGCTGACGCCATCCAAGCCCTCATCCTGAGGAGCACCCAAAGGGCGCGTCTCGAAGGACGAGGGCGGCTTTAGGGAACACTGGACCTGGACATCATCCTTCGAGACGCAGGCTTCGCCTGCTCCTCAGGATGAGGCGGTGGCTTTTGAAACGGGTTGTAAGAGTCCGCAATGGACATGGAGCAAGAGATGCGCATTCGCGCGACCGACATCATCAAGCGTTTCGAGGGCGTGACGGCGCGCGCGGCCCTGAATGGGGTGAGCCTCGATGTCGCGAGCGGTGAATTGATGGCGCTCCTGGGGCCTTCCGGCTCTGGCAAGACAACACTTCTGCGCATCATCGCCGGGCTTGATGTCGCCGATGAAGGCTCGGTCTTTTTCGGCGACGAGGACGCCTCGCGCAAGAGCGTACAGGAAAGACGCGTCGGCTTCGTTTTCCAGAACTACGCGCTGTTCAAGCATATGACGGTTGCCGAAAATATCGCCTTTGGTCTCGAAGTGCGTGACCGCAAGTCGCGGCCGCCGAAGGCGGACATCAGGCGCCGTGCTCTCGAACTTCTCGATCTCGTCCAATTATCGGGCCTGGAAAACCGCCGGCCATCGCAATTGTCAGGCGGCCAACGGCAGAGGGTTGCGCTCGCCCGCGCGCTTGCTGTCGAGCCCAAGGTTCTGCTTCTCGACGAACCTTTTGGCGCTCTCGATGCAAAGGTTCGCCGCGATCTACGCGGCTGGCTCCGTGAAATTCACGATCGGACGGGACATACCACGATTTTCGTCACCCATGATCAGGACGAGGCACTTGAACTGGCCGATCGTGTTGCCGTGCTTTCCATGGGCCGGATCGAGCAGATCGGATCGCCAGATGAAGTCTATGATCATCCAGCGACGCCTTTCGTCCATGGGTTCATCGGCGAGGCGAGTTCGCTCAATGTGGAGTTGCGCGAGGGCCGGGTTTTTATCGGCGAACATCAGCTTCCGCTTCCCCCGCAAGGCGGCAAGAGCGGCAGAGGTCAGCTTTTTGTCCGGCCGCAAGATGTCGTGATCGGGGAGGGCGGCTCGGCCGCGCTTGAAGCGGAAATCGTCGCGGTGCGGCGTACTGGCGCAACGCGCCGCGCCGAGCTCGTCATCCCGGCTGACGCAGGCCATTTGGAGATGGATGCGCCTGCCTCGATCAACTTTCGTTCAGGTGAAAAAATCCCTATCCGCTTCGTACGTGGAACGGTTTTCGTTAACGGCCATGCTGGCTGAGCGCATTTCGGTCCTTGATTTCAGCACGAAAACAAACGAAACCTAGCAAAAACGCGTTGGCGGCCCCTCGCGTTTTTCGCTTAGGGCATTTTCAGGCTCCGGTTTGCCGCGCGAAAATGTAAAGCAATCTATTCCGACATAAGCGGCCACGAAACTCGAAACGCCCAGATGCCATTGGCCGAACACATTCCCGCTTTGATATCCCATTATGGATATTTGGCCATTTTCAGTATTGTGGCGTTGGAAAGCGCTGGGATTCCACTTCCGGGCGAAACCATATTGATCACCGCTGCAATTTTCGCCGGGACTACGCACGGTCTCAATATTCTAGCGGTCATAGGCTCAGCCGCTGCGGGTGCGATCCTCGGCGATAATCTCGGCTTCTGGGCTGGGCGGGAATTCGGCCTCTCGCTTCTCCTCAAGCATGGTCATCTTCTTCGTCTCGATGAGAGGCGGCTGAAGCTCGGCCAATATTTGTTTTTAAGGCATGGTGGCAAGATCGTCTTCTTTGGCCGTTTCGTGGCGGTGCTGCGCGCCTTCGCCGCGATCCTCGCGGGCACCAATCGCTTGGATCCGATACGCTTTTTCCTGTTCAACGCAGCGGGCGGAATCGTTTGGGCGAGCTTGTTTGGGACACTTGGATATGTTTTCGGGGGAGAGGCCCATCGAATCGCCGCTCCTTTCGGTTTTGCGCTCCTCGTCCTTGCCATCGCCGGAGCCATTGTGCTCTGGCGTTTCACCAGGAGCCATGAGGAAAGGTTGATGCGGGAAGCCGAGCTTGCCTTGCCTGGGCCTCTCCGGTCGAGGCCTTGATGAGCCGACTAACATTTTCCAGCCTGGAGCCTTCGTGTTCTTAACCCATATTCAGCCGCTCATAGCTCAGCATGGCTGTTGGGCGGTCTTTCTTATCGTCATGCTCGAAAGCGCGGGTCTGCCGCTTCCAGGAGAAACGGCCTTGATTCTCGCGGCGGGCTATGCCGGGGCGACGGGTCAGCTCGATCTCGCATGGGTGATCTCTGCCGCCGCCGCTGGCGCGATCATAGGCGACAACATCGGCTTTTGGGTCGGTCGCAAATGGGGCGCGAAACTGCTCGTGCGCTATGGGAAATATATCCACCTTCCGGAAAGCCGGCTGAGGCTCGGGCAGTATCTTTTCCAGCGACATGGCGCAAAAATCGTGTTTTTTGGCCGTTTCGTGGCCTTCCTGCGGGTTCTTGCGGCGCTGCTCGCGGGAATGAACAATTATCGCTGGGGTCCGTTTCTTTGCTACAATGCCGCTGGCGGCGCTCTTTGGGCCAATGCAATCGGCGGCGGCGCCTTTCTCTTTGGCGATTCGATCACGAAAGTGAGCGGTCCTCTCGGGATCGCCGCGCTGGTGATCGTGGTCGGCGCCATGATCGCCTTCATGTATTTCGTGCGCTCCGAGGAAAAGAAGATGGAGAAAAAGCTCTCCGGCGAGATCAAGACTTTTTCTTGAGGCGGCCGATCAAGCCTTGCGATCGA
>Ga0182033_10001381_pt1 | contig 12167 bp, 12 predicted proteins | sample tim00Cox0000000H_FD_125968 | JGI IMG/M metagenome (GOLD analysis project Ga0182033, IMG submission 125968) | Lab enrichment of tropical soil microbial communities from Luquillo Experimental Forest, Puerto Rico - timezero.00C.oxic.00.000.00H | ecosystem: Environmental > Terrestrial > Soil >...
GCGGCCATGTGAGCTATTTCTTTCCTGACGATGGCATCGTCTTTGTCGGTGACACGTTGTTCTCGGTCGGCTGCGGCAAGCTGCTCGAAGGCGACGCCAAGACGATGTGGCGCTCGCTGCAAAAGCTGATGGCGCTCCCGGCAGGGACCCAACTCTACTGCGGCCACGAGTATACCCGCGCCAATACCAAGTTCGCGCTGACCGTCGAGCCTGATAACGCTGAGCTGCAAGCCCGCGCTGTCGAGGCCGAGGAGCTTGCCAAGCGGAGAGAACCGGCGCTACCGACCACTATAGCGCGTGAGCTTGCCACCAACCCCTTCCTGCGTCCCGCAAGCCCAGAGATTCAGAAGCGACTCGGCATGGAGGGGAGGGAGCTTTGGGAGATCTTCGGCGAAACGCGGCGACGCAAGGATAGGTTCTGACCATGTCGGCCACCCTCACCGCAGACGAGGTCATTGCCCATCTGAAGCTCGGGTGGCATCCGGCAAGGCGGTCCCCGCACAACTTCGAGCCGGAACCTCGAGGCCATTATTAGTCCATGTATTGCCCGCCATTGATGGTGAGCGTCGAGCCGGTGATCCAGCTGGCCTCGTCGGCGGCGAGGAAAGTCACGCAACGGGCGACCTCGTCAGCCTGGCCCAAGCGACCCACCGGGATCTGGCCAACGATCGACTTCATCACCTCCTCGGATACGCCGGCGAGCAGCTCAGTCGCCACATAGCCAGGGGCGATGGCGTTGACGGTGATGCCCTTCCGGGCGCTTTCGAGCGCGAGCGCCCGGGTGAAGCCGATCACGCCCGCCTTGGCCGAGCAATAATTGGTCAAGCCTAGCTGGCCCTTTTGACCGTTGATCGAGGCGATGTTGATCACCCGGCCGAAATTCCGCTCGCGCATGCCGTTGATTACCGGCCTCGTCATGTTGAACACCGAGTCGAGATTGGTGCGGATCACCTGCTCCCACTGCTCGTGGCTCATCTTCTGCAACATGGCGTCGCGCGAGATGCCAGCATTGTTGATCAGCACCTCGACCTGGCCGACTTCGTTCTCCACGCTGACGACGCCCTGCTCGCAGGCGACGTAGTCGCCGACGTCCCATTTGAACACCGGGATCGTGGTTTCCTCCTTGAAGGCGTTGGCAGCCTCGTCATTGCCGCCGTAATTGGCGGCGACGTTGTAGCCGGCCTTCTTCAGTGCCTTGCTGATCGCGGCGCCAATACCGCGCGTTCCTCCCGTGACGAGAGCGACTCTCCCCATAGGTTCCTCCCTTGTTGGCGCTCTTCAAGGCGCTTCGTGCTTTGAAGTCGAATCGGCCCCGCGATGGACGAGCCGGTGCGAGGCCTTTGTACCAGGAACTAAGACGTTCTAGTCACGCTCCACGCACATGGCGATGCCCATGCCGCCACCGATGCAGAGCGTGGCAAGGCCTTTCTTGGCGTCGCGCTTCTGCATCTCATGCAGCAGCGTGACCAGGATGCGTGCGCCGGAAGCGCCGATCGGATGCCCAATGGCGATAGCCCCGCCATTGACATTGACTTTGCCGGAATCGAAGGCGAGATCCTTGTTCACTGCGAGTGCCTGAGCGGCGAAGGCCTCGTTGGCCTCGACCAAGTCGACATCGCCGATTTTCCAGCTCGCCTTTTCAAGGGCCTTGCGCGAAGCGGGGATCGGTCCTGAGCCCATGACCTTGGGATCGACGCCCACGGTCGCCCAGGAGACGATGCGGGCGAGTGGCTTCAGCTTGCGCTTCGTCGCTTCCGCGGCAGACATCAGCACGACGGCGGCGGCGCCATCATTGATGCCGGAGGCGTTGCCTGCGGTGACGGTGCCTTCCTTGTCGAAGGCGGGTTTCAGCTTGGCCGCATCCTCGACCTTGGCGCCCTCGCGGATGTACTCGTCCTCGCTCACCACGGTCTCGCCCTTGCGGGTCTTAACCGTAACGGGGGCGATCTCATCCTTGAACTTACCACCTTTCTTGGCGGCTTCCGCCTTGTTCTGCGAGTGGGTGGCGAACTTGTCCTGCTCCTCGCGGGTGATCTGCCACTGGCGCGCGACGTTCTCTGCCGTGTTGCCCATGTGGTAGCCGTTGAAGGCTTCCCACAGCCCGTCCTTGATCATGCTGTCGACGAGCTCTAGCGAGCCCATCTTCTGGCCGTTGCGCAAATGCGCCACATGCGGCGCGAGGCTCATATTTTCCTGGCCGCCGGCGACCACGATCTCCGCATCGCCGGTGGCGATCTGCTGGGCCCCAACCGCCACGGCGCGAAGCCCAGAGCCGCACACCTGGTTTACGCCCCACGCCGTCGCCTCGATGGGAACACCGGCGGCAATGGCGGCCTGGCGCGCCGGGTTTTGCCCTTGGCCAGCGGTCAGTACCTGACCCATGATGACTTCATCGACGTCGCTGGGTGCCACATGTGCGCGCTCGAGCGCGGCGCGAATGACCACCTCGCCAAGCGTATGGGCTGGCACGGTCGACAGCGAGCCATTGAATGAGCCAACGGGCGTCCGCGCCGCGCTGACTATGACAACATCCTCGTCTTGCATACTGATCTCCACTTTGCCGGGACCTAAGCTCATAACGTAATGATTCTTTCAATGGAAGCCTACGCTTGGCGGGCGGCCAAAGGGGTGCGGCAAAGCCTCTGGTGCTGCGCACAAAGAACGTGCTAGTGATCTCGCAGTTGCGGTATGAATTGCCTTGGCGTTTCCGCCGAGGGCAAGGGAGTCTAGAGACACGTGGCACGGGATACCGACCAGGAGAGCCGCCCGGTCATCATCAAGAAATACGCGAACCGCCGGCTCTATAACACCGACACGAGCACCTATGTGACGCTTGAAGACCTCGCCGAAATGGTGAGGTCTGAGCGGGACTTCGTCGTCTATGATGCCAAGACCGGCGAAGATCTTACGCACTCGGTGCTGACCCAAATCATCGTCGAGCAGGAAAGCAGAGGAACGAATCTCCTTCCCATCGGGTTCCTGCGTCAACTGATCCGCTTCTATGGCGACAGCATGCAGCGGCTGGTGCCGAGCTATCTTGAGTTTAGCCTCGATTCGCTCACCCGGCAGCAGGAGCAATATCGCCGCCGTTTCGCCCATACGTTCGGCACGGCGGCCTTTGAGGCCATGCAGGAGCAGGTGCGTAAGAACTTTGCCACTTTCGAGCGCGCGCTTGGCCTGTTCAGCCCGTTCTCTGGGGTGGCGCCCGGCGAAAACAAGAACGACCACCCACCCGGCACCCCCATAAAAGACGCCTCCGAGACGCCGCGCAGCGATGACGAGATCGCCAGTCTGAAGGCCGAGCTTTCCGCCATGCAGGAACGGCTCGACCAGCTCTCGCGGCGGTAGTTCCATCGCCGATATGCTGGACCGCTCGCCTGAACGGCAGATCAATGGGCGGCTCAGGGCCGGCTCAGCCATCAGCCGTTAGAACACCTCCTCAATTGCACTCGCCAGGTGGGGAGCGGAGCCGATGGCGGCTCGTATGGAGACGATGGCTCGCCGTTTCAACCTGCAGATAGAGGCCCCGCGGGCTCGCACCACGGGGCCATTTGCTATGCGCTCAGCTATCGCTGCCTGCAGAGTAGTCGCGGCGCGCGGAGCGGATGGTCACCGAGAAGCCGGCGATGACGTCGACCAGGGTGATGAGCATGATCAGGAAGAAGAGTGACGTGGCAGCCGGCGGCCAGACGAGAAACAAGATCAGGCAGGCCACGAATACGATCATCGACAACGCATGATCGACGATCGAGTTGCCTCCGATGCGCGTCGATTTGAGGATCTCGAAGAACAGCACGAAAAGAGAAAAGGCGAGTAGCATGTGGCCAAGCGAGATTTGCCACGACCCACCCGAGGGCATCGCCACTATAAAGCGCGTCAGCGCAAAGTCTGCGCCGCCGGCGGCAAAGGCGACATAGGCAATGACCACGAAGGCGAGCAGCGGAACCGACGAGAGCCGGCTCGTTCGCTGAAAGACCTTTCCCTCCGGCTCAACAATCACCATGGGCTTTTACCCTCGAACCAGCCGAGACATTCCCAGGGACTTCGGCCGGATTAAGACTCTTCCTTGCCAGTGAGCACCTGCCGGCCCCGATATTTGCCGGACTTCAGATCGATATGGTGCGGCCGGCGAAGCTCGCCGGAGTCCTTGTCCTCGACATAGGCAGGCGCGGTGAGCGCGTCGTGTGCCCGGCGGTTGCCCCGCTTCATGCGCGAGGTTTTCCTCTTGGGTACAGCCATGGTCCAACCTTCGAAAAATGACCGCGGCATCCCCGCGGGTGTTTTGAGTGTGCGCCCTTATAGTTGCTAACCACCGCGCTGGCCAGAGGCCGATTGCTGGTCGATTTGCGGCGCGACGCAAGTAGAGCGCGCGGCAAGGATGGGCATTCTCCGCTCAACCGACTTTGCGATGCGGAGCATTCGCGGGCTGGGCTTGCCTGGGTTGCGCGTGCGCGGGCTCGGCAGAGTCGCGGCGAGCAGCAACGCCTCCTTTCGCGTGAGTTCCGAGGCGCTTTTGTGGAAGTAGCGCTGACTCGCCGCCTCCGCGCCGAAAATCCCCGGGCCCCACTGGGCCACGTTCAGATAGACCTCCATCACCCGCTCCTTGGGCCAAAATACCGTGAGGAGGTAGGCGAGCGGCACTTCGAGTACCTTTCGCACATAGCTTCGGTCGGTCCAGAGGTAGAGGTTCTTCGCCGTCTGCATGGTGATGGTGCTCGCGCCACGAAACCCGCGATGGCTGCTCTTTGCTTCCTGGATCGCATCCTTGACGGCACCCCAATCGACGCCCCAGTGTAGGCAGAAGCGGCCATCCTCGCTGGCAATTACCGCAAGCGGCAGCTCACGCGACATGTCCTGGAGCGGCATCCAGGAATGTTGCAGCGTCGTGTCCTTGAGCTTCTCGGCAACCATCACCGGCGTGATCGGCGGATTTACGAAGCGAAAGGCGATGATCGAAAGGAGAAACGCCGCCGAGAAGAGCAGGACGGCGAGACCCAAGAGCCTAAGCCAGGGATGTCGACGTTTTGCCGGTTTCTTCGCGCCCATCGTTACCTGAATCGCCTTGGCGAAGGTCTTGTGTATCCTCGGCTTGCCGCAGGGAGCAACGTGGTATTAGGGTCGCGCCGCCACACGCGCGTGACGAAGCATGGCCCTGACCGAAAAGCTTGAACGCATCGCCAGCCTGGTCGAGCAGCGCTTAGATGCGCTGCTTGCGCCGGAGCCAGTGCCAATGGGTCAAGCGCGGCTGATCGAGGCCATGCGTTATGCGGCGCTTGGCGGCGGCAAACGATTACGGCCATTCCTGGTCATCGAATCGGCACGGCTGTTTGGCGTGGCCGAGGAGGAGGCGCTTGAGGCGAGCGCCGCGCTCGAATGCGTGCATTGTTATTCTTTGGTGCATGACGATCTCCCGTCCATGGATGACGACGCGATGAGGCGCGGACGCGCAACGGCGCATATTGCGTTTGGCGAGGCGACCGCGATTCTTGCAGGGGATGCGCTGCTCACGCTCGCCTTCGACATTTTGAGCCGGCCGAGTACGCATCCGGATGGTTCCGTTCGCGCCACACTCGTCGGTCTGCTCGCGCAAGCCGCTGGGGTACACGGCATGGCTGGCGGTCAGGCACTCGACCTCGCCGCGGAAGGACAGGGTCTCGGCCCGATGGAGGTGGCAAAGATGCAGGAGATGAAGACCGGCGCGCTGTTCGCCTTCGCCTGCCACGCTGGCGCCGTGCTCGGCCGCGCCGATGCCGTAGCGCGAGGCGCGCTTGCCGCCTACGCGTCGGCCTTTGGTCAGGCGTTCCAGCTCGCCGACGATTTGCTCGATGCGCAAGGAGATGCGGCGACGATGGGCAAGGCCGCGGCAAAGGACGAGGGTCGCGGCAAGGCTACGCTGGTTGCGCTGCTTGGCATCGACGCTGCGCGTGCTCGGCTCAAGGCCCTTGTCGACGATGCCGAGACGGCGCTGGCACCGTTCGGCGCCAAAGCAGTGACACTGAAGGAAGCCGCGCGCTTCATTGTCTCGCGTCGGGCTTGAGCGTCTCGTCCAAATCATGGGACACGGGAATCATGACCAAGGCCAATCACACGCTGGAACGAAACTTGCCGATGCCGCTCCGCGTTGGCGGATGCGGCCCCAGGGCCTTTTTCTGGATCTAGATTTGATCGCCGTGATGTCCTGCGCCTCATGCTTGGCGACATGGTCGGCGTCGTAGATGCGGTCCAACAGCCGAGCCAACGGTCTTTCGATTCTTCCGTAACAGGCTGGAAGACAAGCAGAGCGATGACACAGAAGCAGGCGGCGCGCCCCAACCACATTCTATTCGGCGGCTGTTTGCTTTGTACCGCTCCGCCCGACCTGGCCGAAACGCTGCTCGATATAGTCGAGCACCATCTGCTTGAACTCGGCCGCGACGCCAGCCCCGCGCAGCGTCACCGACTTTTTGCCGTCGATGAACACGGGCGCCGCCGGCGCCTCGCCGGTGCCGGGGAGCGAGATGCCAATATTGGCGTGCTTCGATTCGCCAGGGCCATTGACGATGCAGCCCATAACCGCCACGGTCAGCGTCTCCACGCCGGGGTAGCGGCGCCTCCACTCCGGCATCGAGTCGCGGATGAAGTTCTGGATGTCGCAGGCAAGCTCCTGGAAGGTGGTTGAGGTGGTGCGCCCGCAGCCGGGGCAGGCTGCGACCAACGGCAAGAAGCTGCGGAAGCCCATGCTCTGCAACAGCTCCTGCGCCACCTTCACTTCCAGCGTGCGGTCGCCCTTGGGCTCCGGCGTAAGCGAGATGCGTATGGTGTCGCCGATACCTTGTTGCAGCAGCACCGCGAGCGCCGCAGAGGAGGCGACGATGCCCTTCGAGCCCATGCCGGCCTCGGTCAGTCCGAGGTGCAGCGCAAGGTTCGAGCGCGCGGCGAGCATGGCATAGACCTGGATAAGGTCCTGCACGGCGCTGACCTTCGCGGAGAGCACGATCTGGTCGGGGCCGAGCCCAAGCTCGATGGCTCGCTCGGCGCTGAGCAATGCTGACTGCGTGATCGCCTCATGCATCACCGCGCGAGCGTCCTTGGGCTCTGGCAGCTTTGCATTCTCGTCCATGAGGCGGGTGAGGAGATCCTGGTCGAGGCTTCCCCAGTTCACGCCGATGCGCACCGGCTTGTCGTTCTTGATCGCGATGTCGATGATCGCCGAGAACTGCCGGTCGCGTTTTTCCTTGAAGCCGACATTTCCGGGGTTGATGCGGTATTTAGCGAGCGCCTCGGCACAGGCCGGATACTCGGCGAGCAGTGTGTGGCCGTTATAGTGGAAGTCGCCGATGAGCGGCACATCGTGTCCACGCGCCGCAAGCTTGTCCCTGATGTGAGGAACAGCAGAAGCGGCCTCTCCGCGATCCACGGTGACGCGCACGAGCTCCGAACCGTCGCGGGCGAGCGCGGCAACCTGCGCGACTGTAGCGTCGACATCCGCGGTGTCGGTGTTTGTCATCGATTGCACCACGATGGGTGCATCGCCGCCAACGATGATTCCACCAATATTGACCGGGATCGAGCGCCGGCGCGAGGAGATGTCCATGGCTCCAGGATACATCAGATTTATTTCACCCGCGCGAGTGCAAGGTTCCCGGTTTTGCCAAGAGTGTCAGGGCGGCACGATGAGAACCGGCTTTCAACGGCATGACGATTCCGTGAAGTGGCTAGCGCTCAGTGAGCTTCAGCTCGATGCGACGGTTCTTGGCCAGGGCTTCGTCGGAGTCGCTGGGATCGAGCGGCTGGAACTCGCCGAAGCCTGCCGCGACCAGGCGGTTTGGCGGAATGCCATGGTCTATCAGGTAACGCACCACCGAGATGGCGCGCGCTGAAGATAGCTCCCAGTTCGACGCGAAGGTCGCGTTGGTGATCGGCTTGATATCGGTATGGCCGTCGATCCTGAGCACCCAGGCGATGTCGAGCGGGATTTGGGTCTGCAGCTCCTTCAGCGAGTCGGCGAGCTTATCGATTTGCGGCATGGCTTCTGGCTTCAGCTCGGCGGAACCTGAATCGAACAGCACGTCGGCAGGGAACACGAAGCGGTCGCCCACCACCTGGAAGTCGGCGCGGGAGCCAAGCACCTCACGGAGCTTGCCAAAGAAGTCCGAGCGATAGCGGGCAAGCTCCTGCACCTTCTTGGCGAGCGCCACGTTCAAGCGCTGCCCAAGATCGGCGATCTTGACCTGGTTCTCCTTGTCCTTGGCCTCTGACGCCTCGAGCGCTTCCTGCAACGCGGCGAGCTGGAGCCTGAGCGCGGCGAGCTGCTGATTGAGGATTTCGACTTTCGCGAGCGCTTCGTTGGTAATGCGCTTCTGCTGGTCGAGCTGGCCGCTGAGCTCATTGGTCTTGGCCTCTGCGCCTTCGGTCTTGCCGCTCTGATCGCCGAGCAGGCCGGTGAGCCGAGCATTCTCCTTGTCCTTGTTGACGAGCGTCGCCTGCAGCGCCGACAGGCTGTCTTCCACCGACTGCTTCTTGGAGCGCTCGAGCGCGAGAAGCTCGGTGAGCTCGGAGAGCTGACGATTGAGGCGGGACAGCATGGTGTCCTTGCCGCTCGTCTGCTGGGTAATGAAGAAGTTGGCGAGCATGAACAGCGACATGAGGAACGTCACCACCAAGAGCAAGGTGGAGAGCATGTCGACATAGCCAGGCCAATAATTGGTGACTGTCCGACCGCGGTGTGTGCGTGCCACCGCCATAACTAGCTCCGCTCTTCCTCATGTACCGGCAGCTTTACTTTGCCGGCGATCTGCTTGACCGCGGTGGCCAATTCGTGTTGCTGCTGCGCCTGCTCGTCGGCCCATTCGCGCACCACCTTCTGCTCGGCGCGCATTTGCCGGATCAGTTTCTCCACGCCTTGCGCGAGGTCCTTGACCGCATCTCCGGTATTATCGCCCAGCACGCGGAGTTCAATCTTCTCGCTCAAGTCCGAGAGTGAGCGTTGCATGTCGAGGAGGGCAAAGCGGAGCTGCGGCGGCACGCCGGTGACGGTTGCGCTTTCCGCCGATTGCAGCTCGGTGATGCCGGACAGCCAATCTTCGAGCTCGTTATAGAAGCGGCCCTGGGCGTGGCCGGCCTGCAAATCAAGAAAGCCCAAGATCAGCGAGCCGCTCAAGCCGAACATCGAGCAGGAGAAGGCGGTGCCCATGCCCTTGAGCGGGGCGGCGAGGCCCTCCTTCAATTGATCGAACAGCATCGTGCTCTCGCTGCCGCTCGTATCGAGGGCGCCGATGGTCGAGCCCACCGAACTAACGGTCTGCAGCAATCCCCAGAAGGTTCCGAGCAGCCCAAGGAACACGAGCAGGCCGACCAGATAGCGGGTAGTCTCGCGCTGCTCGTCGAGGCGGGCAGCGACGGAATCGAGCAGCGAGCGCATGGCACCGGTCGCAAGCGACAGATGGCCGGTGCGGTCACGCAGCATGGTCGCCATCGGCGCAAGCAAAACCGGCGTGGTATCGACAGTGAGACCTGGATCGGAAATGCGGAAACTGTTGACCCAGCGGATCTCCGGATAGAGCCGCAAGACCTGGCGGAAGGAATAGATGATGCCGATGATCAGCACGCCAATGATGAGCGCGTTCAGGCCCGGATTCGCCATGAAGCTCGTGCGCAGCTGCTGCGTTTGCCCGTCGAGGATGATGGCAAGCAGGATGGCGAGGATGAGAAACAGGCTCATCCGCCAGAGAAACACTTGCGGGTAGGTAAGCTTCGCCTTGTACGTCGTCGCTGCCATGGGCCGTCAGGGAATCAGGGGGGCGGTTGCGGGCAGAGATTAACCGAATACTAATCTTGGCAAAACGGCAACCTCAGGGCGCTGAGACGAATCTAGCGTGACGGATCGGCAGCAGCGACGGTGTCACGCTGGCCGGTGGCGTCCTTCAACTGCCTTAGAAGCTTGCGCTGGATCGTCTCGTTGCCGGCGACCACGCTTCCACTGTCAAGCATGCGGTCCTTGCCGTCGGCGTCGCTGACGAAACCTCCGGCCTCGCGGACGATGACGATGCCGGCGGCGAGGTCCCAAGCCCGCAAGCTCCGTTCCCAGAAGCCGTCAAAGCGGCCCGCAGCGACCCAGGCGAGGTCAAGCGCCGCGGCGCCCGTGCGCCTGATGCCGCCAGTGGCTGCCATGATCGATTGCATCTCGCGCAAGAACTTGTCCTGAGCAGGCTTGCCACGATGCGGGATGCCGGTGACTATGACGCAGTCGGCAAGCTCAGTGCGCGCCGCGACGCGGATGCGCCGGTCGTTGAGAAAGGCGCCCTTGCCGCGCTCGGCGGTGAAGGTTTCGTTGCTTGCCGGATTGTAGATGAGACCCGCGACCAGCTCGCCCTCGCGCTCGAGCGCGATCGAGATGCAGAAATGCGGGATGCCGTGCAGGAAGTTGGTCGTGCCGTCGAGCGGATCGACGATGAAGCGGTGGGTTCGGTCGGCGCCTTCCACCTCGCCATGCTCTTCGAGCAGAAGGCCGTAGCCGGGACGCGCACGGATGAGCTCCTTGTGCAGGATCTCCTCGGCGCGGGTATCGGCGGCGCTGACGAAATTGGCTGGACCTTTGAGCGACACCTGAAGCTGCTCGACCTCGCCGAAATCGCGCGCGAGGCTGCGCCCTGCCTTGCGGGCGGCGCCGATCATAACATTCATCAAAGCAGACGCAGGCATTGGTCTTCTCTTGCTCTCATATCTCCCTTCAGGGGAGATCGGACAGCGAAGCTGTCCGGGCGGGGTTATAGCGTGCCCGACCCCACCCCGGAGCGCCATGGCGCTCCGACCCTCAAGGGGAAGGATTGCGCAGGCTACTCGGCGCGGCGCACGTAAGTGAGCTCGTTGGTGTCGACCACAACGCGCTCGCCGGCGACGATGAAGGGTGGCACGAGGATGCGCACGCCGTTTTCGAGCTTCGCCGGCTTGTAGGATGACGCCGCGGTCTGGCCCTTCACCACAGGATCTGCTTCCACCACTTCGAGGGTCACATGCTCGGGGATGGCAACGCCGATCGGCTTCCCTTCGTGGCTCTCCACCGACACTTTCATGCCCTCTTGCAGGAAGGCGGCCCGCTCCTCAAGAAAATCCTGCGGCAGCTCGATCTGGTCGTAGGTGTCCATGTCCATGAACACGAGCATGTCGCCCTCGGCGTAGAGGAATTGGTAGTCCTTCTGCTCAAGCCGCACACGCTCGACGGTCTCAGAGGAGCGGAAGCGCTCGTTGAGCTTGGTTCCGTCAATGGCGTTCTTGAGTTCGACTTGGGCATAGGCCGGGCCCTTGCCTGGCTTCACGTGCTGGGTCTTGACCGCGACCCAGAGGCCGCCCTTGTGCTCGATTACGTTACCCGGCCGGATCTCATTGCCGTTTATTTTCATGAAGCCCTGCGGAGATGGAATGAATTGGTGGAGTGGACCGCCTTTAAGACGCCAGGCCTTGCTGCTGTCAAGGGCAGGCGATCATTGGGCAAGGCGGCCTTCGCGCCAGGCTTGCGCGCCCTTGTCGGCGGCGTCGCGCTGTTCCGGCGTGAGTTTGGCGAGCATGATGTCGAGGGTGAAATCGCTCACGCCGGCCGCGCGGGCAAGCAGATGCCATTTGGCTGCCTGGACCGGATCGGCCGGCCCCACTGCCACGCCGTTGGCATAGAGACGGGCGAGCCGGTTCTGCGCGACCGGGTTGCCTTGTTCTGCCGACATGCGAAACATCTTAGCAGCACGTTGCTCGTCGATGGCCACTCCTTCACCCTTGAACAGCATCACGCCATATTCGACTTCTGCCTCCGGCATCCCTGCTTCCGCTGCCTTGCCAGTCCACTCAGCGGCCTTCACCAGATCGACCGGGACGCCGCGCCCGAACTGATAAAAGCCGCCTAGGTCGTACTCTGCCTGAGGCAGGTTCTGCGCTGCCGCCTTCTGCATCCATTCTGCGGCCTTGTTCTCGTTCGCTGGGCGCCCCTCGCCGTCGAGATAGATCAGGGCAAGGTTGTATTGCGCCAAAGAGTGACCGCTTTTTGCTGCCTTCTCGAACAAATCGGCCGCCGCAGCGGCATCCTTTTTGACACCGCGCCCTTCGAGCGAGAAGGTGCCGAGGGAGAACTGAGCGTTGGCGTCGCCGAGATCGGCCGCTTTGCGATAGGCGTTGGCGGCTTTCTGGTCGTCCTGGGCGAC
>Ga0182033_10001382_pt1 | contig 12167 bp, 17 predicted proteins | sample tim00Cox0000000H_FD_125968 | JGI IMG/M metagenome (GOLD analysis project Ga0182033, IMG submission 125968) | Lab enrichment of tropical soil microbial communities from Luquillo Experimental Forest, Puerto Rico - timezero.00C.oxic.00.000.00H | ecosystem: Environmental > Terrestrial > Soil >...
GAATATCCGCTTTTACCCCCAATTCCTGACTCATGCACCGCAACAAAGCTCGGCTGCGCAAGTACGCGATCCTCATACCCGCGCATCAATTGGCGTTGAGGCCGCCAGAACAAAGAAATTCGCCCGGCGAAGTCCTACCAAGTGTTGTTGATGATAGAGCCGCGAGGCGGTGTTAGATGCACAACCTGCGACCATAGAGGGCCTGCATCTTCGCCAAAGCCTCCGGATAGGTCCTCGCGAACGCGACTGGCCGCCATCCGGGACCCCAGGGACCATTCACGTCGTTACGCCAGATCTTGCAGTCGCCGTAGGCCCAGCGGACCACAACCCACGGGGGCTGCACGACCGCATTCGCCGACGGCATCACGGCGACGGCAAGCAACAACGTGGCGAGGGCGAGTTTTACGAGTTTCATCGAAATCTCCCATGCAGTCAGTCGTCGGGAAGGGAGGCCCACGACGGAGGCGAGTATAGTTAGCCTACCAAATTGTTCCAACAAGCGTGAGACGCGCGGCGGGAGGCGTTGAGGCCGCCCGCCGGCAAGCCCTATCAGGCACGCTCGTTAATTAATATCCATAATATCCGCGGCGATACGCCCTTCGATGAACCCTTCGGTTGACGCCTGCAACGCTCCCTGGCGTGAGCGGTCGTCCGACTCGAGCATCAGCACTGTCAAGCGACACGGCGACAGTCTTTTGCGACCATTGAAGCGAGAACGGCGCCGTAGTGAATAGCGCGGCGCTAGCGATAATCCAAAGCACGGTGAGCTTTTTCATGCTCGGCCTCCCGATGATGTCGCGCCCGTATTGAGACAACGCTGCGCGCTCGGATGTCCATAGCGAGCCGGCGCGGGGCGAAGTCGAGCAGCCTGACAAGGTGACATGCTTGGAGGGCAGCCCGGCGCGCCCCGTGCCGCTCCAAAATTCTCGGACCATCTACCGATTACGTCAAATGTGTTGATTGAAGATGGCGCCTGCGGCCGACGCATAACCGCAAATTTTCTGTGTAACGGCCGCGTCTCCAAATGGAATGTCGCGTTACGAGTGCGGACCGCGACCAAGATTATCTTACCACTCTTGGCGGTCAGCGCTGCTCTCGTTGGGAGACTAACGAAAGGCAATCTGCGGTAATCAGGTGAGGTGGGTCGCCTTTTGATGGCTTATCGCGGAGTTTGAGCGCCGCACACAAGTTCCGTTTGGCCGCCAACCAGTCACATTGTTCATATTCCATTGGGATCAATGGCGCGCGTTTGTGCCCGGCGCCATACGGGAGATCAGGACATGGCATTTCGCAAAACGCGTAACACCGCAGAATACACAGCTAAATTTTGGAGGGGGTGTGTCGGTCCGCGAGGAGCCCGAATGGCACTTAACTTACACGACGTTCGGTGCGATGCGATTGCGAACCGCGCGCTTAATGATCTTATGCATGACTATGCTGTAACCGAAGAGAAAAGCGGCTTGGTTCTCACCAAAAAGGCAGGCAACCTGAAGCTCTTCTTCAATGACCTCGACGACTTTCATCAATGGGAATTTATCCAGAACAAGGAGATGGTGAAGCAGAACGAACGATTGCGCGCGCTCTTGGTCACGATCCGGCAGCAGCGGGAGAGCTGGAAGGTGCGTGCCTTGATGGCCGAGGCGCAGTTACTAGAAGCGACTACCAGAACCAGCAACAATGGTAGCCGGGGGCATGTCAGTGACATCAGGTATGCTTCGCTCAAGCGCCATCTGGCAAAGCAGTTCCACCCTGACTACGCTCCTGGACAGAGGCTCGAGAAGATAATTCGAAACGAAATCTTCAAGGAAATCTGGAACGAAATCGAGCGCCTCGATCAAGGAGTCTCGATCGCGCGGTCTGCGACTGCGCAAACATCTTCGGCCGCCTGATCAGAGCGGACATAAATTCCAAATCTTTGCCGCGTGTCACGAATGGGATCTTAGATTTGCTACACGGCGTTGGCGCCGGACCGGTTTGCGAAGTCCTGGCAGGATTAGAAGGAGCCCCTGAAAGAGGGGATGGGGGGGGTAGGCTTTCAGGGGCTCCAACGGTGCAACGTTGCAACCAAATTCTAGCCTGGGAGTCGGCAACAACTCCAATCATTCGTCGGTAGAACCATACGTTAAAACAGCATCGCCGTACCTTTCGCGATCAAAAAGCGGCGAGCCAGAGCCGGCTTTGGCAGAAGTTCGAGCAATCAAAAATGGTCGAGCCCCGAGGCGACCAGATGGGTAGATCGTCTCAGGGCTCGTGGCATCGTGGGAATTACAACGGGTGTTCCCCTTCGAGCGTCCCCACGCCCCTTCCCGTTGTATCTTCACATCTTAATTTGCGACGTGGCTGTTTGATGTCATTCGGTTTGGTAGCGAAATATGGGAAAGAGCATCGGGACACCTTCCGCCTGATGAAATAGTGGCGAGCCGATGACGCATTGAAACATAGGCGGCTTCAATGTCGTCGTCGCTGCACGATAGTCCTGTCTGGTTCGTGATAGTGCTGGCATTGGTAATATTGGTAGTCGTCTGTTTCGCAATCTGGACGTGATCCGTCACGGCGACTTCGACGCTTTGAGTTAAATAGCCTCCGTCACCGATTTCTCTTCGATGACGGAGGCTACACCCACGCTAGAGGCGGCAACCCGTGCGTGAGCCGCTGCAACTATTATCCATGCTTCTGAAGAAAGCTTAAACACTCCCGCTCTCGGTTTGGAGGGGCGACGAAATTGGGAGAGCCCTGAAACGCCGTTTCAGGGCCCTCAGCGCCGGCGCGCAACGGGTTCTCCCAGGACGGGTACGTCCTCCCGCCCGTTGCACCATTAAATCTTATTCAAAGAATTGGCGATTGGCTGTGTTGACGGAGCCACTGTTCCAAATGATTTCGTGGCAAGGCGGTAGAAGTGTACGGAGAAGAGCATCGGGACACCACCATGGCAGAACTCAGCAGCATAGTGATTGTGTCCGTCGCATTGCTCGTGGCGGTGTTAATCGTTCTCGGGGGCATCTCCTTGTGGGATACGCTTCGCTAGATTCTTTGACCGAGATCGATAAGACAATCGGCCTGCGCCAATTCAGTCGAAGATTTTCGCCCGCGCGCTGCATTCGTCCACGCGACGCTTCTGCCGTCGATCTTTCTGCGCTGTTCCATTGTCGTTCCTGTGTTCACGTTCCGTGAATTGAACGTGAACGGCATGGCAACGGCGGACGGGCTTGCCGGCAGGCACGCGAGCAAGGATTGGTATTCGATTATATCATCGTATTGTCCCCGTTCCTCGAGCGTTCGTTTTTTGGAGATTGTACGTACACGCCACGGATACGCTGCTACCACCCGTGGTATCGACCGCATGTGGGCCACTTCGACGTGGCGCTGATCAAACGCCATTGGCGCGACACGATTCAACTCACTGAATTTGCAAGTCCGATGCATGCCCAGAATGGAGGTCATGATTCTCTCTTGTGCGTCATGGAATGCTTTCGCGCCTGCAATCCGCCGCATCAGCTTCGATCAGAGGCCAGGTAAGCTTTTGTTTGCCAACTTAATCTAAATCGCGGGTGGGTCGGCGTTGCCCCGATCTCACCGAAGTTCCGGCCTAACGTCCGTCAATCGGATTGGGCCTGGCGTGCGCTACCAATTTACTTTTCGCTCACAACATTTGCCGCGTGTGCTTCTACTGGCGAGCACGATTGCCACGGTGATGACGCTTGCCGGGTGCGGTGGCACACCAGTCACCAGCTCCCGCCACATGCAACCGTTGTCGGAACATCTGCTGGCCGAGCTCAAGGCCAAGAACATGGAGAAGGAATCGCCAATCCTGATGCGAATTTTCAAGGAGGAGGCTGAGCTCGAGGTCTGGAAGCAGGACGATAGCGGACGCTTCGCACTGCTTCGCACTTATCCGATCTGCCGCTGGTCGGGCGAGCTCGGCCCCAAGATCAAGCAGGGCGATCGCCAAGCTCCCGAGGGCTTCTACAGCATCACACCGGGCCTGATGAATCCGAATTCCAGCCAATATCTTGCGATCAATACGGGCTTTCCAAACGCATATGACAGGGCGAACGGCCGCACCGGCTCGTTCTTGATGATACATGGTGGCTGCTCGTCGGCCGGCTGCTACGCCATGACTGACGAGCAGATCGCGGAGATCTACGCGCTTGCGCGCGAATCGTTCTTTGGTGGCCAGAAATCGTTCCAGTTGCAAGCATATCCATTCCGCATGACACCGCTAAACATGGCGCGTCATCGCAACTCGCCGCACGTGGCGTTCTGGAAAATGATCAAGCAGGGCTACGACCATTTCGAGGTCACACACCTCGAACCGAAGGTAGGCGTCTGCGACAAAAGTTACGTCGTTTTCGGCGTCGAATCGACGGACAGCTCCTCGGCGGGGCGTTGCCCCACCTACACCGTCCGTGAGGACATCATCGCGGCTGTGCGCGACAAGCAGCGCCGCGACGACATTGAGACAACCAAGCTCATCATCCGCGGCATCCCGACCGCGCCGCTCACGACTGGTGTCGACGGCGGAATGAATCGCACCTTCTTGACGGCTGTGGAGGCGCAAGGCGTTCCGGATTCGGTCGTCCACACCGCCTCGGGCACCATCCCGGCCTATGTCAATCCGCCGGATGGTAAGGACAAAGACTAGCTGTCGTTTCCAAAATTTCGATCCGGGCTTGTCCCGTGACCGACGTGCAAGATTACAAAATGAATGGCGAGCACGGTCGGAACCCGCAATCGGGGCGGGCACCGACCACATGCGGTTCGCTAGCCTTATCGGGAGCTGGCCAAAAACAATATCAACAATCCGGCAACTATCAACACGGCAACGAGAATACCCACAACGATCGGAACAATCCGATGCCGACGGCGCGCGGGCTTAGTCCCTTTCGCTCTGGCGGCTGTTTGTGCGGCACCGATACCAATCCAAAAGCTCATCGATCGATTCCTCGCTACATGCGCGGCAGGCTGCCGCCTTAGGTCTGCCTTGGAAGGCCAATCGTATCATAATTAGTCTTCGGCGCGCGCTTATACCGAGATGGGTTCGACTCGGTCCTTTAGCGGTATCTACTTAAGGTCCGGATTAGCGCGGTGAGAGGACCCAAGCGCGTCATCACATCAGGTCGTATTCGTACGGGTTTTCCGCAGTGATCCCGCGAAGGCTTTGACGCTTTCGCTTGCCCCCTCTGCTATAATTGCCGCCGAAAGCTCGAGATCGGCGAGAGCCGGCATGCGGCGAGTCTCCCGTAACGCTGGATACGTCAGGACATCATCATGAGCTTTACCCGGCCGATCCTATTCTGGATTGCGATGCTGGCGGCAATCATCGCGGTCGTTGCCTTGTTGCGCGAAGTTCTGCTGCCGTTCGTAGCCGGCATGGTGCTTGCCTATCTGCTCGATCCTCTCGCCAACCGCATCGAGCGGCTGGGAATGAACAGGCTCGTGGCCACGCTTGTCATCATGGCCCTCGCCATTACCGCCATTACGCTTTTGATAGCTTTGACGGTGCCCGTGATCATCAGCGAGCTCACATATTTCATTGAAAGCTTCCCGGTCTATCTCAAACGGTTACAGTCGTTAGCGACCGATCCAGACCGACCCTGGCTCAGCAAGATAGTCGGCGAGGGCCTCAGAGAGTCCGAGCGCTCGATTAGCGAGCTTACGACGCTGGCTAGCAGCTGGCTCGGCACACTCCTGCGCTCGATATGGTCAGGAGGACGGGAACTGCTCTCGATCTTCTCGCTGGCTGTCGTGGCCCCGATCGTTGCCTGCTACCTTGTCTATGACTGGAACAGGATGATCGCGACAATCGACAACTGGGTCCCACCTGCGCGTCGCGAGACGGTGCGGGCGCTGGCGCGCGAGGTAAACGATACGATCGGCGGGTTCGTGCGCGGTCAGAGTGCGCTGTGTTTCGTCCTCGCCGTATTTTATGCGGCTGCGCTGTGGCTGATCGGCCTCAAGCACGGCTTCGTGATCGGTTTTACCGCAGGCTTGCTCAGCTTCATTCCCTATCTCGGCTCGCTCTCCGGCATCATTATTTCGATGTGCGTCGCAATCGCACAATTCTGGCCGGACTGGACACCGATCCTGCTCGTACTCGCCATTTTCGTTGTCGGGCAGTCGCTGGCGGATTATGTGCTGGCGCCTTATTTGGTTGGCCGGCGCGTGCACCTGAATCCGGTGTGGGTGATGTTCGCGCTGTTCGCTTTCGGCTATCTGTTCGGATTCGTGGGCCTGTTGATCGCGGTGCCGGCCGCAGCCGCTATCGGGGTGCTCATGCGCTTCGCGCTGCGACAATATTATGCGAGCGCGTTGTATGTGCCGGCTCCGACCGGGCCGCCGCCCGAGATCGATGGGTCGTCATTTCCGGTGGACAGACCAACGCTTCGACAGCCCAATGTACAAGCTTAACGGCCCTATGTCCGCAGTTCGTCCGACGCCTGCTCTAACACCGAGCTCATGAGGCGCAAAACATGTCGTATCGATTATTGGAGAGCGGGTGTCGACCGAGCGTCGAGGTTGAGGACGGCGCTGAAGCAAGATTAGCGCTGGAGGCGCTGGTGGATAGCGCCGGCCTGAGAAATATCGTCTTCGCGCTGGCGCGGTTCACTTCCGAAAGGTCAGAGAAATTAGGGCAGCAAGAATCCGCAACGGCGGCATGCTGGCTTCACAGTTCGAGGGCGCTTATCAGGTGCGGCGGAGAGATTGATTCATTTTGGCAACCTACTGAGGAGATCAGCACCTCAGAGCGCCGCGCCGCGACCGCGGAACGCGTCGGCACGCAATTGGCCAGCGCTGTTAAACGTTGGTTGAGGTGAAGAGAAAGCTCCCAGCAGGGCTGGCGCGATGAGACCGTTTGCGTTGGTAGCGCTCGCAGCGGTAATCCTTCTGAGCATGATTGGCCCGGCGTCGGCTCAATCTTACGGTGGCGACCGCCCACGCTATCGAGAGCCTGACCGCCCCCGACCCTACTATCGCGGCCGCTTCTATCAGGGACCGGGATATTACCGGCCCGGGCGATATCAAACCTGGAACGGTTGCCAACGGGGCTGGACCGTGCAGAACCGTCTCTGCAAACCCTATCGAGGATATTAGTTCTCGCTGCGCCGATCCAGTGCACGCGCCACAAGCGCACTGGTGCTCTCGCAGCAAGACTCACGGGCGGATCAGGACAGGCGAGCCGGCTTTCCAGCCCGTCACTCAAGCCTGGCAATCACCTTTAGCGATTTTCGCGCCGCTCCTCACGTCGCTCCGTGCGACCCTCACGCCGCACGTCACGTCGCTCTCTACGACCTTCACGCCGCGCCTGACGTCGCTCAGTGCGGCGCAGGCGTCGCTCCTGACGCCGCTCCGTGCGCCGTATGCGCCGCTCCTGACGCCGCTCCGTGCCCGTCGGCGCACCGGCCGGCGGCGTGCCGGCGGGCGGGGCGGGCTGCTGAGCTTCGGCATCTGATACCGTTAGCACCGTAGGCACAGTAAGGCTCAGTGTCGTCAGTCCCAAAAGGGCAAGCACCCTTCGACGCGAAATTGTTTCACTCATATCCAGTCTCCCGGACTCTGACGCCTAACATTAAAATCCTACTATCATTGAGGCTCTCAATCTATGTCAAAGAGCACGTACGTGGTGTCAGCATCCCGCGTCTATGCTTTTGCCGGCATCACGAGTCCAAATAACAAGCAATTGCCAAGCGATCGAAAGCACGATCGGACCGACAAACAAACCAATCATGCCATGGACCAGGGTACCGCCGAGCACCCCGATCAATATCACCGGCATCGGTGTGCTCAGGCCTTTGGCGACGAGCGGCCGCAACACGTTGTCGAGCAAATTTACCGGGACCATGTAGAGGGTAAACAGAACTGCGGTTGTCGTATCCATTGCAAACCAGCTCCATACGATCAATGGGATCAAGATGATCGATGGGCCGATTTGAATTATTCCGAGCAGGAGAACCAAAAAACTGAACAGCCCCGCTGCGGGTACGCCGGTGAACAGCAGGCCGATACCCGCCAGCAGTGCCTGCAGGATCGCGATCCCGATGATGCCACGTGAAACGTTGCGGATTGTTGCACCAGCAAGATCGACAAACTCTTCGCCTCGCCTTGCTGCAACATGGCCGAGAACATTCTTGATGGAATGGACCATGGATGGGCCGGGAATAAAGAGGAAACCGGAAATAGCAACCGCAATGATGAACTTGAGCAGATTTGTACCCACGTTGCCCGCGGCGTTGAGCAAGCGACTGCCGAGTGGCTTGAGGTATGGAGCCGCTTCGATGAGGAGCGCTTGAAAATTCGTGGACGCGAGTGCCCACATCTCATAGAGTTTTTCGCCGACCAGAGGCCAGATTTTTAATTCTTCGTAAGGAGGAGGAATCGCAAAAGTGCCATCGCCAAATCCAGCAATGAGAAGCCGAACGCTTGCGGCCAAGCTCAGCCCAAGCCAAGTCACCGGACCAAGCATTACAAAAAGGCTGAAAACTGTAACTACAAGCGCTGCCACTGCGCGACGACCGTAAAGCTTATTGGACAGCCAATCGAAGATCGGATAGAGCGCGACGGCGATGATAACGCTCCAAACAATGATCGTCAAAAACGGCCTGATCATAAGCAGCGACCAGTATGCCAAAAGCCCAAGGCAGACTGTGCGAATCGCTAGAACGACGAGCTCTTCATTCGACGCAGCGATCTTCAGAGACCGATCATCGTCGTTCACTGACGTCGTCCGTGCCCATGACATTTAACACAGCAACATCGGTGTTGCGCCGTACCCCGAGTGCTCTTGATCATACCAATTCTCTGCGCCTCGCATCGAGAGGCTTTGACCTTAATCGTCGCCGTAAAAGAGAGTATAATTCAGGCAAACATCTTGAGTTGGTGCTGTAGGCAGAATCATGGGTGATCCGTTTCTCAACTACTTCGCGCTGTTTCTCCTGTTTTTCGTGGTCGTGGTACTGTTTTACGGTATCATTGCGATCCACGACATTCCCTACAAAATTGCGGAATCGCGCGATCACCCGCATCAGGACGCGATCCACGCGGCCGGATGGGTGAGCCTGTTCACGCTGCACGCGCTGTGGCCGTTTCTCTGGATTTGGGCGATGTCATATCGTCCCGAGCGCGGTTGGGGATTTTCCACCCACCCACCAGCGGACGGCCCCGCACCGTCGACCCCGGCGAGCGAGTTAGAGGACTTGCGGCGTCGGGTTGCGGAACTGGAAAACAAGGTCGGGGCAGGAGAGTGATAAATGGAACTGCTGCTGATCCTGATCTACGTCTCGTTCTGTTTCGCGGTCTTCAAGATCTTCAAGATCCCGGTGAACCAGTGGTCGCTCGCCACGGCGGCGCTGGGCGGGATCGTTGGCATCGTGCTGATCCTGCTGATCATGAACTACAATCACCCGTTCACGAAGAACGCCCGCATCTATTTTACGGTCACGCCGATTCTGCCGTCGGTCAAAGGCCGCGTGATCGAGGTGCCAGTGCAGGCGAACACGCCTTTGAAGGAAGGCGATGTACTGTTTCGTATCGATCCGACGCCATTTCAATATGTCGTAGACCAGAAGAAGGCCGCGCTGGCGGAAGCCGAGCAGAACGTAGGGCAGCTCAAGGCCTCCCTCGACCAGGCGAGCGCGGCGACTCAAAGGGCCAATGCGCAGTTGGAGCTCGCGCAGCAGAATTACGATCGGCAGGCCGAGTTGTTCCAAAAGAGGGTTATCGCTCAGGCGACGCTCGATACCTATACGCGCAACCTCGAAACTGCGAAACAGACGTTGACGGGAGCGAAAGCCGAAGAGGAGCGTGCACGGCTCGCCTTTACCTCGAACATCGAGGGCGTCAACACCACGGTCGCCCGCTTACATGCCGAGCTGGCAGATGCACAGTTCGACCTCGATCAGACCGTGATCCGGGCGGCGGGGCCCGGCTTCGTCACCCAGGTCTCGCTGCGACCGGGCATGTACGCGATCCCCGCGCAACTTCGGACAGCGATGTTGTTCGTCAATACCGGCGAGCGCGATCAGGAACTCGGGGCCGCGTTCCAGCAGAATTCGCTGCAGCGCGTCAAGCCCGGGGACGAAGCCGAGGTCGCTTTTGACGCAGTGCCCGGTCGCGTATTCAAAGCCAAGGTCCGCGTCGTCGTGGATGCAATCGCGGCTGGGCAGTTGCGAACATCGGCGGGGCTCGTTGAACCTGAAACGAAAGAGACCGCCGGTCGGGTGCTCGCGATCATTGACGTCACCGACGACATGTCTGGCTATACAATCCCGATGGGCTCTACGGCCCAGGTTGCGATCTACACCGAGCACTGGCACCACGTCTCGCTTATTCGCAAAATCCTGCTGCGCATGCGCAGCTGGCAGAACTACGTGTTCCTCGAAGGGCACTGAGCACACGACGTGGAGGGTGACACCATGACCAACACTTCAAACACCCAAAGGGCTCTGGGCCTTGCCTCCGGAATGGAGCCATTGCGCGCCAAGTGGGGCTGGATCGTTGCGCTCGGTGTCGTTTATGTGATCGTCGGCGTGATCGCGCTCGGCAGCATGGTCCTCGCCACGGCGGCGAGCGTGCTGATCGTCGGCGTCATGATGGTGATCGCCGGTGTCGCCGAAATCATCAATGCGTTCCAGGTCAAGACCTGGGGCAAATTCTTTCTCTGGCTCATTCTGGGCGTGCTCTATGTGTTCGCCGGGCTGGTCGCCTTCGCGAATCCACTGCTGACCGCCGTATTTCTCACCCTTTTCCTGGGAGCGGCGCTCGTCGTGTCGGGCATTGTGCGCGTGATCCTCGCCTTCAGCATGAAGGAGGGCACGCCCTGGATCTGGACCATCGTCTCCGGCCTGATCACGCTGCTGGTCGGCTTAATCATTCTGGTGCGCTGGCCGTTCTCGAGCCTGTTTGTCCTCGGGCTGTTCCTCGGCATCGACCTGGTCATCGCCGGGGCGACCTGGATCGGCGTCGGCCTGGGATTGAAACAGCGGGCGTGAATTGCGGTTTAGAGCAAGCAACAAACGGCTCGAGGAGATGAAACGATGTTAAAGCTTATTGCGCTATCCGGATCGATACTGGCTCTCGCAGCGCCGGCGCGGGCGCAGGTCACGATCGATGTTTCGAAAATCACATGTGACCAGTACGTCGGTTACAAGGTTACCAATCCGCAAAATATCGCAATCTGGTTGAGCGGCTACTACAGCGGCAAGCGCGACAGTACCGTGGTGGACACGCAGGCTCTCATGGCGAATGCGAAGAAGGTGCGGGATTATTGCATTCGCAATCCGCAAACGCCGGTGATGCGCGCGGTTGAGACGTTGATCGAAAAGGACAAGAAGTAGGCTTTGATAAGTTGAAACGTTACCGCACGGGTTGCCTGGACTAAACTCTCGATCGTGGGGTACTTGTGGGGCGCGGTCGGGAGGAAACTGGCCGATCCGATCCCGCGTACGGATGGGCGATCAGCCGCACCAGCACAAGGGCGCGATAGCGGGAGGTGCGATCGTGCTTACCAAAACCCAAAAGCCGGTTGCCGGTTCAGACAGCGAGCCTGGCGTAATCAATTCGTCGGTCTATGCCGCCGGCGGCAAAGTGGCCGATGTCGCAATCGAAGAGGCCGGCGATTGGTCGAAACGACCCGGTCATGTCGTGTGGATCGGGCTGTTCGAACCCAGCGACGAGCTTCTCCAACGCGTGCAGCAGCAGTTCGATCTGCATCCGCTCGCCATCGAGGATGCCAGCAACGCCCATCAGCATCCCAAGCTCGAGCAATATGGCGACGGCATCTTCATCGTCGCCCGCACCGCGCAGATGGTGGAGGCGAGGATTGCCTTCGGCGAGACGCATTTGTTTGTCGGCCGCGGCTACGTCATATCGGTTCGCCACGGCGCTTCCGTCTCCTATGCCGCGGTGCGCCAGCGCTGTGAGGCCTGCCCGATCGTTCTGTCGCAGGGAGAAGATTACATCGTCTATGCGATCCTCGATTTCATTGTCGACAATTACATGCCGGTTCTGGAGAAGATCCGTGCCGAGGTCGAGGCGATCGAGGACACCGTGCTGGCGAGCACGCTGAGCCAACCTGATATCGAGCGGCTGTACATGCTCCGTCGCGATTTGTTGCGGCTGCGCAACGCGGCCGGACCGCTGGTCGAGGTCTGCAACAGGCTCGAACACACGGA
>Ga0182033_10001387_pt1 | contig 12135 bp, 10 predicted proteins | sample tim00Cox0000000H_FD_125968 | JGI IMG/M metagenome (GOLD analysis project Ga0182033, IMG submission 125968) | Lab enrichment of tropical soil microbial communities from Luquillo Experimental Forest, Puerto Rico - timezero.00C.oxic.00.000.00H | ecosystem: Environmental > Terrestrial > Soil >...
CTTCCAACCGTGCTTGCGCAAGTTGATCATGTTCTCAATTGCGCGGCGTTGCTGTTGCCAGCTCGCATTGGCGAAGGCTTTTGCGATTGGCCGCTTAGGAAGATAGAGCATATCGGTGAAACACAGCGCCACGAGATAACCGGAAAGACTTCGGAAATCTTGAATTCGTTCCTTGAGCAGCTGTTCCATTTGACCTGGGACGTTGACCGTGTGCCGTATTGTTTTCATAGGAAATTCCTTCAGCGCTTGATCGCTTTTGTAAAGAAAATCGATCCATGGCTCCGCCGCGATTGGTGACCACGCAAAGGGAAGGGCGCTCGGCGTCGCAAATGGTCGGCGAACAAACAGCGCACAAGATTCGTTCGTCCGTTCGCTCTATTGTTTCGGCGCTTGCGAGGCGACGATTTTCTCAAAGCGCGGATCGCCGCGCAGCGGGTCCCAGAAGGGCATCAGTTTGAGTATGCCGTAACTGGTGATTAAGGTCGCACCGGGGAGCGGAATGGCGTCATTTAACTGGTCTAACGCCAAATCCTTTTCGCCTGCCCATGCCGCGATAATAGCAAAATAGCCGAAGAGCATTTCGCCATTCGTGGCATCCTTCTCGCGAGGTAAAAGCTCCATCGCCCGCCGGCCCTCTTGCAAGGCAGCTTCCTTGTCCCCCAGCCCCGCATCGATCAGGCCAAGAATTAAAAGTGGCGGGCCGTAATCCTTCTGCTTTTGTACTAACTGCTCTTGCTCAACCCGGGCGGCGGTGAATGCCCGGCGGGCCCGCGCGTCATCGTGCATAGCGCGAGCAAGGAGACCTTCGCCAAATTGGCGGCTAAAAAAAAGCACATTCTCACCCCAGCAAGGATTGTCGCCCAATGCGGCAAGCGCCTGCTCAGCGCCAGCCCAGTCGCGCTTCGACAACGCGCACAGAAACCAGAAATCCGCCATGTGCATTACGGAACCAGCGGTATTCGACCGCACTTGCCCGACCAACTGACACATCGGACCGGGGTCGGCATGCCATTCCCAATCAACAAAAGTGCGCAAAACCCGGAACAACGGGTTATCGGGCTCGATCTGCAACGCGCGATCATATACTTCTGCCTCTTCAGCATACTGGCGCAGGTAATCGTAGCTGGCGCCAAGCTCTTGCGGGAGGGAAACGTTGCGCGGGTCCAACGTCATCGCTTGTTTCAACAGGCGTATTCCTTCTTCCCCTTTCCCTTTTCGTCGCGCGATATAACCTTTAAGAGCCGGTATTCTCCAATCGTTAGGCAAACCGCGCCCGGCGATCTCCAGTTGCGCTTGCGCGCCTTCATAGTCGCGCAGCCCGAAATACAGATGGTAAGCTCGGGCCAAGGGAGTCTCGGGCGAATCAGGCTTGAGCTGCTCCGCTGCGCTCAGGGCCGATTCAGCCGCCTTGAGGCGTTCCGGGGTATGATCTACTCCCTCCGCGTACAACCGATCATTGCCGAACACGAGCTGGCAAAATGCGGTATGAAACGTCGGGTCCTGGGCCGTGGCTTTGTTTAGAAGGTCGATTCCTTCGCGAATTTGGTTTCCCGGGGCATTGCCTGGCGTCAGGATCAGGGTTTTGCCTCGGCTGTAGAGGTCAAACGCTGCGATGTCGGCGGTCGGACGTTCTTCGATCGCTTTCTTCTCGTTAGGCGAAAGCTTTGCCTGCAATTGATCGGCAATTGTCTTGGCGATCTCGCTTTGAATGGCGAACACGTCTGCAAGATCGCGATCGTACGTCTGGGCCCACAGATGTTTGTCACTGCGCGCATCGACCAACTGCGCATTGACTCGCACCCGATTGCCAGCGCGCTGAACGCTTCCTTCAACTACATTCCCTACGCCGAGCTGGCGGCCGACCTCGCGCAGATTGCGCGCCGCGCCGCTTCTATAATGCATCACGCTGGTGCGGCTAATCACTTTCAGGTCTGCGATCCTGGCCAGGTCGGTTAGGATTTCATCCTGTACGCCGTCGGCAAAAAAGGCGTTCTCGGGTTCCTTGCTCAGATTGCTGAACGGCAGCACAGCAATGCTTTTCTCGGGCGCAGCCAGATTCGCCGGCAATTGCCCAGTTTCACTTTTCCAAATCATCACACCCAAAGGCACGGCCAGGGCGAGCAACAATGCTGTCATGACGGCGGTGCCCGGATTTCGTCGCACCCATTTCTTCCAACGCGCGAAAACTCCAGTGTGCCGCGCCCGAATGGGTTTGTGGTTCAGCCAACGTTCTAGATCTTCAGCCAGCGCTAGAGCGGACGGGTAGCGGCGCTTTGGATCTTTCTCCAGACACTTGAGGCAAATCGTGGAAAGATCGCGATCTATTTTTGGGTTTACCGCCCGCGGTTGTCGCGGCTCGGTGTCCAGCAGTAACCTGATGGTCTCGTAGGTTGTTCCACCGGCAAACGGCGGATGACCTGTTAGCAATTGGTAGAGCACGGCACCCAATCCATAGACATCGGTCGCGCCTGTGATTGCTGCGTTATTTCCCACCGCTTGTTCTGGCGCCATGTAACTAGGCGTGCCCAACACTTCCAATGTGCGCGTGACGGTGCTCTCTGTCTCGACAAGCCGTGCTAAGCCAAAATCCGTAAGATGCGGTTCACCTTTTCCATCGAGCAGAATGTTCCCCGGTTTGATGTCTCGATGCAGAATACCATGCTCGTGCGCGTAATGAACCGTGCGCGCCACCTTGGCGATTAGTTCCGCTGCGCGTCGAGTCGGCATTGGCTCGCTTTTGGTCAGTTCATCGAGCTGGCCCCCTTCAACGAACTTCATGCTGAAGTAGCAGGCGCCATCGCGCTCGCCCACTTCGTAAATGGGCACGATGCCCAGATGCTCAAGACTGGCGGCAGCTTCTGCTTCGCGACGAAAACGTTTAAGATGCGCTTCCGTGGCCCAATGGCCGAGGCCTATGACTTTCAGCGCGACGATACGGTTAAGGCTTTTCTGCCGCGCACGATAGACCACGCCCTGACCGCCTCGGCCCATTTCCTGGAGCAATTCGTAATCGCCAAAATCGCCGAGCATCTTCCCAGCACTCGCGGCTTTCTTTCTATTCGGCACTGCCACGCCATCATCGCGGCCGGCGTCACCGACCTCAGTGACACGTTCATTGGCGAGCAGATTGAGACCCGTTTCCAACAGGCATGCGCTGCAAAATTCCTGCGGCGCGTCAGCGAAAATCTTAGCTCCGCATTTTCCGCACGTTTTGGTGACGGTCGTCATAGTCAGCGGTGGTCTCAATTAAGTAATGCAAAAAATTGGTTCACCGGTTACGCGCGCAATACAGCGATTAGATGCGATAGCTCATCCTCGATGTCGCCCGGGGCCATCACGGTATGAGCGATCTCCTCGCGCAACAGTTGCCGGTAGCGTTCACGAAGACGATGGAATGCCTGCTTGACCGCGTTCTCGCTCATGCCCAGCTCATCGCCAATTTGCGCCTGCGACGGGCGATCCGGTTCGTCGGCGAGCAATGCCCTCAAACGTTCGAACAAAATCACATTGCCAGTGGCACGATATTCATCTCCCAGGCGGATCAGCACTTGATCCAGGAGCGCGAATGCCCATCGGCGTTCGTAGATTTGGTCGGCGGTTGATGTATCTGCCGGCTCAAAACCGGCGCGCTCACGATCCTGCAACATATCCAGTGGAATCAATCGCTGCCCTTCGCCACGCTTAATGGCCATCGCACGGTTCCGCTCATTGGTCAGAAAATGTTTGAGTGATGTGAGTAGATAAGAACGTAGACGCCCCTTCTCTTTGCGGACCATATTCAGATCTCGCCGCTCCAGGAGCAGCGCAAAGAACCCTTGAGTGAGATCTTTCGCCTCTTCTGGTTCACTGCCCTGCCGCCTCACGAAGCCATAAATCGGTCGCCAATAGGTGCGGCAAAGTGTTTCGAGCGCCTCTTTTGCTGCCGTTGATTCACTCTGGGCCTCCAGCACCACACTCCAGTGCGTGGTGGCAAAGGGTAATGCGCTGTACTGCGCATTACCGCTAGTCGCGGTCCGAGACGTCACCTGATCATCGGCAGGCACACCGCCACTCAAGTGAGAAGTCGCGTCAAAAATCAAGCCCTCATTGGCTGAAGGAGTTGTCGCGCAATTGTAGGGCGTCTGTGTCAGACACCAGCCAATAACCGTCCGTTACATCCGTACAATCCGCGGTTTCTTCGATCTAACGATTAACGGCTTAATGCCGCGAAGCCAATTTTCCGCGTAACCTTTCGCCGGATTTCCTGCAGTACATCAGTGAACGGCCAGAAATGACCCTGAAAGGTTTCGGGGGAAAGGAAGGCCAAAACAACAAAAGGAAAAATAAAAATGAAAAGACTAAACATTACATTCGGAACAATTCTGCTGGTGCTTGGCTGCGTTGCATTTTCGCCGTTGGCGAAAGCACAGCAGCCTGTCGTGGGTTTATGGCAGGTCGAGTATATCGGTGCTTGCCGACCGGCGGTTCTGCCTCCGGATTTTTTTACTTATCAGCAATTCCACAGTGACGGCGTGGAAATCGAAACCCCGATGTTCACACCGGGGGTATGCATGGGGAGCTGGAAACAGATGGCCAATATGGTGCAGATCTACCACGTAGGATGGACCCCGGGTGGTATCCCTGGTGTCCCAACTAGCGTACGCTTCGTGTTTACGGAAACACTTACCGTCAGCCTAGACCGCAATAGTTACGACGGGACAGTTGATCAAACGTTTTACGACGCGCCTGTGGGCGGAAACGTCGTCGCGCATTGCACGGCTACAACCCACGCAACGCGCATTTCCGTAGATTAATTTGTCGATCAACCGAAACGCCGCCGAAATTAAATGACTCATATGAGAGCCTCTTCGGTCGTCGTCAAGACGTACCGGAGAGGCTCTTGACGATTCTGGCGCGCTGGGACACAGAGCTCTTCAATCCAGAAAGGCAAAGACACGCGCGCACAACTCCCCGAACTCCTCGATCCTCTTCTCCGTTCTTCGGAATTTTACTCAGTCCGATCACGCAGTTTCTGTGTCCGAATTTGTCCGAAAAAGGAGCGCGCCCGGGGTGGGCGGCCTCCCAGCAAGATTTTTTCTAAAAGCGGCCAGGCCGCGGGAAGCCTCGAGGCGCTCGAAGCGATGAAGTAATGAAGCGGTTGGTTTTATCTATTGGTTAGATGATTCGGATGTGATCGCCAGGTCTACTGATCGCTCGCGGCCATTTGCTTGCCACGTTTGCTCTCGACAGTCGGAGTTTACATAGTAACCATGCCCTACGTTCCCTAGGACGGGACAAAACATGTCCTCGGAGCTCAAGCCGCATCTCCACTTGGAGGTCGGGCATATCTTGTTTCTCGACATTGTCGGGTTCTCAAGATTGCTCGCCGATGAGCAAAAAGAGTTGGTCCAAGAACTTAATCAGATTGTTCGGGAGACGAAGCAATTCCAGGCCGCCGAAGCCGAGGGCAAGCTGACGCGATTACCGACCGGCGACGGAATGGTGCTCGTCTTCACGAATGATCCGGAAGCTCCGGTGGAGTGCGCCCTTGAAATCAGCCAGAAATTGCAAAGCCGGCCGCAGCTCAAACTGCGCATGGGCATTCATAGCGGCCCGGTCAATCCATTCGCGGACGTGAATGATCAGTCCAATCTTGCCGGCGCAGGAATTAACGTGGCACAGCGGGTCGTGGGCTGTGGCGATGCCGGACACATTCTTCTGTCCAAGCACTTCGCGGAAGATTTGGAACACTACGTCCAGTGGCGATCGCATCTACACGATATCGGTAGAGTCGAGGTTAAGCACGGCGCCAGGATTTCGGTCGTTAATTTTTACACAGATCAACTCGGGAACTCGGCTCTGCCCGCACCGATAAGGCGAGCGAGAGCCAGCGTTCGGCTTAAATCTGCCGCCGTCGCGGCACTGCTCCTAATAACGGCACTCGGTGTTGGATTTTGGATGCTTCGCCGCTCACAAGAGAAACTTATCAACGCGGTCGCGGCGATTCCATCGAAGAGCATCGCAGTGCTTCCGTTTGAGAACCGGAGTCAGGATGCCGACAATGCCTACTTTGCTGACGGTATCCAGGACGAGATTCTGACGCGCCTATCCAATATCGCCGATCTCAAGGTGATCTCGCGCACGTCCACACAGCATTACAAAAGTGCGCCGGAAAACCTGCCTGAAATTGCCAAGCAACTTGGTGTGGCCCACATTCTGGAAGGCAGTGTGCAGAAGAGCGGTGACGCAGTGCGCGTGAACGTCCAGCTAATCAAAGCGGCCAATGATTCGCATCTTTGGGCTGATACATTTGATCGCAAACTAACCGACATCTTTTCGGTCGAGAGCGACATCGCCAAAGCTGTTGCCGACCAATTGCGAGCGAAACTGACCGGGCAAGAAGAGGGAGTCATTGTCGCCAAACCGACTGACAATGTTGAGGCTTACGATGCGTATCTGCGCGGCTTAGCGTACACGCTGAAGGCTGCAACCACCACCACCTCGATTCTTGGTGCGCAGAAATATCTAAGGGAGGCGGTGCGGTTAGATCCGAAGTTCGCTCTTAGTTGGGCGCTGCTGTCTTATGTCGATGCGGTCGGCTATCTCTCATTTAAGCTTCAACCGACACCCGCCCTGCGTGAGCAGGCGGGACGCGCAGCCGAAGTCGCTCTTATGCTTCAACCCAACCTTGGCGAGGCGCTACTCGCAAAGGGATATTTCCACTACGCTTGTCTCAAAGATTACGACACCGCAGTGCGTTACTTTGAGGAGGCACGTCGGTTTCTGCCCAATAGCAGCCGGATTCCTGAATCTCTAGCCTATGTCGCACGCAGGCGAGGTCAGTGGGATCAGAGCGACTATTATTTCCAGGAAGCCGAGCGACTCGACCCACGTAATGCTAATCTTCTCACGCAGCACGCGCTGTCCGATGTTCAACGTCGTCGTTTTCCGGAAGCTCTCCGAAAACTTGACAAAGTTCTCGATATTTCACCCGGCGACATTGATACGTTTGCATTAAAGGCGGCGATCGCACAAGCCGAGGGCGATCTGCCGCGTGCCGCTGCACTTCTTGCTCCGCTCCAGCCGACCGCCGAAATCTCAAGCGCTTTGGAAACACAGGTTTACCAAGCGATCTTGGAGCGCCACCCTGCCGAAATCATCCCTCGGCTAAAGGAGATACTGACCAAGCCCGATCCCGCGCTGGGTTACATTAATGGTGAACTTCGCTTTTGGTTAGGGTGGGCCCAAGAAGTTGGGGGTGACCGTTGCGCAGCCCAGGAAAGTTGGCAGCAGGCACGCGCCGAATTGGAAGCTTTCCTCAAAGAGCAGCCAGACAATTATCTTCTTATTGGAGATCTCGCGCTGACGATGGCAGGTCTCGGTGACACGGCCGATGCATTCGCGCTGTCTGAACGAGCTAAAGCCGCAATACCGATTGAGAAAGACGCGATTGAGAGCCCGATTCCGACCGAGATTCTCGGGCGAGTGGCGGCGTACGTAAGAGATCGCGACCGCGCCATCGCCAGCTTGGAGAAAATACTCTTGATACCGTACGATGGTGCGCTCGCTTCAGGCGTGCCGCTAACGCCAGCGCTCCTTCGACTCGATCCAATGTTCGATGGACTGCGGAATGATCCGCGCTTCCAAAAGCTCACGGCCTCGGAGGCGCCGAAACAATAGCGAGAGTTTTAGGGACAATTTCGCAGAACTGCGTAAATCTGCGCGCTCAGCTATCGCCCGCTGAAAGCTGATAAAGAGCGCTCCCAGCGTCCGGAAACGGAGCGCCTTGGAAAAAAGGGGATTCTGTCTCTCTAGTATGAAACCAGATAAGAAACTCGCCGCGGTGCTCATCATGCACCCGGCCGTCAGCGCAATGGTCCGGGCTCCGTTCGGTGACGTCGCGGCTCGAGGTTATCCGCGGCCGCCGCCGGCGATTTAGGGGAAAATTTGCCGGGAGGCCCGCCCACCCCGGGGGGCGCGCCGGCCGCGAAAACGTATCCCCCTCCTAGCGCCATTGTCTGATGTCATTCGATTTACCCAGGAGAATGGGACCGCGGCAGCCAAGGTTAAAATTACCATAGTGACCCACTCGAATTACCATAGGCTACGACGGACCATTTAACTTGAATCGCTCGAGGGCCTTACGGTGGCGCTCTTGGAGTTCTTTCTGCTTTTCCTCCGTCATAACAACCGCTTGCTGGACCGAGACGACCGCGCCTGGAGTCTTACCGTAAACGGTCGGCCGACGCACCGCGGCGACCCATTCCCGAGCAGCCATCACGCGCACCTGCCTCGATTTCGGGTCGTCAGTGCGGTCATCGGCGATCTCAATTACTTCATCCACGTAGTGATCAGCCTGAAGTTCAGTGCGCTCGATTCCAGTTGCCCGCTCTAATTTAAGCCAGCAAAAGGATTGATTCAGGATTGGCCGTTGTTCTAGACAATCCGGACGCCTACATAGTACGATACCCTACATCCCTGGAGCGGGGCGCAATATGTCCTCGGAACTCAAACCGCATCTCCATCTAGAGGTGGGACACATCTTATTCCTCGACATTGTTGGATTCTCAACGCTGCTCGCCGATGAGCAAAAAGAGTTGGTGCACGAACTTAATCAGATTGTTCGAGCGACGAAGCGATTCCAGGCCGCCGAAGCTGAGGGCAAGCTGACGCGATTACCGACCGGCGACGGAATGGTGCTCGTCTTCACGAATAATCCAGAAGCGCCGGTGGAATGCGCCCTCGAAATCAGCCAGAAATTGCAGAGCCGTCCACAGCTCAAACTGCGCATGGGCATTCATAGCGGCCCAGTCAATCCGGTCGCGGATGTGAATGATCAGGCCAATCTCGCCGGAGCTGGAATTAACATTGCGCAGCGGGTCATGTCATGCGGCGATGCCGGACATATTCTCCTGTCCAAACATTTCGCGGAAGACCTGGAGCACTATGCTCACTGGCGATCGCATCTGCACAATGTCGGAGAAGTCAAAACCAAACATGGCGCCAAGCTCCCGCTTGTTAATCTCTACACGGACCAATTCGGAAATTCAGAGCTGCCGGCAAAGTTAAGGCAAGCCAGAGCCGCTTTTCGGCTTAAAGCCGGCTCAGTCGCTCTTCTTTTGGTCCCAGCACTCGGTGTTGGATTTTGGATGCTTCGCAGCCCACAAGGGAAGTTGATGAACACTGCTGGGGCGATTCCCGCCAAAAGCATCGCGGTGCTGCCATTCGAGAATCTGAGCGCCGATCCCGAAAACGCGTTCTTCACTGAAGGGATGGAGGACGAAATCCTGAACGACCTGACGAAAATCGCAGACTTAAAAGTCATCAGCCGGACGTCGGCGATGCAATACAAGACTGGCGTGAAACGAAACGTCCGCGAAATCGCGAACGCACTCGGCGTTGCGCATTTGGTCGAGGGAAGTGTACAACGCGCCGCAAATCGCGTCCGCGTCAGCGCGCAGTTAATCGACGCAAGGACCGACACGCATTTGTGGGTCGAGCGCTATGATAGGACACTTGATGACGTCTTTGCAATCCAGAGCGACATCGCCAAAACAATTGCGGCCCAGCTTCAGGCCAAGCTGTCGCCAAAAGAGAAAGCAGCAATAGAGGAACGCCCGACGTCTGATCTGGCTGCATACGATCTCTATTTAAAAGCAAAGGAACTTATGTACAACGCTCGCTTTAATCCCGCTCGCCGAGAGAAAGCATTATTTAAAGCGGTGGTGCTCCTTGACCAAGCGGTAGCGCGCGATCCTACGTTTCTGCTCGCTCACTGCCAGCTCGCCTTCGCGAACGATCAAATATATTTCTCTAATTACGATCACACGGAACCTCGCCTGGCGTTAGCCCAGAGCAGCGTAGAGGCTGCAGTTCGTCTTCAGCCTGATGCGGGCGACACGCATCTCGCCCAGGCGGATCACTTTTTCTGGGGTCATTTGGATTATCGTCGCGCGCGCGAGGAATTGATTAAGGCTCAACGCGAACTTCCAAACAATGCAGAGGTTTTTCGGATTTTCGGTACAATGAACCGGTGGGAAGGGCACTGGGAAGAAGCCAGGCAGAATCTTGAACGCGCAGTGGAACTCGATCCTCGGAACACGAGAACGATCATGGATTTGGGGTGGGTATATATGACCCTACGCAAATACGAAGAGGCAGACGCCCTGGCCATTCGCATGCAAGCGCTGGAGCCGCGAAGCCCCATGTTAAGAGCCGGCCGAGCATTTGTGGGGCTCGAAGCGCGGGCCGACATGGCATCTTTACGTGCCGTGCTTAACACGATTGAAAGCGAAAGCCCGCAGTCGGCCGGCGAAATATCTGATCTCTCGTTTCGACTCGCTCGGTATGAGCGCGACCCAACGAAAGCAGCCCGCGCTCTGGCCAACATGCCTCGCGAAGGGAAAATCGATGTATTTTATCTTCCATTTCCCCATACGTGGTATGAAGGACTGCTTGCTAAGCTGCAACAAGACGCGGCCGCCGCGCATTCCGCTTTTACGGCCGCCCGTGCTGAAACCGAGAAACTCGTTAATGCTCAACCGCAAAATGTGCGACCGCTAGCGGTGTTAGCACTGATTGATGCCGAGTTAGGAGACAAAGAGAAAGCAATCCGTGAAGGACGTACCGCGTGTGACATGCTTCCTCCTACAAAAGATGCCCTCGACGGGGTTTGGCTAATGACCAATCTCGCTCGCATCTATGCGCTCACCGGCGAGAAGGATCTCGCCTTAGAACAGTTGGAGGCAGTAAACAAACCTGCGTCCGGGCCTATAAACGGCCCATCGTATGGCGAACTGCATCTTAATCCCGACTGGGACGTGCTGCGCGGCGATCCGCGTTTTGAGAAAATTGTTGAAGAAGCAAAGAAGCCGGTGACGCTCAAATAAATTTACTTGATTGCACTTACGATTGGCGTGCGGATTTCTGACTCCGTATTCATTCGGTGTGTTCTTTTCGCCTAACGAGAAAGAGATAAGCCACGGCAGGAAAAGCACGCCATCGAATGAGTTGTAAAGTGGTTCACGCGAGCTACCCCAAATTGCTGACGCCATTGGTTTCCCAGATCATGAAATCGTCCAGCGCTTGCCGGGTTTTGTCCGCGACAAATCCGATGACGATTGCGTCATCAACGAAGCCGAACAGAGTCGTGTCCGGAATCAAATCGAAGGGGTCAACCAAATAGTTGAGAGCAGCCACGATCCACATCAGATCATCATTCGAAACCTGCTTGTATTGACCGCGCTCATACGCGCCGACTAGCCGCAGCATCGTCTGAAGATGCGGCCAATTCTCCTTGAACTCATACTGCGGGACCGACGCAGCACGTTTCGTGGCTCGTTCAGAAAGCAAGCGCAAACCGCCGGAACCGACGACCTGCAATTTTGCTTCGCTGAGTGCCCGGGCAAACGCCTCGCTGCGCAGGACTGGTATCTCATAGGAAATGTCCTTTTCGCCGGTGCTGCGGGCGGGGTCAGTGGCAACATTGCTGGCGGCCATTTTGATCTTCATCGGCTCGTTAGGACTATTCAGCTTGATCTTGTTCCGCAGCAACCCTTCGCTGCATCCCGGAATTCGTCAACGATCTGCTGACACTGCTCAATTGTGAGGCTGTTCATAATGGCGCGGCGTTGTAGTTCTAACGAGACAAAGATAAGCCAACGCAGGGTGTCGCGGCAAACACGCGGAACTTGCAACGCAATGGGGGCGTTTGCTTCATCGGCTGGTTAACTTGGTTAGGCCTGAGCCGCTTTCCATTCATTAGCTTTGGCTTTTATCTTGTTGATCGCATCCGGACTGTCCCACTCAGTTGGCGGTCTACTGGTGAAATACCAATGCACAGCAAACTGTAGCGCATCTGAAGCATGGATTCCGTCCTCGTCACTGATGCCAAGCAATCCAACATCATATGCCGCAGAATTCATACTGATGTGTCTGTAGATCTCGACGAACAACACGACTTTCTGAGCCAACTCGTCGTCTTCATAAAACTCACTCAGGTAATCGCGAATCTTCAGCACATTCACGACGAATAACGCATCATGATTCTCCGAATCACGAAAAAGACGACGGTGCGTGACGTCATGCAGATGACGTCGAAAATCATCAAATGGGTATTCTGCCGCCATGTGTGAGTGGCCTAACGAGAAAGAGATA
>Ga0182033_10001388_pt1 | contig 12128 bp, 9 predicted proteins | sample tim00Cox0000000H_FD_125968 | JGI IMG/M metagenome (GOLD analysis project Ga0182033, IMG submission 125968) | Lab enrichment of tropical soil microbial communities from Luquillo Experimental Forest, Puerto Rico - timezero.00C.oxic.00.000.00H | ecosystem: Environmental > Terrestrial > Soil >...
CGAAGCGAGGTGCAACGTCACGTAGACGGACGCCAACGTCAGTGCAACGGTGACCGCCTTTGAGACGGCGACGTACTCGCGCTCGCTCGTGCGCGAGCGCACGAAGCGCCGGTAGAAGTCGTTGACGATGTACGACGCGCCCCAGTTCAGCTGGGTGCCGACGGTGGACATGTACGCTGCGGCGAACGCCGCCAGCATGATGCCGCGCAGGGCAGGGGGGAAGACCGCCGGGTCCATCAGCGTTCGGACGTAGCCTGATTCCTTGTCCGCCAGGGTTGGATAGAGGACCAGCGAAGCGAGTGCCGTAAGGATCCACGGCCATGGGCGGACGGCGTAGTGCGCGATGTTGAACCACAGCGTCGCGAACAGCCCGTGGCGCTCGTTTCTGGCGGAAAAGATCCGCTGCGCCACGTAGCCTCCGCCGCCCGGCTCAGCGCCCGGGTACCAACTGGCCCACCAGTTCACGCCGAGATAGACGAACAAGGTAATCGCGGGCATCCAGGCGGAGCCGGCCGCCGGAAAGAACGCCAGGCGTGAGCCGGATCCGGCCGCCGCGTCCAGCAGGCGAATCTTCGACTCCAGCGCGCCGAGCCCGCCCACAGCGCGCACAGAGAAGTAGGCGAGCGCGATGACCATCCCCATCTTGAGGGCGAACTGCACCAGATCAGTGACGAGTACGCCCCACAGCCCCGCCAGTGTCGTGTAGAACGCGGTGAAGGCCAGGATCGCGAGAAGCGTCCACAGCGCGCCGGACTGGTCCAGGCCGAGCGTCACCTGAAGGATCTTCATCATCGCCAGGTTGACCCAGCCGATGATGATGCAGTTGATTGGCGCGCCGAGGTAGAGCGCGCGGAACCCGCGAAGGAAAGCCGCGGGTCGTCCCGAGTACCTCAGCTCCGCAAACTCGACGTCGGTCATGACGCCCGCACGGCGCCAGAGGCGAGCGTACACGAACACGGTGAGCATCCCGCTGGCGGCCATGTTCCACCAGAGCCAGTTGCCCGCGATGCCGTTGCGCGCGACGATGCCGGTCACAAGGAGCGGTGTGTCCGCCGCGAAGGTGGTCGCCACCATCGAGGTGCCGGCCAGCCACCATGGCACGTCGCGTCCGGACAGGAAGAATTCGCTGGTGCTCCCGCGGGCGCGCCGCATGTAGTACAGACCGATCGCGAGGTTGAGTGCGAAGTAGCCCGCAATCACCAGCGAATCGGTCCAGCTGAGAGTCATGTGTGGCTTGAATCGCAGGTCGGCGTCAGCCTGGGGTCAGACGTCTCCAAGCGCATCGTGAAAGGCCCGCCGCACCAACCGCATGTCGTCGAGCGTCCCTCCGCCCGCCGCGCGGTTCGTCAAGAGCACGAAGTAGCGGTCGCGGGTCGGATCGATCCACAGCGACGTTCCCGTGAAGCCAACATGTCCGAACGCGGCGGGTGACATCCGTGTGCCGCAAGACGAGCTGGGGAGCATGGTGTCCCACCCGAGCGCACGCGAGCTGCCGGGCACGCTCGATCGCGTCGTGAACTGCCTGATGCGCTCGGGAGCAAGCACGCCCTCCGGAACGCCGCGTGCGGCGGCGAGGATCGCGCGCGCGAACCGACCAACGGCCGGTGCGGTCCCGAACAGCCCCGCATGTCCGGCGACACCGCCAAGTGCGGCCGCATAGTTGTCGTGCACTTCGCCGACGAGCATGCGGCCGCGGCGACCATCGTCGTCCAGCGGGCGCGTGGGCGCAGCGCGCCGCCTGACACTGCGAGTAAGCCCGAACGCGAGAGACGGGTCTGGCCAGATCCTCGAGAAGCGCGCGTCGAGCGCTTCGCCTGCGAGATCGGCGGCGAGAAAGCCGAGCAGAATGAAGCCGAGGTCGCTGTAGACCGACTGCGTCCGCGGCGGGAACTCCAGAGGCATGCCGCAGATGTCGTGCTCGAACTCCCGCCGCACGCTCGGCGGTGCGCTGGGGGAGGGGGCCCCGGGGGGAGCATCCACCAGCCGTGCCGGAAGGCCTGAGGCGTGCTCGAGCAGGTCGCGAACCGTGACGCCCTCGCGATCCTCCCCGCGCCATTCGCTGAAGTACCGTCCGACAAGGTCGCCGACGCGGACGCCGCCTGCATCGACGAGGGTCGCGATGACGCTGGCGGTCGCAATGACCTTCGTCAGCGACGCCAAATCGAACGGGGTGTGGAGATCGACCGGCGTCGGATCGTCGAACGTGAGCGAGCCAACGGCGTCTCGCCAGAGCATAGCGTCGCTCGTCCCGACTTCCGCGGTCGCCGCGGGGAAGATCCGCGACGCCCGGGCGCTCACAAGGATCCGTCGCGCCTCGTCAGTCATGCCCGCTGAACAACAGACCGACGGTCCAGCAGATAGCCGCGCCGACCACGACGTACCAGGTCCAGGCCAGCGGCGTGAACAGCCGGACCGCGACCATGACGCCAAGCGACGCGCCGACGCCCGCCATCACGCCCCGCTCAGTAGCGCGGGTGGTGAGCGTCCCCAGCAGAAACGCCCCGAGCATCGGCCCGTACACGATCGACGCGATCGTCAAGCCCACCGTGAAGACGGAGCCCCAGTTGCGCGAGAGCACCGCGATTCCGATGAGGACCACCCCCCATGCGGCGGTCAGCCACCGCGATAGGTTCAGAAGCCGCCGATCCTCAGTTGCGCCGGCAGTCGCCGGCTGGGGAAGAGGCGGCCGATGGGAAGGCTGGAGGGAAGGCGGGCGGAAGAGCCACTGGAAGTCGAGCACCGTGATCGATGCGAGCGAATTGAGCGATCCGCTCAGGTTCGACATCGCCGCCGCGAAAATCGAGGCAATCACCAACCCCGCGACGCCGCGCGGCAGGCCGCGCACGATGAAGGCGGGGAAGATCTCGTCGTTGGTTTCCATCGGCGGCAGCGGGTGGACCGCGTAGTACGCGTGCAGCATCAACCCGATCGTCAGGAACAGGGCGAATTGTGCAAACACCACGAACCCGCTCGCGACGAGCGCCAGCCGGCTCTCGCCCTGATTGCGGCACGTAAGCAACCGCTGGACCAGCAATTGATCCACGCCGTGAGAGGCCATGGTCAAAAAGCAGCCGCCGACGAACCCCGCCCAGAACGTGAAGGGCAGCGTTGGGTCGAACGACCACGAGATCACGTGGAGCTTTCCGGACGCCCGCGCGTCGCTCACGATTGCGCTCCATCCGCCGGGAACGAGACGGAGCAGCATATAGGCCGCGAGGATCGATCCCGCGATATAGATCACGAGCTGCACAAGATCCGTCCAAATCACCGCCGCAATACCGCCCTCGAACGTGTATACCATCGTGAGGGACCCCACGATGACGATCGACCAGAGCCACAGATGCGGCAGCCCGGGCACGCTCGCGCTCAGGACCGCCGCGAGGACGAGCGACGCCGCGAAGACGCGGACGCCCTCGGCCAGCGCCCGCATCACGAGAAACAGCGACGCGGCGAAGTGCTTAGCGCGGGGCCCGAAACGCCTGTTGAGCAGCTCGTAGGCGGTCACCAAATCGCCTTTGAAGTAGGCGGGAATGAACAGCCAACTGATGACAAATCGGGCGATGATGTAGCCGGCGACGACTTGGAGATAGGTGAAGCTGCCGCCGTCTTCCGGGCGCGCGTACACCGTATAGGCAAGCGCTGGCACGCCAATGAGGGTCAGCGTGCTCGTCTCGGTCGCGACGATGGACAGGCTGATGACCGGCCAGGGTGTGTCACGATTGCCGAGGAAGTAGTCTTTGACGGAGCGGTGGCCTCGGCGGAAGCGGCTGCCGAACCATGTGATCCCGATCAGATAGGCGGCCAGAACGGCGTAGTCGAGGGCCGAGAAGCCCATCTACGGGTGGCTGAAGGCGGCGCGGCCCACGTGCGCGAAGCCTAACATAGAATCCGACACTCCATGTTCGTGCTGGGCATCGACGCCGGCGGAACCAAGACCGTGTGCTTACTCGCCGACGGCGCGGGCACGATTATCGCCGAAGCGCGCGGACCCGGCGCGAACCTTCACGCCGCGGGCGAGCTGGCTGTCGAGAAAGTCTTGCACGAGGTGATGGAGTCGGCGATTGGCGACCGGTAGATCATCCCCGCCGCGGTCTGCCTCGGCATCGCCGGCGTCGACCGGGACGACGAAGCGAGCACGGTCCGGGCGATCATGCGCCGCCTCGGGCACCGGTCCCACGCGGTCGTCGTCAACGACGCGCTCATCGCGCTGGTGGCCGGCGCGGGCGATGCTCCCGGAGTCGTCATCATCGCGGGAACCGGGTCGATTGCCTACGGTCGCAACCGCGAGGGCGAAGCGGCGCGCGCAGGTGGCTGGGGGCACATGATCGGCGACGAGGGGAGCGGTTATTGGATCGGTCGCGAAGCGCTGGCCGCCGTGATGCGTGCCGCCGACGAGCGCGGCCCCGAAACCCGCTTGACCGCCGATATCCTGGCGCATTTCGGCATCAGTGACGTCTCACGGCTGCCGCGCATCGTGTACGACCGCGAGCAGCCGCGGACGGCGGTCGCCGCGCTGGGACCGCTGGTACAACGGGTCAGTGAGCAGGGCGATGCCGTCGCGACGCGCATCCTCGAGCGCGCGGTCGACGAGCTCGTTCTCGCGGCGCGGTCGGTGACCACGCGCCTCGAAATGCGTGGCGAAGCCTTCACCTTCTATCTGGCCGGGGGCATGTTCCGGGTCGTGCCACGGCTTGCAGCCGATCTGCCCCCGAAGCTGGCGGAAGTCGCGCCGCGGTGTCAGGTGGAACGTCTGGACAAGGAGCCGGCGGCCGGCGCCGTATGGCTCGCGCTCGCCGAGGCTCGGGGGGGCGCGCAGGTGCCGAGATACAAAGTCGCCGTCAATCGGCAATGAGGATACGCGTGTTTCGAACGCCAGAGGCCGTCGCCCGTTCGTTGGCGGGGGACGTCATGCGCTCGATTGCTTCAAAGCCTGATGCTGTACTCGGGCTTCCCGCCGGCAGGACCCCCACGCTGTTCTACCACCACCTGATCGGGTCGTACACGGCACACCGCGTCGATTTCGCACGCGTGACGACGTTCAATCTCGACGAGTTCCTCGGGCTGGGCCGTCAGGATGCCGCCAGCTATCACCGCTTCATGCGCGCGCATCTGTTCGATCACATCAACATCCCCCGGCGACGAGCACACTCTCTCAACGGCCGTGCCCGCGACGTCGAGCGAGAGTGCCGGCGCTACGAGCGCGCGATCGCGCGAGTCGGCGGGATCGACGTTCAGGTTCTCGGTCTGGGAACCAACGGCCACATAGGCTTCAATGAGCCCGCCGCCGCCCTGTGCGCATCCACTCATCGGACGACGCTCCGTCCCGCGACGCGCCGCGCGAACGCGCCGCTCTTCGGCGATCGTGTGAACGCAGTCCCGAAGGAAGGCCTGTCGATGGGGATGGGGACCATCCTGCGATCGCGCCGCATCGTTCTCGTCGCGACCGGATCCCGCAAGGCTCGGTGCGTTGAGCGGATGATTCAGGGGCCCGTGACGCCCAGACTGCCGGCCTCATTCCTGCAGCTCCACCCGAACGCCGAGGTGTGGCTGGATCGCGACGCGGCTAGCCGACTTTCAAGAGCTCCTTCAATCGCGCCTCCACGTCCTCGCCAATCGCGTCCTTGACGAAATCGTGCGCGCGTCGCAGGCGCGAGAGCGATTGCACGTAGCTCAACCCCGTCTTCTGCATGACGATCGCGGCCTTGACGTCCCAGTGTGCCTTGCGCAGCAGCTTGTCCGCGTCGTCATACTCGAGCCCGGTGACGATCGTGATGATGCGGCGGGCGCGATCCTTGAGCTTCTCGGAGCCCATCTGCACGTCGACCATCAGGTTCCCGTACGTCTTGCCAATGCGAATCATCGACGCTGTCGTCAGCATGTTGAGCACCATTTTCGTCGCGGTGCCCGCTTTCAGGCGCGTCGAGCCGGCAATCACTTCGGGGCCGACGGCCGGCGCGATCGTCAGGTCGACAAACGTCTGGAGCTCGGTGCGCGGATCGCAGGTGACGAAGATGATTTTGGACCCGGCCCGCCGTGCGCGCGTCAGTGAACCCCGCACGAACGGCGTCATCCCGCTCGCTGACACGCCGATGACCACGTCGCGCCTGGTTGGGCGGAGCCGATTGACCGACCGCGCGCCCTCCTCATAGTTGTCCTCGACGCCTTCCCGAGCGCGCAGGACCGCGCTCTGGCCACCGGCCATGATCGCTTGCACAATATCCGGACTCGTTCCGAACGTCGGGGGCATCTCGGCAGACTCAAGCACGCCAAGCCGGCCGCTCGTCCCCGCCCCGACGAAGATGATCCGGCCGCCCTTGCGCAGCGCCTGGGTAATGATCTCCACGCCCACCGCGATCCGATCTTTCTCGCGCTGCACGGCCGCGAGCATCTTGCGGTCCTCGTTGAGCATGGTTTCGACGATGTCGGCGGGATCGAGCTTGTCAACGGCCAGCGTGGCGGGATTGATCTGCTCGGTGGGAAGCGACTGCCACTTGGACCGGGACGACATTTCACTGACCTCAAAAACGAACCGCGAATACTATCATAGTCGTTCGACGATGAGCGTCGGGTCGAGATTTGTTGACGCGTACCTCGATCATCTGCGTGTCGAGCGGAGGCTGGCCGAGCACACGATCGAGAGCTATGCGCGCGATCTTGCGGCACTGGCCGAATTTGCTGCGGCCGAGGAGCGGCCGCTCGAAGCTCTGGAGCGCGCGGACCTCGAAACGTTCGTTCGTGAACAGCGGTCCAGTGGGCTCTCTCCCCGGTCAGTCGCGCGGAGAGTTGCGGCCGTTCGGGGGTTCTACCGCTTTCTGACCGTCGATCGCCAGATCGATCGCAATCCGGCTGATGACCTCCAGCCGCCTCGCGCCTGGCCCTCGCTGCCGAAATTCCTTTCCCTTGCCGAGGTCGACGCGCTCATGGCGCAGCCTGACGTCACTACCGCGCTCGGGTTGCGCGACCGCGCGATGATCGAGCTCCTGTACGCCACGGGGCTTCGCGTCTCGGAGCTGGTGGCCGTTCGCCGTGCGGATCTTCACCTCGACGAAAGCTACATGACGTGCGTCGGCAAGGGCAGCAAGGAACGACTCGTGCCGATCGGTGACGAAGCGGCGTTATGGATCACAAAGTACGAGCAAACAGCCAGACCCGAACTGGTCAAGCATCGAGTGTCGCCGCGCCTGTTTGTCAACGCACGCGGCGGGGCGCTCAGTCGCGTCGGTTTCTGGAAGATCCTCAAGAGACACGGTCGTGGCGCGGGTGTCCCACGGATGCTCAGCCCGCACGTGATCCGTCACTCGTTCGCGACGCACCTGTTGGAGCGGGGCGCCGATCTTCGCGCCATCCAGATGATGCTGGGCCATGCGGACCTTTCGACCACGCAGATCTACACGCACGTCCTCGACGCGCGGCTGCGAATGATTTACGAGCGCTTCCATCCAAGGCCATGATAGAGTTAAGTGTTTGCGGGTCAGGCATTTTTGAGCGAAGGAGCACACGGCATGAGCCGGAACGGACGGCATCTCTTCACGTCGGAGTCGGTCACGGAAGGGCATCCCGACAAGATTGCTGATCAGATTTCCGATTCGATTCTCGACGCGATACTGGCGCAGGATCCCGTGAGTCGCGTTGCGTGCGAGACGCTGGTAACGACTGGACTCGCCATCGTCGCCGGAGAGATCACGACGAGCGCCTATGTGGACTTCCAGGAAGTCGTGCGCGACACGATCAAGGAGGTCGGCTACAACCGCGGCAAATACGGATTCGACGCCGAGACGTGCGCTGTCCTGTCTTCGATTCACAGCCAGTCGCCGGACATCGCCATGGGCGTGGACACGGGCGGCGCCGGCGACCAGGGAATGATGTTCGGCTTTGCCTGCACCGAGACCGAGGAGCTGATGCCGCTGCCGATCATGCTGGCGCACAGGCTGACTCGGGGGCTGTCGTGCGCGCGGCGTGACGGCGTCCTCGACTACCTCCGCCCGGACGGCAAATCACAAGTGACCGTCGAATACGACGGCAACCGGCCCGTCCGCGTCGACGCCGTCGTCGTCTCGAGCCAGCACAGTCCGCTTGTCACGCAGGAGACCATGAAGGAAGACGTCCTCGAGAAAATCATCGCTCGAGTGATTCCCGAGAATCTCCGCGACAAGAAGACCAAGGTGTACGTCAACCCCACCGGCCGGTTTGTCGTCGGTGGACCGCACGGCGACGCCGGGGTCACGGGGCGCAAGATCATCGTCGACACCTACGGCGGGGCGGCACCGCACGGAGGCGGTGCTTTCTCAGGCAAGGATCCGACGAAAGTCGATCGGTCGGCCTGCTACATGGCTCGCTATATTGCCAAGAACGTCGTGGCCGCGGGCATCGCCGAGCGGGCGCTCGTGCAGCTGGCCTACGCGATCGGCGTCGCGGATCCCGTCTCGGTAATGGTGCACACCGAGGGGACCGGCCGAGTCCCCGAAGAGAAGATCACGCAGGTCGTGCGCGATCATTTCAAGCTGACGCCGCGCGGCATCATGGAGGAGCTCGACCTTCGCCGGCCGATTTACAAGAAGACCGCGTCGTTCGGCCATTTCGGCCGGACTGAGCCCGAGTTCACCTGGGAACGCACGGACAAGGCTGCAGCGCTCAAGACAGCAGCGGGCGTGTGAGCCCTCAGTCGTTCACGTCAGCGCCGCCCGGTGGGCGGCCCCTTCGCGGTCGGCCCCGTGGCGTCGATGATGCCTGTTCGGTGACGACCCTTTTCCGGTGACGAGAGTTCTGCTCGGAACGGCGGCCATCCTGGCCGCCGTTGTCGTCTGGGTCCTGCTCACGCTCCCACCCAAACATGCCGCTCTCGCGCCGTCAGGGGACGGAACCGTCGCCGGCATCCTACACGTTCACACCAATCGATCCGATGGCCTGGGCACCCCCGAAGAGGTCGCGGCGGCCGCCGCCCGCGCCGGCCTGAAGTTCCTGGTCTTTACGGATCATGGGGATGCGACGCGACGTGCCGACCCGCCGGCGTACCGGGCGGGGGTGTTGTGCCTGGATGGGGTCGAGATCAGTACAACCGGCGGGCATTACATCGCGATCGACATGCCGGCTTCGCCGTATCCGCTCGCCGGGGAACCCAGAGACGTCGTCCAGGACGTTCGCCGCCTCGGCGGCTTCGGGATCGTCGCCCATCCCGACTCTCCAAAACCTCAGCTCCACTGGGGAGACTGGACCGTGCCGTTCGACGGCGTCGAGTTGCTCAATTTGGACACAAGCTGGCGGGTGCTGGCGGCCGAACCCGGCTGGGCCTCGAAGCGCCGACTCGTGACCGGGTTACTCGACTATCCGTTGCGCCCGCCTGAAGCGATCGCGCGTTTGATTCAACCGACGGCCGCGCTCGAACAGTGGGAGACGGTGACGCGGCAGCGAAGGGTCGTGACGATCGCTGGTGCGGACGCGCATGCGCGCCTGGCGCCACCCAGCGCGGAGCCGCGCGACGGCCGATTTGTGCTGCCGCTGCCCAGTTACGAGGCTTCGTTTCGCGCGATCTCGGTGCACGTGCGGACCGAGCAGCCGTTCACCGGCGGGGCTGCAGGGGACGCCGCGTTGCTGACGCGGGCGATTCGAAACGGACACCTCTACACCGCGGTGGACGGCATCGCCTCACCGCCATCGTTCGAGCTCACCGCAACGAATGCGCGGGGCACGGTGCGGGAGGGTGACGTCCTGGGGGTTGGCGGGCCTGGAGATCCCGTCCTGCTGCGCGTACGGAGCAACGCTCCGGCCGACTTCACGACGATCGTTCACGACGGGCCGCGAGTCCTCGCGAGCGTTCGCGATACGCAGGAACTGGTCGTGCACGCTGGCACAGGGCCGGCCGTGTATTGGACCGAAATCGTTGCGCCGGGCGGTTCGCCGCCGGTGACCTGGATCAGAAGCAACCCGATATATGTCCGGGGGGTCGACGCGAAGGTCGCCGATGCCCCCGGCGTAGAGACCCGGGGCACGGAGACCAAGATCACCTTCGACGGACCGAACGCGAGCCAGTGGAGCGTCGAGCACGATCCCCAATCTCTGGGCGCCTTCGAGGTGTTGCCCGGACCGGGTGGCTCCGAGCTGCGTTACCGCTTCGGCCTGGCGCCTGGACCATCGATCGGGCAGTACACGTCCCTCGTGCTGCCGCTGCCGGGCGGTGTTCACGCGTTCGATGCGGTCGGCTTCACGATCCGTGGCGAGAAGCCGATGCGAATCTCCCTTCAGATCCGCGACACGACGGCGGACCGCTGGCAGCGATCCGTGTACCTGGATGCGGCGCCCCACGAGCGCACTGTCGCATTCGACGATTTCGTTCCGGTCGGCTCCACGCACGTGCCCAAAGCGGTGAAAGCCGACATCAGGAGCGTGATGTTCGTCGTCGATACGATCAACACGAAACCCGGAACGTCCGGAAGGATCTGGATTGGCGATCCAAGACTCGTGACGTTCGCCGAACCGACACCCGTTACGTCCGGACGGTGAGAATCATGTACGACGCGCCCGCGGCGAAAAGAATATTCGGCGCCCACGCGGCGAGCGTGGGAGAGAGGAGCCCGGCCCCTCCCATGGCGCCAAAGACGCTCTGGGCGGTCCAGTAGACAATCGCCAGAGAGATCCCGATCCCGATGCCATAGAGGGCGCCGCTCCGCCCGGTCGTCACGGCGAACGGCACGGCCAGCAGCGTCATGACCAGCGTCACGAAGGGGAAGGCGATCTTCTTCTGCAGCTGCACCTGGTAGGGGACCGCGTAGTATCCGCTCTTCTGCAGCCGCGTCACGTAGTCGCGCAGCTCGTTGTAGGACATCCTGTCGGCATCAGGGTCATCGGATTTGAAGTAGCTCGGCGCCTCGAGCGCCACCTGGCGTTCCGAGAACGGTCGATAGGCGACCGCGGGAGCCGCCGTCATGCCTTTTCGGGGCCTCACGAAGTCCCGGTCCCACCCGTCCCGCGCGCTCCACGCGAGTCCCCTCTCGGATTTCGTGTACGCCACCTCCTTCGCGAACATCAACGCCGACAATCGCCACCGCGACGGGTCCGTATGGTACCTGGAGAACTGACTGAACCGGTTGCCCTTCGGATCGAAGAACTCGTAGTAGTACAAGTCCCCTTGCTGCCCGACCATCCATCGACGGCTCAACATCGCGGAAAACGTCTGCGTGGGCCATCCTCGAATGACGGCATTCAAGCGCTGGGCCTCCCGGTTCGACTCCGCGAGCACCCGCTCCTGGAGCTCGTACAGCGCGACGCTCAGGAGGACGCCGAACAGCACGAGCGGCATCGCCGATCGATAGATGCTGATGCCACAGGCCCGCATGACAATCAGCTCGCTGTTCTTCGTGAGCACGCCAATGGTGACGAGCGTGGACAGGAGCGCAGCCAGGGGGATGACGAAATAGACGTACTGCGGGGTCTGAAAATAAAAATATCGGACCAGCATCCCTCCTGTGGTCGACCCGCGGAACAGCTTGTCGGCCAGGTCGATGAAGGTCGCGATGTAGAAGATGCCGATGAGCGAGACGAATGCCAGGAGGAACACAGAGAGGTACCGTCTGACGATGTAGATATCCAGGAGATTCGGGCGGGGCCAGTCGATCTGCGGAACTCGGATGACGAGCACCACGCGACCGCCTCGGCCGGCCGTCACACGCGCTCGCGCGCCGGCGTTTGGCCAGCCGGTTGTGTCGGTCCCTCCGCCGGCATCGGCCATCCCGCCCTCGCCGCCGTCACGAGCGTCATTCGCGCCGTGCCCCTCAGTGCCAGCGAGCGACCCGGCTCGCGACCTGAACAGCGTCGGCAGGGGAATGCGGACCGCCTCGCCCGAGGCGCCCGTGCGCCACAAGACCAGCGCCGCGCCGGCCAGGCCGAGGACGACGTTGACGATCCAGGGGGCGAGGGTGGGGGAGAGGCGGCCGCCGTTGGCCGCGGCGCGGGCGGTGTAGAGCAGCACGTAGTAGACGAAGATCACGCCGGACCCGAGCGCGAAGCTCGCGAGCGTTCCCTCCTTCCGGCTGCTGGCGCCCAACGCGAGGCCGATGGCCGCGAGGACCAGACAGGACACGGGAATCGAGAACTTCTCCTGAATCGTGAAGAGCTGGGTCGCGTACGACTGGCCC
>Ga0182033_10001390_pt1 | contig 12125 bp, 11 predicted proteins | sample tim00Cox0000000H_FD_125968 | JGI IMG/M metagenome (GOLD analysis project Ga0182033, IMG submission 125968) | Lab enrichment of tropical soil microbial communities from Luquillo Experimental Forest, Puerto Rico - timezero.00C.oxic.00.000.00H | ecosystem: Environmental > Terrestrial > Soil >...
CCAGAGCTTGGCCCATGCTTCGGTAATGACCATCCAAACTGTGCAGGCATGGAAGCACGGCGTTCATCGGGATTTTACGGATGTTGTCGTCGTCGGCGTCATCGGGGGAATTTTGCTGGCACTCTCGCCCGCAAGACAACAGCAGAGCGCGACCGTTACCCAGTAAAACTTGTCGAAACATCGCTATGACACTCACGACAAACGGCTTTGGGCCGTTCCTTGGTGGATGGTCGGCAACTCTTCCCTTATCCGATTACGGAAGGGTTGCTCGTCACTCGATTGTTTTCTGCTATCGTAGACATCCCGTATGGTCACCACAACCCCCGCACAGTGTGCTCCCGACCGCAATTACCAATCGGTCTTCGCCAACCGCATGGCGGTCATCTGGGCCATTGCCCTGGCAAATGTGCTGTTTCATATCTACTTCAACAATCGCTACGGATACTTTCGCGACGAGTTCGATTACATGTCCTGTGGTGATCACCTTGCCTGGGGATACGTCGACCAGCCCCCGCTCATCCCGTTCCTGACCCACATCTGCCGCGCCGTGCTTGGCGACTCTCTGCGCAGCATCCGCTTCATCCCCGCTCTGGCGTCTTCCCTGCTGATCGTGCAGACCGCCACCATCGCCCGCGAGCTCGGCGGGCGCGGCTACGCCCTCTTCCTCAGCGCTATCTGCGCGCTTATCGCACCCCAGTATCTTTCTAACGGCAGTCTGCTCGGTACGAATTGTCTCGAACCCAACCTCTGGATGGGCTGCGCCTACTTCGCCCTCCTCGCCATCAAGCGCAATGAGCCACGCTACTGGTTCTGGTTTGGCTTGGTTGCGGGTCTTGGCCTGGAAGAGAAATACTCCATTGCTGTCTTCGGCCTGGGTATCGTCGTCGGCCTGCTGTTGTCCGAGCAACGGCGCGTCTTCCTCAATAAGTGGATCTGGCTCGGCGGAGTCGCCGCCTTCCTCATCTTCCTTCCCAACGTGCTCTGGAACATCAAGTACGACTGGCCGTTCGTTCAACTCATGCGGGCCATCCGCGCCGAAGGCCGCGACGTGGTGCTGGGACCGTTTGCCTACTTCTTCCAGCAGACCCTGCTGGTAAATCCCCTCGCCGCCCCGATCTGGCTCGCGGGATTGTTTGCTCTGCTGTTCTCTGTGCACCTCAAGCCCTACCGGGCGCTGGGCTGGTGCTATCTTTTCTGCTACACGGTCTTTTTCGTCCTCCACGGCAAGAACTACTACCTAGCTCCGATTTATCCCATGTTGCTGGCGGCCGGAGCCGTCGCGATTGAGTCCGCGATTGATGGTCGCGAGAATACCCGCCCCCGCCGCCAATGGTTGAAACCTGCCATTGCATTCGCCCTGCTGGCCAGCGGCGCATACTTTGCCCCGGTGGTGGTGCCGATTCTTTCCCCTGACGGCTTTCTCGCCTACACAAAATATCTCCCCTTCAAGCTCCCGGTCATGGAACACTCCCACGCCCGGGCCGCACTGCCGCAGTGGTACTCCGACCAGTTCGGCTGGAAAGAGATCGCTGACGAAGCTACTGTCGCCTGGAATCGCATCCCCATCGACGAGCGCCACGATTGCGGCATCTTCGCCCAGGACTACGGCCAGGCCGGCGCCATCGATTTCTTCGGCCGCCGCGACGGCCTCCCGCCGGCCCTCAGCGGCCACCAGACCTGGTTCCTCTGGGGCCCGCGTGGCTACTCCGGAAACTGCATGATCGTCCTTGACGACCGCCGAGAGGTTCTCGAACGCCTCTGGGAACACGTGGAGTATGTGGGCACGTCCGCTGAGAACCCCTACGCTCTGGAAAAACAAATCGACATCTTCCTTTGCAAGGGTGCGAAATTCGGCACCCTTGCCCAGCTCTGGCCGAAAGTGAAGCGCTGGCGGTAGCCCGCGAGCTAGCGCCAACACCGTACTCGTGGGATCCAGTCGAAGTGGGCACATTTCCGGGATGTGTTGTCGGCAAACCGAAAACCGAGACCAGAATGCCCGCCAACTTCCGTGTAGCTCGTCATTCGCAATGCGAAATGGATGAAATCCCAAATTCCATCCTGCTGCCAGTCGCGCAACCGCCGCCAGCAGGTCACGCCGGAGCCGCAACCGATCGATTTATGTGGTGGACTGACAAAGAGAAATAGTTTGGAGGGCCCGCCGGTCTGCGCATGGTAAGCCCTAGTCTGGTCGTGTTTCGCACGAATACAGAGATGGCGGCAGGGCAAACACTTAACCATGAGACCCATGAGACCGGCGCGCAGATCAGCCAGTGCTGCTCCCAACCCTCAAGCGGGACCCGGGAGGCAAGAGCAAAGGAATTTCTAACGTGGAAGCATATTTGCGAGCACAATGGAAGAAAGCGAGATCGGAGGATCCGCCATGCCCTCCCCTTTCCCGTGGCTCAAGAAAGACGCAACCGCAGCTAAGCCCCAACGGTACGCCGATTCCGTTCGAACGCTTCGCAGCACAGAGTTCGCTTTTCGTTTGTTTGAAGAGCTGAATCCTGGCGAACGCAACCTCGCGGTTTGTCCGTACGGTGCGCGGGTCGTGCTCGGCATGCTCTGGGAAGGCTCGACTGGCGAGACGCGGAGGGAGATGGCGGAAGCGCTCCGGCTCAATGAGGATCCGAATAGCAGCGGCAACTGTTACGAGCGACTGGGGAGGCCGTTGGGATTTCAGTTGGAAACGGAGCGCCGCGGACTGGAGATGCTTACAGCGAACTCGCTGTGGTGCGACGACGGATTTGCGCCGAGGGAAGAGTACGCGAAGACGTTAAAGGAACACTACTGGGCGGAGATCCAAACGGTCAGCTTTCGTGCCCCCGACGCGGCAGGCAAGGTCAACACGTGGGCCCGAGAAAAAACGCACGGGCGAATCCCTACACTCATCAGCTCGCTTGAGGGAAAGTCTCCGTTGATTGCCTTGAATGCAGTGTATTTCAAAGGCTTGTGGATCATGCCGTTTAAAGCGGAGCAGACCAAAGAACAAGAATTCACCCTGCAAGACGGCAAGAAAGAACTTGTGCCGATGATGAGACAATCAGGAAGCTTCCGTTACGAGGAGCGGGACGGCGCACAAATTATCGGTCTGCCGTACAAAGGCGGCATGAGCATGTGCGTGGTCCTTCCGCCAAGAGAAGCGAGCTTCCCAAAATTCTGTGCCGAATTGAGCAACGCCGTGGGCACCAGCTGGACCGTGGCAGTGGAAGAACGACCCGGGCATTTGCGGCTGCCGAGATTTCGGATGGAAACGCAAGCGGATCTGACAGCACCGCTGAAGGCAATGGGGATGGGACAGGTATTTGACCTAGATCGTGCTGCGCTTGAAGGGATCAGCGAAGCCAAACCTTTGTATTTAATGGGAGTGCTGCAAAAGGATTTCGTGGAAGTGAACGAGAAAGGCACGGAAGCTGCGGCGGTGACGCACGTGATGCTCGGAGCGGCATTGCATGAAGCGCCGCCTCCGCCCCCATTCAAGATGATTGTGGACCGGCCCTTTGTGTTTGCAATCCGCGATGATCTTACAGGGACGGTGGTGTTCTTGGGCGCAGTGGTGGACCCGCTGACAAGCGGCCCGGCGCGTGCGGGCGAGTAATTCCATTTATGAACCGCATACTCGACGGGCCTTTTTCAGGAATGTGTTCGTCAGTCAGCCAAAGGTTGGGAATGGTAGCTGAGGCGGAGGATGTCTTCGGCTCGGGTGCACTGCCAAAGAAAATCCTGGCTGATGGCTCCCTCAGTTCAGAGGGGCGAACACCGCGTGGTAAACTCCGCATGTCTCAGCTACATGAAAGATGGCAACGTGTTGCAGAGCTTCCCGATCACTTCGAGGCGCCCAACACGGAGCCGTTCGATAAGGTGAAGACCGATACTATAAGAAATTGTGTGACCGTTCCGAACGGCACAGCTGCGTCGGCCGCACCTTGAACTTGTGCAACCCAAAGGCTCGGCTAGCCTGAGGTCAATGCGCGTGGCCCTCGAGCGCCCGGCGGAAGGCTGGTGGTAACCTGAACAAAGCTGGGTGATAACCGCATGGCACACATCGTTCTCCTTGGCGATTCGATCTTCGATAATGGCGCGTACACTAACGGTGGCCCGGACGTCATCTCGCAAGTGCGGCAACTCCTGCCCGATGGCTGGCACGCTTCCCTGCTCGCTCTGGATGGCGCGACGACAGTGGACGTTTCTTCTCAGGTACGTCGTGTCCCGCCCGATGCCACACATCTCGTGTTGAGTGTGGGCGGAAACGATGCTCTATCGAATGTTGGGATCCTGGAAAGGCCCGTCAGTTCCACGGCCGCAGCCCTCACAGGATTGGCCGACGTTTCACAGGAATTTGAAGAAGAGTATCGCCGGGCAGTAGGAGCATGTAGGCAACTCCGGCTACCGCTAACACTTTGCACTATCTACAATGGGTGCTTTCTGAACGCTGATTTTCAGCGCTTGGCATCTACTGCGCTGATGGTCTTTAATGACGTCATATTAAGGGTCGGAATTGAATTCGGCCTAGCTATTGTTGACCTGCGATTTGTCTGTTCATCGCCTAACGACTACGCAAATCCAATTGAACCTTCCTCGATTGGAGGTGCAAAGATCGCTCGCAGCATTGTTACATTGGCAATGGGAGAGCAAAACGTATCTTTGAGTGCCCGAGTCGTCACCGCTTAAACTGGCTTCGCATCCAAGCTGCTTCCTGCGTCGCCGTGCCCGGTGTCCAGAAGGATAGGCGTCACTATCGTGGACAGCGCGAAAGGGCGATGCCTATCGGTGGAATAGTCGGAGACTCAGTGCGCTCCGATTCGGGTCTATTGGTAGACCGGATCTGGGAATCGAGGTTCAGCAATGTGCCTCGTCAAACAGAATCCCAGCTCTTGCGCTGCGAGTATCAACTCTTCCGTTGTTCCGCTTCCATCACGTTTGTTAGGATGTCGTTGATGAGCGTCAGGTGGCCTTGGCCCTTGGATTTGAGCCACTCTAGAACCTGCGGGTCGAGGCGGACGCTCACAGGAACTTTTCGCCTGACATCTCGCAGCCGCACGAGGTTCGCCAACTGCTCGTCGGTCAGGCGCGGGATATCCCGAAAATCGATATCCGAGTCATCACCGGACGCCTGGCGCTGGGCCGCGAGGCGCAGCGCCCGCCGCTCCTTTTCAGTCCATCGCCTGTTCCTGATATCTTCGGATCTCATGCTTTTCCGCCCTGCGGGCCGAGATGATACGGATGATTTCTTCACCATTACAGTCCTCCCTATAAGCGTGGACCACCACGAGCACGACGACGCGCTCCGGCTCGATGCGCACTTCCCCAATAGCGTGCCATCGTTGTTCTCCTGTTAGGTCAAGGCGGTCCGGGCCGACGAGGGAGCGTTCGTCCTCGAAGACGAGTGACGCCAGCTCGAAGGAGATCCCGCCGTGCTTGCGCTGGTTCCGCCGGTTCTTGGCTTCGCCCCATTCGTAGCGCACAATATATATACGTATTGTATTACAAGGAGGTTATCGGGACAAAGGATTTTCGACCTCCTGGTTCCGGGGCGTTTTTGCAACGGACCTCACCGGACGGGTACCGAACTGAGGTGTGAGCGGGACGGCTGCCGAAGCGCTTCCAACTTCATCTTCTCTGATTCGATCGAAGCCCGCTATTCCCGCTCCGTACGCGAGCGCCCACCAGAGAATCAGCTTTCGGTACGACCACTACTGGAGGGTTGAGCCACTTGGACAGTGCAGTACAATGCACATCTTGGCTCATACCCCCTCACGCAAAAAACGCTCGAACCGATTCTAGCGTGCCGCACTAGGGAATAGGGATTAGCTCTTGGTCGCGTAGCGGAACTGTCGCATTCATTCCAGCAGCCGATCCCCGTCAGTAATGTCATATTTTCCCGCGATCGGGACCTGAACCCTATCTACGTCCTTCCCTATCCATTAACGTCGTAATTCTGCATGTGTCTGTAGGTAAGCGAACAACTGAGTTCGCGACAGCATGCCTTCCAAGTGGCCATTAGAAACGACGGGAAGCTGGTTTACGTCATCACGGCTCATTACCTCTAGCGCGCTTTTTAGCGAATCATCGGGTGCGACAGAGCGTACGTCTTTAATAGGGCGCATGACATCGTGCAGGGTCATAAACGGCCACTTCGTGCGATCGATCTGCTTGATCTCATGAGGCGTTACCAAACCAGCTAGTTCGCCTTTTTCAACCACGGTGTAACAACGCCGTGCTGTACGAAGCAGCTCTTGCTCCACGAAGTTCTGGAGATTCAGCGACCCCTCAACCTTGGGGCACTCCCGTGTCATTACATCAGCAACTCGCACACCGTCGAGTGCGTGCGCCAGGCCGACTTGGACATAACTCTCACGCGCAGCTTGCAGCAGAAACCAGCCGACGAACGCGATCCACAAGCCTCCCACACCCGCGCCGCCAAAGAACCGAAATATACCCCACGCAATGAACGCGAAAGCCACCGCTTGGCCAGTTTTCGCTGCAGCCCGCGTTGAACGATCTGCATCACCGGTGTTCCACCATATGATCGCCCGCAGCACGCGACCACCGTCCAGGGGATATCCCGGAATCAGATTGAATGCCGCCAACGTGAGATTGATATATCCGAGCCAGAGCAACATGGCCATCCACGGATCGGATGCCGCTCCGCCTAACGCCCGTGCCGCAAGCATGCAAATCCCGCCGATGACGGCGCTGGTCAGCGGTCCTACGAACGCCATCCAAAACTCGAGTCTGGCGCTTGTTGGATTCTTCTCGATCTGAGACACGCCACCCAATGCGAACAGGGTAATCTCTTTCACCGGCAATCCATTCGCTGTCGCCACGATCGAATGCGCCAGTTCATGCAGCAAAAGCGAGATAAAGAACAGGATCGCGGTCGCCACGGCCAAACTCAGAATAACGCCACCTCTCCACTGAGGGTTGGTGCTTTGAAATTGTGAGAAAAGCGAAAACACAATCAGGAGGGCGATGAGAAACCAGCTATAGTGCAGCCCAATTTCGATGCCAAAGATTCGTCCGAGCTTGATTTGAGATCGCATCGGGTATCTCCTTCGATCCGCTCACCGGCGCGTGACCCTAGGACTAGATGTCTTTCAGGGGTGGCCGGAACAAGAGGGGCGCTCGACGAACGCCCTGTCGCCGTTTCATTTTTGTGAAGCCGTTGGGGTCACTCGCCGCGACTAGGCGCAACCCAGACCGACGAAGCGTGTGTCATTAAATCCACATTAGGCAGTTCGGTCTTTAGCTTGACCCTTACAAATTTGCCTTTGGGGCCGCCGCTCGCTGCGAACGTCAGCAAATACTGGTTATTCAGATGGAGGTTGATCTCGTCAAAGTACGGTTTTAGCGTGACCGGTTCCTGGTAAAACAGGTAGTACGATTCGCCCCCAGTGTCTTCCGCCAATTTGCCCATATTGCTCTGTGCGTAGCTCAGCAGAAGGTAGGATCCCCCAAAGCGATGGCCAGAACTGGGGTAATACACGCTCCAGATATTGGTGTTCTGGCGCTGTGCCCTCTCAATGACGCCGTCCAAATCTGGATCGAAAATCTGTGACTCGCGTCCCCGGAAGAAGTCTATTCCGGAGCTGATTAATACAATTGAGCGGCGAGGACCGGTTTGTGGCCAGCGCTTCAGCAAGTCCATGGTGCCCAGGTACGGGCTGGAGCCGATGGCTCCAGTGCCGACGGGCAGACGAATAGCTTTTGCCGCCAAATCATGTTTATCAGTAAAGTCTTGCGCCAGTATGGTGACATTGTCTCGAATATACCCGACGGCAATGTGTGTGGCAGGTGGTTGGCTCATGATGAAGTTCTCAACCTCACTCATCACGGTGCCAAAATCTGTACTAATCCCATCATCGATGAGAACGACCAGAAACAATTCGTCGCCTTTTTCCCAATCGGCAATTTGCTTGCGCTCTTTGCCTTGGAAAAGTTGCACGTCGTCCTTGGAAATAGGCGGTGGTGCAGTGTCCTTCTTTCCGGCGGCTGTTATGGTAAAGGTTGCGTTGCCGAAAGGGGAATTGGTCTGTGCGCGGCCTAAGCCAATAATCAGAAGAAAAGCTCCGAGGAGCAGGCCCGATCCTGCCAGCAGTCTTCGAGATAGCATGGAAAGTCTCCTATCTAAACGTCAGTTTCATTGCTCCAGAGAGGACCGATTTTTTCGCAGTTCGCACGGTGCTTACCCAGGATCACCGGCCGGGCGACTGCGTTCGAGTAGAACGGATCGTAGGGACCCCGAGCACCGCTATTTATGGCTCGGGACGCAGACCGGTTTCCGAGAATGCACATGGCCCGACCTGTGAACTCTCGAGGAGGCGGTCGGTTTATGGGCGCATCGGACATTGCCCGCGCGTCCCGCTCACGCTTGCCCTCCCGGTGCGTCCCGCTAGCGCCTGCTTTAGCCCTTCTCGTTGGATGAAGCAACTCGCTTGAGCGGTCAAAGGATTTTTGAGGGGTATCCCTCCCCTGGGATATTCACCAGAAGGCTCGCGAGTGACGCCGACGTTCTGGGCGCACCTGAAGAACTGCCCGAAATGTATCGCCGTGATCCGGTAGCTCGAGCGCCTGTCCGAGACCGGCCGCCTGCTGTGGCAGCACAGGCTACTGGCCCTTCGACAGCATCTTCTTGATCCTCCGGCGGGTTGGTGTCGGCACCAGGGTTGTTCCCACCCCCCTTCCCTAGCCCCCAGCGTAGAACCCTAGCGACATACCTAGCCTCTGCGTTACACAACCTTTGCAGAAAGCCTATTCCTGGTCGGTTCAATCGATAACTTCCTGAGCACTATGGATTCCCAATGGGCTGGACCACTTTGTCGATTTCTCCGAACATCTTCTCAGGGAGCAGGCTAACGGCAGCCGGTTATCTGCCCCACACAGTTGTGAGAACCCAGGAGAATATCCTGATGAAACTGAAATCGAAAGGGACCGGATTTGGAGTCGGGATTTTAACGATCATTCTGCTGATGGCGCCTGCCGTACGGGCCCAGGTGGTAACTGCAACCTTGTCTGGCACCGTGACGGACCCTTCGGGAGCGGTTGTCCCCAATGTAAAGGTGGCCATCGAGAATCTGGCTACAGGTCAGTTGACGGAGACCCATACAGACGCCGATGGAGTCTTCAGAGCCGACAACCTCTCGCCTGGAGACTACCGGGTTTCATTTTCAGTTGACGGTCTCGGTGTCAGAACTACGGAAATTACCCTCGCCGAAGGGGCGCGGGAGACCAAGGACATCGTGTTGGGCCAGGGGCTGCTTCCGAGTTCACCTCAGGAGCACCAAAATCTGCCGGATGCGCCTTCGAGCACCCCTAGCAAACCTTCCCTTTCGGACCTCGGTTTCCCTCCCGCCGAAATCCATGGCAGCGCCCAGGAGCAGGCCAAACTCGACCAGCGTACGCACATGCTCAAGATCCACCAACGCCTCGGTCTGATCACCGCCGGAGCCTTGGTTGCTACAGTCATTATGGGCAGCTCTGTCGAGGAGAGCACCAGTTCGAGCACGCGCGATCTCCATGCCGCTCTGGGCTCAGCTACAGCAGGCTTGTATATCACCACCGCCTATTTTGCGATCCGGGCACCGAAGATCTCAGGGACGAAAACCCGGGGCCCGATCCGCTGGCACAAGACGTTGGCTTGGATCCATGGTCCCGGAATGATACTGACGCCCGTTCTGGGAGCGCTTGCATACGGGCAGACGAGACGCGGGCAAGAGGTTCACGGCATTGCCAGTGCGCATGGGCCGGTGGCCTATGTGACGGCCGTCGCCTATGGCGCCGCCATTCTCTCTGTGTCCCTCAAATTCTGAGCTGAGCCGATGGGGAAGACGATACTGACAGCTTTGCTCATGGTAGTGCTACCGAGCCTCTGCCTAGCCGATAGCCAGTGGGCTCTTCAAGACTCCACGCTGATCTACTCTGCGTCTCACCCTTTGCATCACGTCGAGGGTCTCAGCCAAGCGGCGCGTGGCAAGGGCCTTTGCCATCAGGGTCAATGCGATTTCCTGATCGCCGTGCCCGTCAAATCGTTTGACTCAGGGGACAGCAACCGCGACCTTCACATGCTGCAAGCGGCTCGCGGAGCACAATTTCCCATGATCACAGTGCGCACACAGTTACCCGAAAAAGCGCTCGGATCCAGTACGATCATAACCGACCTGGAAATCGAGTTTGCCGGTCAGACCGTTCACTATCAGCAGGTTTCTTTTCAAGTGATCAACCATGGGAAGGAGGCTCGGATGAAAGGAACAATTCCGGCGACTCTATCGGATTTCAAGATCCAGCCGCCGACCCTGTTGACCATCCCAGTCAAGAACGAGATACCGGTGCAGGTCGACTTAACTTGGCGCCAGCAGTGAGCGCATGGCGGGCTATAAGATCGCTGCACAAGAAAATGTACAGGCACGGTAAGAAGGTCTGAGACAAGCCGAATATCTTCGCGGCTACAAAGAGGGACAACAGAGCGGCAGCAGCTTGTGAAGCCCTGAGGATGCCAGGAACGGGAGGTCGCGAGCCGGAGTATGTAAAGGCGATGAGAAAGATTCACAGACTCTCAAAAGTCATAACTGCGAGCACTGCGATTCTCAACACGCTTTGTCTGGTACTACTCGGACCCAATACCGCTCGCGCCCTGTGTGATTGGTCAAAGAAGAGGGAATTCAGGCTTTATAGTGGGCAAAAGGCCGGGAGCGAATCCCCCTTGCGATTGGCATTGCGGCGGGTGGGCTCGTGGGTTGGGGGTTGTCATGCCTGGCCGGCAATTACGCCCCGGCACTCCAGCTTCCCGGGCCGATTCCGCTGATAGGATCGGCAGCAGTCATCGTCACATCAGCAGTCGTGGCGTCGTTGCTGCCAGCCGCCCGCACGTCGACGCCGCTCAAGCGCTACGCGCTGAATGAGACGGCGGCTAGACCCTTGACTGAGTCACTGGATAAAAAGAATGCCGATGACGATTGTTCGGGCTCGTTGGGTTCCTTTTGCAAAATCATTCTTGGTTTTTGCCGCGGCGTCGACCTTTCGGACACCATCTTCCGGATCTTCGAAAGCACGGCGGTCGCTGGGAGCGGGGTTCTGGCTCTGCTTCTCGAGTTGCCCCTCCGTTGAGTTCAGTAGGTCGCTTGGACGGTTCCGCATCAATTGAAGCCTCGCGAGCTTTCCGGGCAGCCTGGTGTCGTTCGAGCTCTTCGATTGTCTTGTATAGCGCGCGACTTGTCGCCGTCGAATATCGCCCTCTCCCAATCGCCCGCTTGTGCCTTGGCGAAGAACTCTTGAAATTGTCGTAGCGCATTACCGAGGATGAGGCCAGATGGCCATCGTGATGACGGCCAGAAGAGTTGGTGTCAGGGGCACGCGCTATTTTCCAACAAGACGGCAACCAGGGCTACGCGAGATCTTTCTTGCTAATGGGTAACCGCCGAATCGGTTTCCCGGTGACCGCGAAGATGGCGTTGCAGACGGCTGGCGCAATCGGCGGAGTGCCGGGTTCGCCGCAGCCGCCGGGCGCCTCATTACTTGGCACGATGTGAACTTCGACTGTGGGCATTTCATTTATGCGCAGCATTTCGTAATCATTGAAATTGCCTTGTTCGACGCGGCCTTTGGCAATTGTAATCTGTCCTTTCAGCGCTGCCGTGAGTCCGTAGACAATCCCGCTTTCCATTTGGGCCGCGATGGTGTCGGGATTGACATGGCGGCCGCAGTCCACAGCGCAGACGACGCGATGAACCCTTATGTCACCGGAGTTTTTGTTAAAGCTGACTTCCGCAACCTCCGCGACAAAGCTACCGAAGGATTCGACAACAGCAATCCCCCGTGTTTGTCCCGCAGGAAGTGGCTTTCCCCACCCTGCCTTCTCCGCCGCCAATTCCAGCACGCCGCGATGGCGTGGCGCTTTTTCCAGCAGCTTGCGCCGGAATTCGAACGAGTCTTTGCCGCTCGCGTGCGCCAATTCTTCGATGAAACACTCCGTGATATAGCCGTTCTGAGAATTTCCGACGGAGCGCCAGAATCCGACCGGAACGCCCGTTTCCGTCAAGACATAATCGCAAAAGAAATTCGGAATGGCGTATTTGCTCTCCACGATTCCTTCGACCGAGCTGTCGTCCAACCCAGTCTTTACCGAGCCTGGG
>Ga0182033_10001395_pt1 | contig 12117 bp, 8 predicted proteins | sample tim00Cox0000000H_FD_125968 | JGI IMG/M metagenome (GOLD analysis project Ga0182033, IMG submission 125968) | Lab enrichment of tropical soil microbial communities from Luquillo Experimental Forest, Puerto Rico - timezero.00C.oxic.00.000.00H | ecosystem: Environmental > Terrestrial > Soil >...
CGCCCCTCACCTGAGTTGGATATGCGCCTGTATCGGCAGCCGGGCTTTCGGCTGTCGCAAGCGGGCCTGGAGCAGAATCAGCATAACCCATGATCTCGCCTGGATTCCCAACGACGGTGGTATTCGGCGGTACCGAACGAGTAGCCACTGCACCCACCTCAACCTTGGCGATCGTGCTCGCCTGGACATCCGCGAGCTCATGTATAGGGAGCGGAGTCGGTCTTTCCTCGATCAATTCCCTAAAATGTCTCTTCATCGATTTTCATCCATGACTCTGTGCGCGGGACCGTGGCACAAAATTAGGCGGTCCGCTGCCGCTGGGTCTAGCGGATGCGGGCCCGCACCCGGACTGCGATTAAACGCTCGTCGATGGCCAATCGCTCCATGATCCTTGTACCTTGCTAAACGGGGGAATAGTAACATATAGTAATATCAATATCGTGACAGGCAGTTGCTACGATGCGAGTAGCCCTTCAAAAACCAATACCCCAGGTCATAAAGATGACCTGTGGCGCCACTTTCGAATTTGCGGCTCAGCCCTTTCAAAAAGCGAAAATTCGAGAAAGGAACCATGGGTCGCCCTTTGCAATCGTTGGTGTAAGAGGTAAGGGCGAAGCGGCGCCGTCATGTTTTCGATCAGGATAGAAGGGCCACGTCATCCCGTCGGCCGACAGAGGAACGGGCGCAATTGAGTTCGCCGGATCCGAATTTTTCGTCCGCCGCTCGTCGATTGCATCCAGGACTGCATGGTCATCAAATTTCCGCGCGAACCATTTGCTGGAAGCAAATAGTTCATCGACGGAGGTCAGGATGCGAGGGCTCGTCTCATCCGACTCCCACTCTATATAATGGGGGGTATCATTGATCAAAGAATTGCGCAGCGGCGAATTAGCTAAAATTGTTTGAAAAAACATCTCGTCCGGAGCGAAAACACTTCGGAAAAAGCGGACAAAATCCGGCCGTTTGTCGATATAATCGAGGATATAGTCTCCGGCTGCCCTTGAGAGACAGCACTCTGCCGCGCCGCAGTAAGCATCGAGGCCGTAGGGGAGTTGGCGGCGCCACAGTTTGAACGACCGGATGCGCCCGAATATACGAACATAAAATCGATCAATGCGCGACCAGCCGCCATTTTCTTTTGCCCAATACGCAAATGGCAGCGAGTGATAATCGATGATCGAAATTCCATTTAATGCAGGCAGACAACGTTCGATGGACTCGATGGTCCGAAGGGGATAACATTGCCCCGTCAAGAGCAAAGCGTAATCGCAATCCGTCGTTTGCAACCATCGCAGGCCCTTAAGGGTTGGCTCAACAAGGCCAAACATGGGGTAATTAACTTTCTGGCGGGGCAAATAATGCACGTTGGGAACGTCCCTGAGTGCTTCCACAACCTCTTCGAAGATTGGCGACTTTGCATCAATATGAATGGCGCAGGGGCGACCTTCGAGCACACGCACAAGCCGGACCAGAAGATCGGGGCGTTTGTAGCCTGAAATTATAAAGGCTAGCTTCATAAAGAGCCTCTCGCCAAGCGATTAATCAATAAACCGTCGAATATCTTGTGAATTGGCTGCAATTTAAAGTTGTTGTGGAAATGCCACGAAAATAGCAGCGGTGCTGTAACCACGTTATTTGGAAATGTGGGTTGGTCCGCCTGTTTTGTCAACCAGGATCGAATCGTATTGCAACGTTAGAGCTTCTATCCCGCTTGACGTGCAGTACCGGTGAAGTATACTTGATGGTACTACAGTTTGCATTAAATTTTGCTAATTAATTGATTTTTCATAATAATTTTAGGGGGCGGGTATGTCGGAATACACGACAGTATTCGGGCTCAATTTTTCGCCAAAATCACAGGCGGAGTTAGCCGCCCAGATCACGCGTGACCGGATCGGCGAGGGCGCCGGTTTGCGGTGTATCTATACTGCAAATCTCGATCATATCGTACAGCTGCGGCGCAATCCGGAGCTGCGTCAGGCCTATTCCAGGGCCTGGGCTGTGACTGCGGATGGAATGCCTGTGTTCCTCTATGCGAAAGCCCGCCGTGCTCTCCCTATGCGTGTAACCGGCTCCGATCTTTTCGCCGATGTTCTGGGCTCGCTTACACCCGGGGAGCATCGTTGTTTCTTTGTACCCAGTTCGAACGAAACGGCTCGCCTTCTCATTGGCCATCTCATGGCGCGCGGATTCGATCGGGCCTCTATCGATTACGACGTGCCGCCGCTCGGATTCGAAAATGATGCCGACTATTCGCTCAATCTGGCGGGGCATATTCGAGCTCACGGAACGACGCATCTTTTTTTCGGCGTTGGCGCGCCCAAGTCCGAGATCTGGATCGACGAACACCGGGAGATGCTGGGTGATTGCTATGTGCTCTGTGCAGGAGCGGGCCTCGATTTTTTCGTTGGCACCAAGCAAAGGGCGCCGGTCATCTTCCAGCGATTTGGTTTCGAATGGTTTTGGCGGTTCAGCCACGAACCGCGGCGTCTCTTCCGCCGTTATTTCATCGATTCCTGGTCGTTCATTGCCGCTGTTGGGGAAGACCTCCTCCATCACCACTGACCGCGTTCCTTATGAAGGCCGGTACAAGGCGAATTCTTAGTCCGGGATTTGCGAACCAATTGACTCGCAAATCAATGGAACTTAATCATTTCTGAGGCTGATGGTATAGGTATATTGTTTTTCGGGCGGCGCCGGGTAGCAAGCCGATAACCGCAGACATTCGACTCCTCGGTCATCGAACGCGCTCCTGGCAAGGCCTATTTATACCAAGGATCGCAAAAGGCGATCTTTGGTTCCTTTCTCGAATTTTCGCGTTTTCAAAGGCTTGAGCCGAAAATTCGAGAGTGGCACCACAGGTCATTCTTTATGACTCGTGGCATTACTTTAAGTGAATAGAGGAACAGTTCACGAACTGCATTCTTTCAGTCAGGAAATTTTGAGAGGGCGTATCGTGCGGATTTTGGTCACGGGGGGCGCAGGGTTCATCGGTTCTGCAGTCTGCAGATATCTTGTTCAGAACGCGGGGCGCGCGGTTTTGAACGTCGACAAGCTCACCTATGCGGGCAATCCCGAATCCCTGCGCGAGATCCGCGATCACCACAATTATCATTTCCTCAAGGCGGATATTTGTGATCGCGGCGCAATGGAAGCTGCCTTCTCGGAATTCCGGCCGGATGGGGTGATGCACCTTGCCGCAGAAAGCCATGTGGATCGTTCGATCACCGGCGCCGGTGAATTCATCGCGACAAATGTTGTCGGCACTTTTGCTTTGCTCGAAGCCGCTCGCGCCTATTGGTCGCAACTCGAATCCGACGCCAAAGCGCGGTTTCGTTTTCTCCACGTTTCGACCGATGAGGTCTATGGTTCGCTCGGGAAGGAAGGTTTCTTCCACGAGGCGACACCCTATGATCCCTCCTCGCCCTATTCAGCATCGAAGGCCGCCGCCGACCATCTCGCGAGTGCCTGGCACCGGACCTATGGGCTTCCGGTCATCATCTCGAATTGTTCGAATAATTATGGTCCTTATCATTTTCCAGAGAAGCTTATCCCTCTCATCATATTGAACGCGCTGCATGGCAAGACATTGCCGGTCTACGGCGATGGAAGCAACATACGCGATTGGCTCTTTGTCGAGGATCATGCTCGCGCGCTTCTTACAGTATTGACGCGCGGACGCCCCGGCGAGAAATATAATATCGGGGGGCGCAATGAACGGCGAAACATCGACGTGGTTCGGCGAGTTTGCGAAATCCTGGATCATGTTACGCCGTCAGATACACCTCGCGAGCAGTTGATCACCTATGTTGCCGATCGCCCAGGCCACGACCAACGCTATGCGATCGATGCAGGCAAGCTCGAAAACGAACTTGGCTGGCGCGCCGAGGAAACCTTCGAGAGCGGAATCGAGAAGACCGTGCTCTGGTATCTCAAGAACGAATGGTGGTGGCGCCCCTTGCGGGAGAAAATCTACGCGGGCGAGCGATTGGGATTGCTCAAGGCTACAGCTCATGCCGAGTGAATATTCTTTGCAGGAATGGACAGGCGGCGCCAGCATGGGTTATATATTACAAATAAATTTTCTTGTTAAAGCCATTGAAAGTAAGATCTTATGAAGGGCATCGTTCTGGCCGGCGGATCGGGCACGCGGCTTCATCCCGCGACACTCGCGATCAACAAGCAGCTTTTGCCAGTCTACGACAAACCGATGATCTATTACCCAGTGTCGGTTCTGATGCTGGCCGGCATCCGGGACATCCTGATCATTTCTTCACCCGAATATCTGGACAATTACAAGCGCCTGTTCGGCTCCGGAGAGCAAATCGGCGTCACTTTCTCCTATGCCGTGCAGCCGCGTCCAGAAGGACTCGCGCAGGCTTTCATTATCGGGCGCGAGTTCGTTGGCGGGAACAATGTAGCTCTCATACTCGGGGATAATATCTTCTTTGGAGCGGGCATGAGCGGCCTGTTGGCGCGTGCTCGCGATCGGCGTAACGGCGCGACAATTTTTGCCTATCACGTCGAGGATCCCGAGCGCTATGGCGTGGTTACTCTCGATGAGAATGGCAAGGCGACGAAAATCGTCGAGAAGCCATCAAAGCCCGAAACGTCCTGGGCGGTAACTGGTTTGTATTTCTACGATAACCGCGTTTTGGACATCGCGGCTGCGATCAAGCCCTCGGCCCGCGGGGAATTGGAGATTACCGAGGTCAACAGCATTTATCTTGAGCTGGGAGATCTCCACGTCGAGAAAATGCCGCGTGGCTACGCGTGGCTCGATACCGGGACCCATGAGAGCTTGCTCGAAGCCTCCGAATTCGTTCGCACCATCCAGCACCGGCAGGGAATGCAGGTCGCCTGTCTCGAAGAAATCGCATTCCTCAATGGCTTCATCGACCGCAAGCGGCTGATCGAACGAGGGCGGCTGTTCGAAAAGACAGAATATGGCCGCTTCCTTCTGCGCTTGGCGGAAGAGCACGAAGGTAAATGATTGAAAATTGGCTTGCCTTTTTATGTGCGTCTCTTCAATCGATATGCGACGCCCTGATGCCAGCTTTGGGGCGAATGACCGGGCAACTTCCCCCTAAACTTGGGCTTTGAAGGGTATGAAATAGCCTTCATGCGGGTTCTTGTTGGATCTGCTTGTTTAATGTTGTCGCAGTTGCCTATTTTTATACCCTGGAACCTCGATTTCTAACCTACCAAGTTGATCGTTACGTTTGTCGGCCTTGCAGTATGTGGCGCGGGACTCTTTGGCAAAAAGGGAGGTCAATTTGACCTATGATTTTCTGATTGTCGGTGCGGGTTTTGCTGGAGCCGTCTGCGCTGAGAGGTTGGCTTGCGCTGGCCATCGCGTGCTCGTCATCGATCGAAGGCCGCATATCGGCGGCAATGCTTTCGACACATTTGATGAAAACGGAATCCTTATCCATCCTTACGGTCCGCATATTTTTCATACCAATTCGAAGAGGGTTTTTGCTTATCTCAGCCGGTTCACTGATTGGCGGTTTTACGAGCACAAGGTACTCGCCCAGGTTGACGGCAAGCTCTATCCGCTGCCAATCAATCGGTTGACGTTGAATGCACTCTATAATCTCAACCTCGACGAAGCCGGCGCGGCCGAGTATCTCGAACGGGTTCGCATTCCAAAAGGCGAGATCAAGACCAGCGAGGATGTTGTCCTTAACAGCGTTGGCAAAGATCTTTGTGAAAAATTTTTCCGCGGTTACACGCGCAAACAATGGGGGCTCGACCTCTCCGAACTTTCGGCGGGGGTTGCCGCGCGCATTCCAACTCGCACAAACGACGACGACCGGTATTTTTCGGATGCTTTCCAATTCATGCCTGCGCAAGGCTATGCCAAAATGTTCGAGCGCATTCTCGATCATTCAAACATCGAGGTAAGGCTCGCAACCGATTTTTTCGCGGTTCGCGCCTCGCTTGCTACTAAACAAATAGTCTACACAGGTCCGATAGACGCTTATTTTGCTTATCGTTTCGGCCGCCTGCCGTACCGCAGTTTGAGCTTCCAGCATGAACATTTTCCGAATGTCGAGCGCTACCAGACGGTCGGAACAGTCAACTATCCGAACGATCATTCGTATACAAGGATCACGGAATTCAAGCACCTGACTGGGCAAAGGAGTAACGGAACTTCAGTGGTGCGGGAATATCCGGAATCCGACGGTGATCCTTATTACCCGATACCTCGACCCGACAATGAAGCATTATTCAAGCGCTATCTCGCCTTGGCCGAGGCCGAGCCAAATGTGCATTTCGTCGGCCGCCTTGCTCAATATCGTTACTTCAACATGGACCAGGTCGTCGCGGCCGCCCTCGCCTTGATTGGGAAACACCTCGGCGTCCCTGGCGATTGAGGCGCCAAAATGAGTTAAATGCGGGTTTCGGCGGACGGCAGCGGGACGCGCTGCAGCGCGTCCTGGGCTCACAGCACAGATGGCACGGGCTGCAGGACTTTTCGGCAATGCCGTAGGAAGCCCGGATTGCGGCAGGGCCGTGCAGATCGCCTGCGAATTTACCGGCCGATAAACCTTGGAAGTTGTCAACACGCAGAGGACAGCATAATGACTATCCGTCCAGACGTGAAACCTTTCGCACCCCCCTGTGGCCAGTCCAATGAAAGCGGTCGTGTCAGGGTGGCGTTCATATCACATACCTCGATTCTCGGCGGCGCCGAGCGAGTGTTGATCGAATTGGTGGAGGGTCTTCAAGCCAGGGGTGTCGATTGCCTCGTTTGCGTGCCGGCGGCAGGACCACTCGTGCAAGCTCTCCAGCGCATAGGAGTGCGCCATGAAATCGTGAAATATTCCTGGTGGAGCAACCCTGTTCACCGGATCAGACGCAATTGCAACAACGTCCTGGCGATCTTCAAATTGGCAAGACTCTTCAAGAGGGAAAGAATCGATCTCGTTTACTCAAATAGTTCAATGGTTCCCTCGGGCGCATTCGCCGCGAAATTATGCGGGCTGCCGCATATTTGGCACGTCCATGAGTTCGGGAAAGAGGATCATGGACTCGTATTTGACATTGGAGAAAAATTGGGAATGCAGTTGATCGGCGCCCTGTCGGCAAAGGTCATCTGCGTTTCGCAAGCTGTTGAGGCGAAGTTTGCCAAATATATTCCAAAATCCAAACTGACCACGGTCTACGCAACGGTCAGCCTTTCAGGACGCGGTGCACCGCGTCCCGATCCGCGGTTCCCCGTCGCTGTTCGCTGCGTTCTGACAGGTGTTATCAGGCCTAGCAAGGGACAACGCGAGGCGATCGAGGCGATTGACTTGCTTGTAAAGGAGGGGCTCGACATAGGGCTGACGCTCGTGGGATCAGGTCCCATGGAAGAAGAAATGCGCGAGCTCATCGCATCGAAACATCTCGAAGAACGAATTGAAATGGTTGGATATGTAGATAACCCCTTCCCCTTTGTAGAGAGCGCGGACATCGTGTTGATGTGTTCCCGATGCGAGGCTTTCGCGAGGCCGCCATTGGAGGGAATGATGCTCGGAAAGCCCATTGTCGGCAGCCGGAGTGGAGGGACAGTTGAGGCGGTGCGAGATCATTTCAACGGGTTGCTGTATACTTCTGGCGACGTCCGCGACCTTGCGGAAAAAATAAAACAATTGGCCGAAAATCTTGAATATGCCCGTGCGCTTGGGGAAAATGGGCGAGAATGGGCCAATCATAAGTTTACCGCTGAAAATTTCATTGGCGGTGTGTTGGAAATTATTGACAATGCGGTTCAAAAAAAGGTTTAGCTCCAGCAAATGTCTTGAAAGGTTCGGCTCTGCTGCCTGCCGTTGGCCGCCATGCTTTTGCCCGCGGACCCCGGGATGCGACTTGCCATCGAGCTAAGTTAGAGATATAAATCCTTGAAAAATAGGCTTTGCGCAACGGTCTGAGCATCGCCAGGACGCAGCAAAATTTCCTCCAATGGAAGTTGTCTTCCGCGTGCTGTAATATGCGCAAAGTCAATAACACAGAAGATGTTTCCTCTTAAGTTTGCACCTGGTCCGCCCTCGCCCACATGATAAAGTCATAAAGGCTCGGTAGGATGTGTGCCATTATAGCACTATCTATTTTCTAAAAGATGTGATCCTATTTTATATAATGATAGCGTGATCGGTGGCGGTAACGCCATCTGAAGAAATATGTTTGAATTTTGAAATCCGGCCAGTCTGTTTTATGCCGGAAGCCGTTTATAGCTTGGCGTCTTGATTTGCATGTCGAATAGCCTGGCTTGACAGGCCGTTCGCCCCATATGTCGTCTCGGCGCCTGTCACGCTTGATTTTGGAGGTAGCTTCCGCTGAAGTGGGTCCACTAGAATTCAGAGTTCCTCGTCGAACGAGGTGCGTCCAATTCGCGGTCGATTTCAACGGAAGCGGGACTATTGGAAGTTCATTTTCAAGAAATCGGTAACGAGCATGAATTTTTCCGACGCGAGACCTGTAAAGCAAGATTTTGCTATTCTTCCCAAAGGCGAAGAACACATACAGCCTCCCCTCATTCGGGAGCTCCTCGGTGTCGTGGCACGACGGCGACTGACCATTTTCGGAATGATCGCGCTCGTCTGTACCTGGGCTATAGTATTTTTGGTTACAGTCGCGCCCAAATATACTGCGACCGCAACCGTCCTTTTGGACACCAAACGGATTCCGGCTTTCCAGGTCGATCAGAATAATGGTGCTGAAGGCCCGGTCGATGCGGCGGCGGTCGAAAGCCAGGTCGCGACCATCAAATCCGAGAAGATTTTTTCCCAGGTCATCAAGAAGTTCAATCTTACTCACGATCCCGAATTCAGAGCTCCTCCGCCTGGCCTTGTCGCCAGCGTTATCGGTTTTTTTGACAATGTGTTTGGCTCCTCCGATCGCAAAAGCGACGTTCCGCCGGACGAAGATCCCGAGCTCGCCGCCGCGACCAGAATCTTTAATGGCAACCTGGCAGTGACGCACGTTCCGCGCACCTACATTGTCGAAATTGCATATACATCCTTGAATAAGCAAACAGCGCAGAAACTCGCTAACGGCGCTGCGGAATCTTACATCAACGATCAACTCGAGGCCAAGTACGAGGTCACCCGCCGCGCCGGTCTGTGGCTGCAACAAAGGATCGAGGAGCTGCGCCAGCAGGCGAGCGACGCCTATAAAGCGGTTCAGGATTTTAAGACAGAGAATAACATCATCGTCGATACGAAAGGCAAGTTGGGGACCGATCGAGAGGTCGACGAATTGACAGATGGTCTCGCGCGGGCACGCACAGAGCTGTCGAATGCCGAATCAAAGCTGCAGCGGATTCAACAAATTCTCAAGGAGGGCAATCCGATAGGATCGCCGGATCAGACGCTGGCCGATATCTTGAACAACCCGATCATCACGAAACTGCGGGGTCAATATATCGATGCCCGGAAGCGGGAGGAGGATTGGGCCGCGCGTTATGGCCAGAACCATCTGTCGACCGTCAGTATGCGTAGTGAGATGGCCGCCTTGGAACGCGCCATATTGAGCGAAGTGCAAAGAATTGCAGAGAGTTACAAAAGTGACGTGGAAATCAAGCGCGCAGAAGTGAATTTGAGTGAAGGCCGGTTGAATGATCTTTTTCAGCGGGCATCATCGACAAGACAGCTTCAAATCAGGCTCCGCGAACTTGAAACCCAGGCCGCTTCCTATCAAACCATCTACGAGACTTTTCTCAATCGCTACACGCAAACGATCCAAGAGACGCCTACCACCGAAGCTCGGGTGATTACCTCTGCCGCGCTCCCAGACTCAAAAAGCTGGCCGAAAACAACCATGACATTGTTTTTGTCGCTTTTGGCAGGCACTGCGCTTGGCGTTGGCGCGGCCCTCACCCAAGAGCATCTGGACAGGGTGCTCCGGACGCGACAACAACTGGAAGGCGTTATTGGAATAGATTGCCTTGGCTTTATATCCCATCAGGAGGGAAGCGGCCTGATCCTTACTGATGATCGCGATCCCTTTTCTCAGGTTGCTGAAGCTTTGCGCGCCGTGAAAGTCGCCATCGACATCAATCAGTTTCACAAGAAGACTAATGTCATTGGCATCGTATCGGTGTTTCCTGGAGAGGGTAAGACGACATGTTCGGCCAATCTGGCCTCGATCATCGGAAAATCCGGAAGGAAAACGCTGCTTATCGACGGCGACCTTCGCAATCCATCACTCACACGAAGCCTGGGAGATGGCCGTCAACCCGGGCTTATCGAGGCAATGGGAGCTGTCCGAACAATTGAAGAATGCGTTCGGAAGAATCCTTCTCTCGGTTTCGATCTTCTTGGCGGCACCTTGCAGGCAAGACTGGCCCACTCGGCGGACATATTGAGTTCGGCCCGCATGAAAGACCTGATCGAGACGGTCCGGCACGATTATGAATACGTCATTATTGATCTACCGCCCCTTCTGCCATTGGCCGATGTGCGCGCAGCCGCACATTTGATCGACAGCTTTATCCTGGTGGTAAAATGGGGATCTACAACAATCGATGATGTGAAGGATTCTTTATCCAAATCGCCGACTCTGTCCGAGCGCTTGATTGGTGCGGTCCTGAATAACGTGGATGTCAAAACCATGCGCCGTTTCGAAGGTTATAGCCGCCGCAGCGTCGCTTACTATTATGGTGATGCCGCCGCTTACACCAAGCCCAATCATGTGTGATGGGCGAGGGAAGGCGCGAGATTTTGCGCTGGCCCAGGTGTTGATTCAATCAATGTAGCTTTGCTTCTCGCGGCTTGCACTGCATAAAAGGCCCAAGAAAATCCTGTCGAACTTTTGATGCGATCGAACGGCCGCATAAAGAGTCCCGTGGCGGAAATGGAATCAAGAGACGCAGACCTTCCTGCCATCATTGGCGGAAACTCGCCGATAGCAAAGATCGCAAAAGGCGATCCTTGGTTCCTTTCTCGAATTTTCGCGTTGAGCCGAAAATTCGAGAGTGGCACCACAGGTCATTTTCTATGATCTGTGCTTCGCGACTGATCCGCTCGTTTTCTCCATGGTGGAGGTCAGTCCCGCAATCAACCGACAGTATCCGAGCAACCTGAAAAAGATCATTGCTCAGGGGATGCGGGATCATCGATGAACACGAACATGGTTTCCCCGCGCTGAAGCAAATCAAAATCGAGGTTTGCGAATGAACGGATGAAGGGAGCGCTCGTCCGCTGCTTTGGCAACATCCAGTCGTGAAGTTCAATGGCGATCAAGTGGGTGCGGCCGACCCATTCAGTATTCGAGCGAAACAAGGTTGCTTCCGCGCCTTCAATGTCGATCTTGACGATCAACGCTCGATCCGTGCCCGCCATGTCTATGAGTTCGGGAATCGTAAATGCTCTCAGGGCGGTGTCCGGGCTTCCGGCGCTTTGCGGCGCTTCCGTGACCTGGTAAGCCCAAGCATCGGCGGTCGCATCGGAGATCTTGAGTCCGGTTGAACGGTCCCAGATCGCGCCCTGAAGCAGCGTGACGTTTGGATAGCCCCCCAGATTTTGCTTTGCAATTTCAAGATTGTCGGTGGCAGGTTCTATGGCGAAGATTTGCGCTTCCGGGAACAGGCGGGAGAACCATACGCTGCTGAGGCCGATGTTGGCTCCACAATCGATAATCAGCGGCCGTTGACCCTCTGCTCTTGCTTTTCGATAAAGGCGGTCGATCTCGTGAAATTGCGGGAAGGATCTGATATCGTACTCGCCATTTACTATGACTTGATAGAAGATTTCCGCATCACTTGTCCCGGCACGCAGATATAATGGAGCAGAAAAGCCTGGAACAGTAAGCCGGACCAGTTTGGGATTTTCCAACACATCTCGTTTAAGCAGAGCCGTTTCGACCAATACCGCTGAGCGGGTGCCAATCTTGCGGCTGAGTTTAGCGGTACGCAGCACGCTCGATGCAACCCCTGCCAATGAAAGACGACTTTCCATCTGAAATCCCAATCTTTATATCTGTATGCCGCGATATCCCCGGCACCTCAAAAACCTAAACTCTTTGCACGGAGATGAGCTGTCAGCTCGGGTCGCTCAAGGCGACGAAAATTCTCGGGCCCAACGGCTCCTTTGCGACCGTTGGCATGAGGCAGGCAGACAAATCTCGACC
>Ga0182033_10001397_pt1 | contig 12112 bp, 10 predicted proteins | sample tim00Cox0000000H_FD_125968 | JGI IMG/M metagenome (GOLD analysis project Ga0182033, IMG submission 125968) | Lab enrichment of tropical soil microbial communities from Luquillo Experimental Forest, Puerto Rico - timezero.00C.oxic.00.000.00H | ecosystem: Environmental > Terrestrial > Soil >...
GAACACGTCGCCGCGAAGCAGGAACTCGTGGTCGCGCTCGAGCGCCGCGAGCGCCTCCTCGAGCGACCCGGGGGTCGTGCGGACGCCCATATGTTTCATCTCGTCGCGCGTCATCTCGTAGATGTCACGGTCGAGCGGCTCGCCCGGGCTGATCTTGTTCTGGATGCCGTCCAGCATGGCCATCAGCATGGCGGCCCAGGTGAGATAGCCGTTGCAGCTCGGGTCGGGACACCGGAACTCCAAACGCTTCGCCTTGGGGCTCTTGGAGTACATCGGGATCCGGATTGAAGCCGAGCGATTTCGCGCCGACAGCGCCAGATTCACCGGCGCCTCGAAACCCGGCACGAGGCGGCGGTACGAATTGGTCGTGGGAGCGGCGAAGGCGAGGAGCGCCGGCGCATGTTTCAGGAGACCGCCGGCGGCGTGGAGACCGAGCTCGCTCAATCCCGCGTAGCCGTTGCCGGCGAAGAGCGGCTTGTTCCCTTTCCACAGCGACGTGTGCGTATGCATGCCGCTGCCGTTGTCTTCGAAGATCGGCTTCGGCATGAACGTCACCGTCTTGCCGTGCCGTCGCGCCACGTTCTTGCAGATGTACTTGTACCACATGAACTGATCCGCCATCTTGAGCAGCGGCTTGAACTGCATGTCGATCTCGCTCTGCCCGGCCGTTGCGACCTCGTGATGGTGGGCTTCGACGACGATCCCGATTTTCCGCATTTCGTAGACCATCTCGCCGCGGAGATCGTGGTACGTGTCCGTGGGGCTGACGGGAAAGTAGCCCCCCTTGAAGCTGGGCTTGTACCCAAGGTTCGGCTCCTCGATCCGCGCGGTGTTCCACGCGCCTTCGGCGGAGTCGATCTCGTAGTAGCCCTTGTGCTGGTTCTGCTCGTACCGGACCTCGTCGAAAATGAAGAATTCCGGCTCCGGACCGATGTAGCAGGTGTCGGCGATGCCTGTCTCCGTCAAGTGCGCGGTCGCCTTGCGGGCCACGTGCCGCGGATCGCGCGTGAAGTCCTTGCCTGTGACGGGGTCGACGATGTTCGCAATGACGCTGATCGTCGGCTTCGAAAAAAAAGGATCGATGCAGCCCGTGTCGGCATCGGGCATCGCGAGCATGTCCGACTCGTGGATGCCCATCCAGCCGCGAATCGACGAGCCGTCGAAGCCGAGGCCTTCCGTGAAGGTGTCGCGGTCCCACAGGTCAATGGGAAACGAGCAATGCTGCCAGCTTCCCAGCATGTCGACGAACTTCAGGTCGACCATTTCCGCTTGATGCTTTTTCGCGAGGGCAAAGAATTCGTCGGGTGTCATGGCGGCGTGCCTCCTTGGAGAGCGGAAAGCATAGCGGATCTCGCGAGGTTTCCGCCTGATGGCACATCAGGCTACAGTAGTCTCTCCACAAAGGGAGGCGTTATGAGTGGTTCGCGTCCCGCCCCACACCGAGCGCTCGGTCGATTGGCTCGCCTGGCAGGAGCCGCCGGCCTCGTTGGATTGGGCAGCCTTGGGCCGCCATCCCCCGCCCGCGCAGAGCCGCCCAAACCAATTGTCACACTCACGTCTCCGGCGGTCTGGGCCGACATCGACGCGAAGGCCATCAAGGGCCGTCCGGCTCGCCTGGCCTGGTCCGACGACCGCTCGACGCTCTATCTGCAGACCGTCGAGGGCGACACCCCCGAGTCGCTCGCGTTCCACCACTATCTCATGCATAAGGGTGGGACACTGGCGGCCATCGCCGAGCAACCCGCCTGGGTCGCGCCCTATTGGAAATGGAAATCGGCCAAGAGCCTGGCCGGTGATCCGCAACTCACGATTGTGGTCGATACCCAGAAAAAAGTCCTCGACAACCTGAACGGCACCGCCGCCAACAAAGCCGTCTACTTGACCGACTCCCCCATCGGCATCACGGGGCAGGCGCTCACACTCGCGAGGCAGTCGGGAGGCGAGCAAATCGTCAACCGCTTGCTGCTGAAGGGCCACGTCATCGGCGAATTCCTCGACCAGATGATCGTTCCCGGTTATACCTTCAGCTGGTCGCCCGAGGAGCTCCGCCTGATTGCGTACCGTTCGCAAGCGGGCCGCCTCACGATCATGGACGACGAGGGACGAACGGAATCCATCGACGACACGAAGGACGTTTTGCTGCCAGCTTGGTCGGACGATGGAGCGGCGATCGCGTACCTGCAGCAGTCGCGCGGCCGCTTCTCCGTGCGCGTCGTCGAGGTCGTGGGGCGTTAGGTCTGTCGCTGAAGGCTTATCAGGAGGGGGCCTTTGGAGCAAGAACCGGGAGGAGACGCAATGAGAATGCAATCAAGACAACTCCGCTGGGCGATGGCATCCGTCACGGTTGCGTCGGTACTAGCGTTCACCTTGTCGCCTGCCATCGGTCAGTCAGTCGTATCGCGAGGGACCCGCGACGCTCGGTCCTATCGGCTGAATCCGGACCCGCCCTGTTTCGACAACGCCAACCGTTATGTCAATTGTGGGAACGGCACCGTCACCGATACGCACACCGGACTGATCTGGCTGCAGGATGCAGGCTGTCTCGGGTCGCTGGACTGGGCGGCCGCCAATCAGGCCGCGGCCGCGCTCGAGAACGGGCAATGCGGGTTGACGGACGGATCGAGGCCCGGAGACTGGCGGCTGCCGAGCAACGCGGAGTGGACGGCGATGGTCGATGCCGCCAGGAATCATCCGTTCTTGCGGTGCACGAATCCGGCGTTGACCGACGACAGCGGTTCCGTATGCTTCGGGGATGGCAGCGGCTCGTCGTTTTCAAACCTCGCCCGGTTCTACTGGTCAAGCACCACAGATTCCCAGTCGTCGGGTCTGCTTCCCGACGCAACCAAGGCGGGAGTGGTGGATCTCTCGAACGGATTGGTGCTCACTTATTCCGACAAGAGTTGTTGCCCTCAGCAAGCGTGGCCGGTGCGAGCCCACTAAGACCGCCCTCGTAAGCCACGTTCCCGCGCCCACAACCCATTGATCGCCCGCGTGAACGCGGTGAAGAAGCTCGGTGATCTGTCCCGGGCCACCAAGTTCCGGCATGGCCGAATAGGCGCGTATACTCTTCCCGAACGTGAGCCGATACATAGCGTTAGACGCTGTGACATCCGACAGCTCCGTCGCGGCCCACGTCGGCGCGACCTTCCCCTCATCAGCCTCCGCGGTCATGCCGCACGTCGTCCGATGGGGCGGGTGGATGCTGGTCTGCTGGATCACACTGTTCTGGCGGCTGGGATATCCGAGCTTCTGGGACCCCGATGAGGCGCATTACGCGGAAACGACCCGCGAGATGCTCGCGGCGCACAACTGGTTCGTGCCGACCTTCAACGGCCAGCCCTTCTTCGACAAACCGTTTCTGTTCCACGCGCTGCAGATGGTCTCCTTCACGATCTTCGGGGCGAATGAATTCGCCGCGCGGCTCGTTCCCGCCGTCGCAGCACTCGCACTGATAGCCACAACGGCGTGGCTGGGCGCCGAGCTTCTGTCCGTCGAAGTCGCGCAGCTTGGCGCGCTGATGCTGGCCGTGATGCCCGCGATGTTCGCGCTCTCGGCGTACGCCATCGTGGACATGGTGTTTTCCGCGTTCCTGTTTGGCGGCGCGTCGTTGATTGCCGTGGCCGCGCTGAAGAATCGTCCCGGGCTGCAGTATCCCGGCTATCTGCTGCTCGCCTTGGCCGTACTGACGAAGGGCCCCCTCGCGCTCGTGCTGACCGGACTGGCCTTTGGTCTCGGCCTGATCTTCGCACCGAGCGTGCGCAGCCGGCTCTTCACACTGCGTTGGGGGGTGGGACTGTGTGTGATCGTTCTCGTCTCTGCACCGTGGTTCGTCTGGATGTGGCTTCGGTACGGTCACGCTTTCGTCGAAGGGTACGTGCTGCGTGAGAACCTCTGGCTGTACGCCCGGCCGCTTTACGAGCGACGGCCACGTTTTTTCTACTACTTGCCGGTCCTTGCGACGGGTCTGCTGCCGTGGACGCTGATTCTGGTCGGCCGCGCCGTCGATTACTTGCGCGGCACGAACGTGGCCGAGGCCGAGCGCCTGTTGTGGGCGTGGGTCGTCGCGATCGTCGGGTTCTTCTCGTTCTCTCTGTTCAAGTACGACCACTACGCGTTCCCGGCCGCGCCGGCTCTTTGCTTGCTGACGGCACACTGCTGGCACCTGGTGCGACGTGCCCCGAGTCTGCGCCCCTATCTTGGCGCGGCCGTAGGCTGTTTCTCGGCGGGTGCGATGATGATATTTGTGGGTGTACTCCTCGTGCGGGTCATCCCGCGGCTCCCACTCGAGCTCCCGCGCGTGGCGCTCTTGCTGCCTGTCTCGCTCATTGCAGGCGGTCTGGCGACGACTGGCGTCTTCGTTTGGCGGCGCTGGCAAATACCGACGATTCCAATGGGGATTGTGGCGGGCTTTCTCGCTGCCTACTCTGTCATCATCCTGGTCGGCTTTCCGGCCTTTGAGCGCGCAAAGCCGGTCAAGGCCATCGCCCAGTACGTGGCCGCGACCGCGCAGCCGTCAGATCGAATTGCCAGTTATCGGCTGAACCGATGGACCAACAGCTGGCGCTTCTACGTGGAGCGCCCGTCACTCTTTCTCGATGATCCCGGTGACCTTCGGCAGTTCCTTCGGGCGCCCGGGCGCGCGTACTGCGCGATGTTCGAAGCGGATTACCTGCGGCTGGCTGAGGAAGATCTGTCGTTACGCATCGTGTATCGCCGTGAGGGGCTGCTGGTGACCACCGGGCGTGGCCTCCGGCAAAGCCGTCATCGAAGCTGGCGTGCGTTTGTCGTCGTCACGAACCAATGACGGACCTCGTCCGCTACCCACTCTCCACGCGCCCCCAGTGAAGTGTGGTTGCCGTCCTCCCAAGCGGCGAAGTAGACTCCTGGACAAAGACATCCATGACACCATTACGACTTCGCGCCCGCGGCGTTTGCGCTGCCTGCGGTCTGAGCGCCATTGTTCTCAACGCCGCTGCCTGTTCATCGTCGCAACCGGCCCCCACTCCGCCGCGCGCGCCGGAACTGTGGGGAGACCTCAAACCCGTCGTTTCCGTCAAGGAGCTGATGCGCGACATGCTCGATCCGGCGGCCGACAACATCTTCGAGGCCGTCAAGATCGTGTCTACCAGGAACGGAACGGTTGAAACCGTGCCCAAATCGGATGAGGACTGGGAGAAAATCCGAATCGGCGCCGTCACGCTCGCCGAAGGCGTCTACCTGTTGAAGATTCCGCGTCCCTTCACGCCGCCCGGTGACGTGAACAACAGCATCGGACCCAACGCGTCGGAATTATCCCCCGCCCAGATCAAAGCCAAGCTCGAAGCGGATCCGGTGCTGTGGAATGCCAAAATCGAGGCGCTCAGAAACGTCGGGCTCGAGGTCCTCGAGATTGTGAGCAAGAAGAAGACCGACGAGCTTTGGGACGCCGGCGAGAATCTCGACCAGGCGTGCGAGAGCTGTCACCTGCAATACTGGTATCCAGGCGATACGGCTCTCCTTCAGAGGCTCGATCGCAAGTTCCAGGAGCGGCGCGATCAATCGCCCACTCCGGATCGCGCCGGCCGGGGCCGGTGACAGTCCGCATGCTATCCTGGCGGCAGCGCCTGACGTGGAGTTTTTCATGACGAGTACCGCCATTCTAATCGTCGCTTTCGCCGCGGTGGGGCCCCCGGGGCTTCACCCCAACGCGGCTGCCGCGTTGGGGACCCCGCTGCAGGCGCAGGAGCAGGAAAAGAAGCCGGTGCCGAAAGACTCGGTGCGCGTCTCCATCCCGGGATGTTCGAAGAATTACATCTTCACTGTCGGCCCGCGCACTCAAGAGGAGCCGGGACGGTTTGACATCCCGGAAGGCATGCATCTGCGCATGAACGGGCCGAAGAAGACGTTGGCCGAGATCAAAGCCCATGAAGGGTCGGCGATCGAGCTCACCGGCCTGATGAAGAAGGGGCAGTACAACGACGGTTTCAACCTCGGCGGCGGCATCAGGATTACGCCCGGTTCCGCGCCTACCGCTGGCGGCATCCCCGCCACGCCAGCCGCCAGCCAGAACTTCATCGACGTCGAAGCCTGGCGGACGATCGAGGGTGCCTGTCCGTCGCGGTGAGCGAATGGCGACGGGGTCTCCAGCCGACGACCGCGCGCACGTCGACGGCCTTCGTGAGCGATACGAACGGCTGGAGAAAACCCACGCGGAACTGCGCGTCATGGTGGAAGACCCCCTGGAGCAGACACGCAGCGTCCACGCTGACGTGAGAGCCTCCCTCCAAATACGGAAGGGAAGGAAACGACTCGAACGGACTAGGCCCGTATGTCAGTCGGCGGTGGACGCCGCGGGCACTGGTTGCTCCTGCATCGTGATGATGGCCCCCCAGGTCGGATTGTTGCCGAGCGCGAAGGGAGCGCACGCGACGTCGAGCACGACAGATCGCCCGCGTCGATTCGTTGCCGCCACCTGGAGCCGTTCGATGGTCGACCCGCCGGAGAGGCACAGTCGTAGAGGCTGACGGATGCGTTCGGCGGGCAACCCGATGTCGAGATTCATCAGGTGCTTGCCGATGACCTCGCTGCTTCGCAGGCCCCACAGATCCTCGGCGCGGTGGTTCCACGCCTCGACGCGCAGCTCCGCGTCGACGACGATCAGGCCCTCATGGAAGCTGTTCAGGACGTTCTCGAAAAACGCGTTGGCCCGGTTGAGCTCGTCCCCGCTTTGGCGAAGCTGCTCGTTGGCCGTCTGCAGCTCCTCGTTGGTCGATTGCAGCTCCTCGTTCATCGTTTCGAGCTCTTCGTTCGTCGACTGCAGCTCCTCGTTGGTCGTCTCGAGCTCCTCGACGGTCGATTGCAGCTCCTCGTTCGTCGTTTCGAGCTCCTCGTTTGTCGACTGAAGCTCTTCGTTGGTGGTCTCGAGCTCCTGGTGCGAATGCTTCAACTCGTCCTCGAGGCGGCGCGTCCGCGTCGTGTCACGAAAGAGGATTTTCGCGCCAAGCACCTCGAGCGACGGATCGATCAGAGGAATGACCTGCACGTCCAGGTACGCACGGTCGCCTGAAATCGCCTTCCACTCGACTTCTTTCGCGCTTATGGCGCGCTCCCGCCATGCGTGCTCGATCATCGATAGAAGGTCGACGGGACGAAAGGACACCTCGAGATCCTGAAGCGGCCTTCCGACGTCGTCGGCCGTCAAGCCGAAGAGTGCTCGCACGCGTTCGTTCAGGAGGACGATCGACCTCGCCTGATCGATGACGATCTGGGCCAACGGATCGGTCTGGAACGTCAAGTCCCGGAGCCGGTCCATGAGCATGATTTCCTTGGCGTCGTTTCCACGAAGCGGAAGGAAGGCTCGGGCGCCGTTGCGCAACGGCTGGCGGGAGACCTTCGCAAATATACGTTTCTTCAGGTCGACCGGGGCGAACGCGTCGGAACGCGTCAGCAGCATCTCGGCTTTTCCGAGAAAGAGAAATCCCTCTTCGTGAATGCCGAAATGGAACCGTTCAAGGATACGCTGTTGCACCTCTGCATTGAAGTACATGAGCGTATTCCGGCATGTCAGCAGCGTCACGCGCGAGATAGGCGGATCACGGATGAGATCGTGCCGGCCGAAGATCACCGAGCGGCGGAGCTCGCGATGGAACACCCAGCGGCCATTGATATGCTCGAAGTACTTCTTGAGCAGCGCCTCCGGCACGCTCCCGACGGCCTGGTCTGAATACGCCGCCAGCCGTCCCTCGTTGAGCGCTTCGTCGTCGACGTCGGTCGCATAGATCTTCACGCGCTCGCGGAACTGATCAGGCCCGAGCGCATCGGCCAGGAGCATCGCGAGGCTGTAGGCTTCCTCACCCGACGAGCAGCCGGCGCTCCAGATCCGAATCGAACCGTCGCGCCGCCGGGCTTCCAGAATGCGCGGGATCAAGCTCGATCCGATGTACTCCCACATCGGCGGATCTCGGAAGAACGCGGTGACGTTGATCAGGATCGTGTTGAAGAGATGCGTGAATTCCTGCGGATGGGCTTCCAGATAGTCGGAGTAGCCGGCGTAACCTTCGATGCCGGCAACCTGCATACGTTTCTGGACGCGGCGGCTCAACGACGACCGCTTGTAGGCCGAGAAGTCGAACCCGCGGCTGCGCCTCAGGTGCTCGAGCAGCTCTTCGAACTCCTTTTCGCGGGTTTCTTCTGACAAACTCATGTGCCGTCCCCACGCACAACGAGCGTCGTGAGCGCCTGACCGATCTCGTTCAGCGGCAACACGAAGTCGACACGCCCGGTCTGGATCGCGGCGCTCGGCATCCCGAAGAACTCGGACGTTCCTTCATCCTGGGTGACGACGGTACCGCCCATCTTCTTGATGGCCTGAAGGCCGCTCGCTCCGTCGCTTCCGGTTCCCGTCAAGACGACCGCGATGGCCCGATCTTTGAAGCTCGCTGCCACGGATTCGAACAGGAGGTCGGCCGACGGCCGGAGGAAATGGACGAGCTCGGTCTTCGACAACGAAAGGGTGCCGTCAGCATTGACCAGAAGATGTCGATCCGGAGGCGCGACGAAGACCGATCCCGGTCGCAACGCATCACCCTCCTCCGCCTGCTTGACAGGAAGCCGGCTCTGTCGGCTCAGTAGCTCGGCCATCAAGCTGCGATGTCGAGGGTCAAGGTGTTGAACGACGACAACTGCCGCCGGGAAATCCGACGTCAACGCCGACAACACGCTGGTCAACGCTCGAAGCCCGCCGGCCGACGCAGCGATAGCCACTACATCAAAAGCGGCCTTGGGGTGCGGCCACCAGCTTGGGTTGGGCGTCCGCTTGCTCACAGTCGCTGTCGTCACGGCACGGCAATCTGGGTCGCACTCTACCACACGAAAGTCATATGCCTATCCTGACTTCACACGCCGGGAACGAGTTCGTCTCACGAGCTGAGGAGCTCCGTGAGACGTTCGGCCGGATCGCCGCAACGCGGCGGCATTCGAAGATATTGCGTGCGGCGTCGGCTGAACTGAAGCGTCAGTCACAAGAGCTGCAGCTCGCCGCAGCGCACCTTGCGAGGGAGCTTCGTGCGAAAGCGAAGCGAACCGTTTAGCTTGCGGTTGAACCGCCCGGGGATTATCCTCCGCTTATGGCGAACGCCTCCCACCGCGTGATGGCGAGCGTCTCCCACCGCGCTCCTACCCGAGCTGAGTTTGAACGTCTCACGGAAGAGTATGAACGCCTCCGCACCGAGGTCGAGTCGCTTCACGTGCGTGTGCAGGAGCAGGCTCGGGAGGTCCATACGCAGTTTGTCCGCATAGCGGAGATGCAGGCCGTTCTCGACGAGGAACGGATTGCGGCCGGGCGGCCGCACGTTCCGCGACCATTGTTCCCCGCACCCCACCGCGACTGACGCTCCCGTTCCCGACCGAAGTAAAGTATCTCGACAAGGGTGGGAAAGGACCTCTTATGACGTCGCTTACCGGCCGTCGAGTACTCCTGTGGATGCTGATTGTCGGGACATTGGGCCTGTTCCTGCGGATCGTGACGCCGGCTCAGGAACGTGAGCACGCCGCCGCGGGCGTCTCCCGCGGGGAAGAGAATCGTCTGGCGCCGGGCGCGCTCGCCGCGGCGGATCGTCCGTTCGGCGCACTGCGCGAACAGGCCGCCATGCAGCAGCAATGGCTCAAAAAGCGCCTCGACACCTTCCTGCCCGGCTTGATGCGCAGGCACGGCATCGACCTTTGGGTCATCCCCATACGTGAGTACAACGAAGATCCAGTCTTCTCCTCCATCACGGCCCCCGAGACGTTCTTCGCTCGCCGGCGCACGATCTATGTGTTCTTCGACAAATGCGCCGCAGCCGGCACGCCGGCGACACCGGCATGCATCGAGCGCATCGCGCTCGGAGGCACGTCGCAGGGTGGCGTCTTCGCCCCTCACAACTCGATGAAGACCGTCGCCGGAGCCACGGGCGCCCGTCAGGCGGAGCTGTGGGGCGACGAGCAATGGACGGCGCTCAAAGAGGTCATCGAGGCTCGAAAGCCGAAAGTGATCGGCGTCGACCGATCGAAGGTGTTCGCGTTCAGCGACGGACTCTCGAGCGGCGAGCTGCAGGGGATGACCGAAGCGCTGGGCGCCTGGACATCGAAATTTCGCGACGCCGAAGGGTTGCCGCTCGAGCTGATCGCGTCCCGCCTGCCGGAGGAAGAGGCGTTCTTCGAAAAGATGACCGCGCTCGTCTGGCAGATGACGCAGACGATGTTCTCCGCCAAGGTGATCGTGCCCGGCACGACGCGCACGAGCGATCTTGTCTGGTGGTGGCGCCAGCGCACCAACGATCAGGGACTCGGAACCTGGTTTCAGCCGAGCGTCTCGGTGCAGCGCCAGGGCGCGAAAAGCAGTGATTTGGGTGATGAGCCGGTCATCCAGCCCGGAGACCTGCTGCACTGCGATGTAGGCATCACCGTGGCCCGTCTGAATACCGATACGCAGCATGACGCGTACGTCCTGCGGCCCGGCGAAACGGACGCGCCGGCAGGCATCAAGAACGCGTTGGCCCACGCCAACGCCATGCAGGACGTCGCGCTCGACGAAATACGGCCGGGGCGGACCGGCAACGACATTCTGGGCGCGGTGCTCGCCCGGATGAAAGCCAAAGGCATCACCGGCACGATGTACTCGCATCCCATCGGCATGAACGGGCACGGAGCCGGACCTCTCATCGGGCTCTGGGACTATCAGGACGGCGTGCCCGGTCGCGGCGACGCCAAGGTCGTGCCGTCCATGTGGTTCTCGATCGAGTTGCAGGCGACGACGCCCGTCCCTGAATGGGGCGGCCAACCGGTGCAGATGGCGCAGGAAGAGGACATGATCATTGGCGCTGACGGCAAAACCCGGTGGGCCCTCAAGCGCCAGGATCGGCTGTTTCTCATTGGCGCCACGCCGTGAGGCGCGCGGGACAACGCTGACCATGCCCCCGGCCAACAGATGGTGGTGGGCCTACCTGATCTTCGCGTTGGCGCTGGTCGTCGCGTGGCCGCCCGACGCGGACAAAAGCCTCGCGGTCAAGTTCGTGAATTGGGTCGTCGATCCCAGCGGTGAGCTGCCTGTGCTCCCGGACCCGCTGGCGCTCGGCCTGGGCGACGATCCCGTGGCCGTCGCGGCGCACGACGAGCAGGTGCAGCGCTACGATGCCCTCTATGTCAAGGGCGGATGGACGCGAAAACGGCTCGAGCTCAAGATCGCGACGGACCCCCTCAATCCAGCGACCGTGCGGCAGGTCCTGACCGCGCTCGGCGTGCTGGAGGTGTTCCTCTTCTGGCGGTTCGGCAGGGCGAGGGTCTAGCGGACACCCACGCGCGCGGGTGTCCGGTTTAGCCGCTTATTGAGCGGACGGCCGGCTGACGCCCTTGAAGGTGATCTTCTCCACCGTCCACGTCGAGCAATCGCCCTTGTAGATGACGTTCTCCGACTCGCAGTGAAGCTCGTGAACGAGACAGCCGGCTTGCCCATGCCCTTCGCTCGTCTGGGCCCAGCCGAGCAGGTTCCCGTTCAGGTCCACTTTGTAGATCTTGCCGTTGCCGTCACCGCTGAACAGATACTGGTTGGGAGCCGGCGAGGTGCAGACGCTCCACGGCGCTCCCACAGTGGCGATAATGCGAACCGGGTTCAGATCGGCGTCGAAAACCTGAATTCGGCGGTTGCCGCGATCGGCGACATAGATGTTGCCTTTCGCGTCCGACGTGATGGCGTGAGGCGTGTTGAACTGGTTCGGCCCGGCGCCTCTCGTGCCGAGCGTCTTCACCCATTTGCCATTCTTCGCGATTTTGGCGACGCGCGAGTTGTTGTAGCCGTCGCTGACAAAGATATTGTCCTGCGTGTCCCACGTCACATCGGTTGGGCGGTTGAAGGTGCCGATGTTCCCGGCGGGATATCGCTCGGTCTCGTGCTCGCCGCGCTCGAAGAAGCGCTCGAGATAGTCAATCGCTTCCGTTTTCCGTCCCAGCACCATCGAGACCATCCCCTGAGGGTCGAACTTGACGATCATGTTCGCGCCCTCATCGGTCATCCACACGTTGTCGTATTTGTCGACGCGAACCGTGTGCGCGAACGAGGCCGCGTAGTTGTCCTGCCCCCACTGCTTGACGAACTTCA
>Ga0182033_10001399_pt1 | contig 12107 bp, 12 predicted proteins | sample tim00Cox0000000H_FD_125968 | JGI IMG/M metagenome (GOLD analysis project Ga0182033, IMG submission 125968) | Lab enrichment of tropical soil microbial communities from Luquillo Experimental Forest, Puerto Rico - timezero.00C.oxic.00.000.00H | ecosystem: Environmental > Terrestrial > Soil >...
AAACCTGGAAGTCGAAATTGAAATCGCTTCCCAGCGACGACAGCCATTTGAAGCTCCAGCCTATGCGTTTGCGATAGGCTTCGAGCTTTGCACCAAAGGCGCGCGAGAGATTGCGACCATCATCGCGTCACGTTGATTCAAATGCACGATTACCGAGTTGAAAACATCGGCCCAATCTGGACAGCCGGCATTCCAGTGAGGAGCAAACATGAAGTGGAGACGATGAGCTCGATGCTCGCGGCATCGACCTCCTCAACACCGATTATAATTATTTCGATCTGGTGTGCCGAATGGGCGCGACAAAGGCGGCGCCTGCTGCGATTGATTTGGTTGATAAGCCTGCTGCGGCCTATTGCTCAGCGCGTCGGCACCGGCTTCTCGCCGCGGTAGTCGTAGAAACCGCGCTGCGTCTTGCGGCCGAGCCAGCCCGCCTCGACGTATTTCACCAGCAGCGGGCACGGCCGGTATTTCGAATCGGCCAGCCCCTCGTGCAGCACCTGCATGACCGAGAGACAGGTGTCGAGACCAATGAAATCGGCGAGTTCCAGCGGCCCCATCGGGTGGTGCGCGCCAAGACGCATTGCGGTGTCGATCGCCTCTACATTGCCGACGCCCTCGTAGAGCGTGTAGACCGCCTCGTTGATCATCGGCAGCAAAATTCGGTTGACGATGAAGGCGGGGAAGTCCTCCGACACCGCGATCGTCTTGCCGAGCTTGTTGATAAACGCCTTACTGCTCTCGAACGTGCTGTCGTCCGTAGCAATACCGCGGATCAACTCGACCAGCTCCATCAGCGGCACTGGATTCATGAAATGAATGCCAATGAAGCGCTCGGGCCGGTCGGTCGACGCGGCCAGCCGCGTGATCGAAATCGATGACGTGTTGGTGGCCACGATTGCCTCGGGCTTCAGCGAAGCGCAGAGATCGGAAAAGATCTTCCGCTTGATCTCTTCTTTCTCGGTGGCCGTCTCGATCACCAGATCACAACCCGCGAGCGCGTCGTATTTCTCCGCGGGCTTGATGCGCGAGAGTGCGTTCTTGCGGTCGTCCTCACTGATTGTCTTCTTGCTGACCTGACGCGCCATATTGCCGTTGATGGTTGCCAACGCGGCCTTGACGCGGTCAGACGAAACGTCGTTTAGCAACACAGAAAAACCCGCCAACGCAGAGACATGGGCGATGCCGTTGCCCATCTGCCCGGCGCCGATCACCCCAATGTTTTGAATATGCAACGCCATGATTTGATCCGATTACTGGAAAGTCCCGTTCCTGCGTCGGTTTCGCTTCGTTCTAGGTGGCCCTATTTTTACGCCGAACTGTACGATGGCACCACCCGCGGAACAGCTAATTTGCACCGGTGGTCAACCCTTTACCTTGTCGAGTTCTGCCGCCAATTCCGGCAGCGCTTGATAGAGATCGGCAACTAAACCATAGTCGGCAACCTGGAAGATCGGCGCCTCCTCGTCCTTGTTGATAGCAACAATCACTTTGGAGTCTTTCATCCCTGCGAGATGCTGGATCGCGCCCGAAATTCCTACAGCGATGTAGAGTTCGGGCGCCACCACCTTGCCGGTCTGCCCGACCTGCCAGTCATTCGGCGCATAACCAGCGTCGACTGCAGCACGTGAGGCACCGACCGCGGCGCCCAGTTTGTCGGCCACCGGCTCGATGTATTTAGCGAAGTTCTCGCGACTCTGCATCGCGCGGCCGCCAGAGATGATGATCTTGGCGGAGGTAAGCTCGGGCCGTTCTGATTTCGACAATTGCTCACCGACAAAAGTAGAAAGTCCTGGATCGGCCGGCGGCACTGCGTTCTCCACACTCGCTGAACCGCCGTTGCCGGTCGCCTGGAAGGTCGAGGTGCGCACAGTGATAACCTTCTTCGGATCGGTCGACTTCACCGTTTGGATGGCGTTGCCGGCATAGATCGGCCGCTCGAACGTGTCGGGCGTGACGACCCTGATGATGTCGGAGATCTGCATCACGTCGAGCAGTGCGGCGACGCGCGGCATTACGTTCTTGCCGTTGGTCGTCGCCGGCGCGACGATCGCGTCGTAGCTGCCGGCGAGCGAAACAATCAGCGCGGCGAGGGGTTCGGCCAAGCGATGTTCGTAGGCCGCCGCATCGGCCAGCACCACTTTCTTCACCCCATCAAGCTTGGCCGCGGCGTCGGCGACCGCCGCGCAGTCCTTGCCCGCGACCAGCACATGAACCTCGGCCCCAATGGCCTTGGCCGCGGTGAGCGCCTTATTGGTCGAGTCCTTGAGCGTCTTGTTGTCGTGCTCGGCCATCAGAAGCGTGGCCATCACAGCACCCCCGCTTCATTCTTGAGCTTGCTCACCAGATCGGCCACCGAGCCAACTTTGATGCCGGACTTACGTCCCGGCGGCTCAGTCGTTTTTAGCACCTGCAGGCGCAACTTGATGTCGGCGCCGTAGTCAGCCGGTGTCTTCTCCTCGATCGGCTTCTTCTTCGCCTTCATGATGTTGGGCAGGCTGGCGTAGCGCGGCTCATTCAGGCGCAGATCGGTGGTGACGATCACTGGTGCCTTCAGCTTAAGTGTCTGCAAGCCGCCGTCGACCTCGCGGGTCACCGTCACGCCGTCGTCTTCGATCACAATCTTGGAGGCGAAGGTACCCTGGGCCCAGCCGAGCAAGGCGGCGAGCATCTGACCGGTCTGGTTACAGTCGTCGTCGATCGCTTGTTTTCCGAGGATGACAATGCCCGGCTTCTCAGCCTCGATGATCCCTTTCAGGATCTTCGCAACCGCCAGTGGCTCGATGGCACCCTCAGCCTTGACCAGGATACCGCGGTCGGCGCCCATGGCGAGTGCGGTGCGGATGGTTTCCGAGGCCTGCGCCGGCCCGATCGATACCGCCACGATTTCGGTCGCCTTGCCACCTTCCTTCAGCCGGATCGCCTCTTCGACGGCGATCTCGTCGAACGGATTCATCGACATTTTGATGTTGGCGAGTTCGACGCCGGAACCATCCGGTTTGACGCGGATCTTGACGTTGAAATCAACAACCCGTTTCACGGGCACTAGAATCTTCATGAACCCCATCCGGGAGGGCTATTGAGAGCGGGCCGGAAGCTAAAGGCCGCGCCGTCTGCATGTCAACGTGTATGCGGCGCCGCACGCGCCTCCATTGAGTGAAGTCAAGGCGTCCAAGTTAGCGGTTCTGACCGGGCGCCCACAGTATGTCGGCTGTCCCCTTGTCGTTGGCATAGCGGCCGGCAACGAATAGATAATCCGACAGCCGATTGACGTATTTGAGGGAGGGCTCCGACACACCCTCTCCCGGCTTATCCTTGAGAGCGACCATAATCCGCTCTGCGCGGCGGCAGACGGTGCGGGCAAGATGCAGATATGCCGAAGCGGGGCTACCGCCGGGCAGAATGAAGGACTTCAATGGTTCAAGTTGGACGTTGAGCCGGTCGATTTCGGCCTCCAGCCAGGCGACCTGGGCATCGGTAACGGTCAACCGAGAGCCGCCTGGACCCTTTTCGGCCAGGCAGAGGTCGGCCTCCACGTCGAACAGGTCATTCTGGATGCGACGGAGTGCGGCATCGAAATCCACATCGCGGGCCGTATGCAGGCGGACCAGGCCAATCACTGCATTAGCCTCATCCAGCGAGCCATAGGCCTCCACCCGCAGGTCATACTTTTTGCGGCGGGCTCCGCTGCCGAGCGATGTCGTACCGTCGTCGCCAGTGCGGGTGTAGATGCGGTTGAGGACCACCATTCTGGGTACCTTTTGCTGCCGTTCCAGGCTGGTCTCTAGCCTATTCGTGGTCTGCCATAAACCGTAGGGATTCCATACGCATTTGCGTAATGAGCGCCGTTGCCGGTCTGTTGTTGTCAGCGATTTCCTCGCAAGCTTGCAAATTCAATGCCGCACTGGACGCGCTGCAGGCCTCGCGGCATCGCTAAGGTCACTGCGCCGATGACGGGGAACTGTCCACCATGAAGAAAAATGAAAAGGCCGAATGCATGCGCTTGGCAGCCGGCCCCGAGCCGATCCTGCCGAAGCCGAAGAAGATCAAGAAGCGCTAGCGCTTTAGCGGCCCATCGCCCAGATCGTCGCCATGATAACAATGATAGCGACGAATTGCAGCAGCACGCGCAGTCGCATGAGCTCCTGCGAGCGGTTGGGCGAGCCGCCGCGCATCATGTTGACGAGGCCGAGCAGCAGCACGATCGACACGGCAACGATTGCGGTCGGCACGAGGTAAGTCGACATAAATCCCGACATGGCGGGTGCCCTCTAGCACCGGGGGCGAAATCACAATTCGGACTGGCGATTTAATTGTAGCCGCTCACGGGTCTGACGAGATCGCTCCTGCACCTCGAGCGGTACCTGCACGCACTCACGGACGCCGGCCACCTTCCAGCGCAGGCAACAGATGCGCCCGGGCCAGAATAAAAAAGTGCACCGATCAGTCGCCCTGGATGGTCTGGATGACGCTCGACATCGGACGCGCCGTATCCAAACCGCCGCCCATCTCCTTGAGCACGGCCTCCTTGTATTCCGGCAGCGGGTTGACCGGCGTCTTGCCGACTACTTGCACGACCTTGTAACCGCCCGCCTTGAGCTGCTTGAACAGCTCCGGCACCGCTTCGGAGGTCGCATGCTGGAAGTCATGCATCAGGATGATGCCTTTGCCGTGCTTCCCCAGCTTGGCCATCACCGACTTGATGACCTCCCCCGGGTTGCGCATTTTGAAGTCGAACGAGTCCATATCAGTGGAGAAGATACCGACATTGCGTTCGCCGACATATTTCACCATTTCCGGCGGGTGACGGAGCGCTGGGAAGCGGAAGAACGGTCCGACCGGCTGATTGCCGAGCGCTACGCTCACCGCCGCTATGCCCATCTCGATCTCGGCCTTGGCTTGGTCGTCCGTCAGCTTCGACAGATCCTTGTGCGACCAGGTGTGGGAGCCGATGGTATGGCCGGCCTTGGCGACTTCCTTGAGCAGCTCGGGGTGATAACCAGCGTGCTTGCCGATGGGGAAGAACATTGCCTTGGTGCAGTTTTCGGCGAGCGCTTTCAGTACGCGCTCGGTGTTGCCCGGCCAGGGGCCGTCGTCGAAAGTGAGCACTATTTCCTTGTCGCGCAGGAAGTCATAGACCTTGAAGTGCTCGAATCCAAAGCCCGGGCCGCCGGTGGTGTCGATCTGCACGATGCGCTCGACGCCAAGCGCATTCGGATTTTCACACTTGGCCTGCGTGGGAGCCGGCGCAGGGGCCGGGGGTGGCGAAGCCGCAGCGGCCGGAGCCGGGGCATTCTGCGCCCAGGCAGCGGTGGCCGCCACCGACATTGAGATCGCAAGAGCTATCGCCAAAGCACTACGCATCAGCTTCTCCATACCCGTAAGTGGCTCAAATTGGAATCGGTATAAATATACATCGCGGCTTTAACCCTTTAAGTCAACGCGGCCGCCGAAAAGCCCCATGTTGCGAGGGTTTATGGCGGCAATTGGTCGCCTCAGGCCGGCAACCTGCGTAGGTTGTCGGGGCCTGGAATAGGTCCTATCTACAATAATAGTTCCATGTGGAGCTTCGAATGCCTGCGCTCGCTTCCTCTGCCAAATTGTCGCGGCCCTTGGCGCTGCTTTCCGCCGCAGCCGGGCTCATTGTAGCAGGTACGCTGGGGCTGTGGGCCATTTATGGGACAGCGGTATTCTTCGAAATGGTGCGTGCTGGTTGGGCTTTATGTTTTTGACCCTATAACAGCGAAATGACTGCCCGACCATCGCACATCCTGCTGATCCTCTCCGCCTTTCTCTCTGGCCTGGTGCTCTTCTTCGGCGTTGTTCTTTTCGTCGGCCAAAACGCGGGAACAGGACCCGCTGTTTCGGCGATCGGCGGCCCGTTCAATCTGATCGACCAGAACGGCAAGCCCATCACTGATCAGGAAATGAAGGGTCGCCCATTTCTGGTCTTCTTCGGTTACACGCACTGCCCCGATATCTGCCCGGCCACGTTGTTCGAAGTGTCGGAAGTGATGCGAGCGTTGGGCAAGGACGCCGATAAAGCCGGAGCGCTATTTATCACCGTCGATCCCGAGCGCGACACGCCGGCGGCGATGAAGGATTACCTCTCGAGCTTCGATCCGCACCTTCAAGGCGCGACCGGCGACCTCAAGTCAGTGGAGGCCGCTGAGAAGGCTTACCGGGTCTATGCGAAGAAGGTGTCCGGCGAAAATGGCGACTACAGCATGGACCATACCGCGTTGGTATATCTGATGGACAAACAGGGCCGCTTCGTGGCGCCGTTCAAACTCAACCGTAAGCCCGAGGAATCGGCTGCCGATCTGCGGCGCTATTTATAGCCCCCTGACGATTTCTGAGCGCGATTGAAGTCCCGCTGCTGTGTTACAGGGGTCGCGTGGAATTCCTCGATACTTTCCTGCCGATACTTAAGGAAAGAGATCGGGTGGGTCCATCGAGTGGACGATCTCGCGGCTCCCCACATTACCGGTCCTGTCGCAAATCGATCGGAACATCTGAGCTGGCTTCGCTCGGCGCTCCCCCGAAACGCCGTCATGTGCCGCGGCGTTTGCGGCCGCGGCCACACCAGCCACCGAGTGCGCCTGCCGTCAGACGTGGCACGGCTGCAGCAGCAGGCAAAAATTCACGAGATTAAAACGGTCATCGGAGGGCCGCCGCTTCGCGACGCGGCTGTTCGTGGCAGTAATTCGCCGCGTATTTTTCCGCGAGCTTCTGCAGTTCCGCGCCGTAGCTGTTGCGCTCGGCGCCGGTCCATTGCCGCGCCAAATCTGCGAAGGTGACCGGGCGGTGCAATCTGCGCATCACTACCTGCACGTCGTCCTGTACTTGACGCGTGCGCTTGGCAACCGGATTGGGGATTCGTGTGGTGGAATACATCAGGACATGTTGCAGGTGCGCCAGCACGCCGGTAGCCGCGTCCTTGAATCGCTCGCCCGGCCGGCCGGAGATCGTGGCGCCGACGCCGGCGAAATTATTGTCCCCTGGCACCACCGAAGCGGGCACGCCGTCAGGACGGCGGAAGGTAAGAAAATTGGTCTCGATCAGCATCTGGAAGAACGCGTAGTCCCAGCGCACGCCGATGCATTCCTCCGGCGAGCGTGCCACGCATTGGCCGATACGCTGATAGAGCACAGCGAGGTTGGTAAAACGCGCCTCGATCGTGCGCGGCGGATTGTGCGCCGCGTTGTGTGTTTCCACGAATTCCATCAGCGCACTGGGCGCCACACATTTCGGCACTGGGTTGTCGACGCTGGCGATGATAGGCGGCAGCGTACCAGCATGAACCACTGCACACGGCAGCAGCAATAACGCCAGCAGCAAAGTTCCACGTTTCATGAATGCCCCCCGGCCAACTGAGTACTTGACACTGATTCGGGTTAATTTTTTGCAGCAATTTTGGAACCGCCGCTCAGACGCGGAGCAGGTGGTGTAATCGGCCGGCGACTTTGTGGATGCTATAGATTTTGGGTGCTACGCTTCAGGCTGATGGTGAAACGAGGTCTGAGTGGTTATGGGGCTCAAGCTTCAGAAGGAGAAGCGCAGCATGGAGCATTTTGCTGGACTGGACGTATCAGTCAATGAGAAGAGCGTCTGCATTGACATGGCGTGGTTGTTCGGGAGGTAAAGGTGGGAAGCAAACCTGAGGCGTTGCTGTCATTGCTGAGGAGCCCCGCCTATCACGGGAACGAGTTTGAAGCAATCGAGTTGTCGAGAAACTTCTTCACGCGATGAATTGCTCGATGCGGTCATCTAAATTTGTTAGCAGCGTAAGCGTTGTTCGGGTGGCGCACCGCAGAGCGCTTGTAGGCAACGGACCCGGCGCTTCTCTTGCGATGCCAGTGTCAGGAACGCAAGAGGTCTTCAATAAAAGGGCCTTCAAAGATGGTAATAGTGTTTAAGCAGCAAAAACAGGGTCGCTATCACCGTACAAATGAGACACAAGGCCCATTTGATCTTTGCGCGTAGCTCTACCAGCTCGGCGACCGGAACAACCGAATTGTCCTACGTTTTGTCGTTTCCAAGCGGCACAGCCTGAGCAGCGGCTGACACAGCGCCGAGTCCTGTGGCAAACAACGGAAGCGTGCGGGCCACCGGCATCCGCACTCGCATCCGCAGCCAAAAACCCGGGACATTGCCATCGAAGGCCCCACTGGTTAACCAGTCGTTAACCCAACAGGACATACCGTTCGCGAGGGTACCGACAAGCCAACCCACAGGAGAAACTGATGGACTCCTCAACATCTGGTGCACCCGCTGAGAAGGCGCTTTTTAACCCGGATGTAGAAGAAGAAATCAGCAAACTGGTGGGGCAAAGAATTATGACCCCTCGTGCTCAGATTGAGCGTGAGCATGATATTGAACGAATCAGGTCTTCAGTCGCGCGACTAACTTCAAGCTCGATGGAGAGCCTGGAAGGCCTGACGTCCGAACTTCACGACCTGCAAAAATTTCTGAGAACAGAGGTCGCTCGCGTGCAAAGTGAAATCGACAACGCTCTGGCTGGCATCAAAATTATAGTGGAAACGATTGCGCCTTGGAAAAGCATACCGACCTCGGGAACGGCTCCTGCGACCGGCCGCACCATTCGCTCAGGCCCTGCGGCAAATATAAGCGTCGAAGGCTTGCAACCACACGCGGTAATTGCATCACGTTGAAGAAACCGTTGCCGCCGCTATGGCAGCTGGAAGGCGCTCGATGAGGGAAGCGCCGAACGAGGTCAACGACGCCCGAACTCTAAGACCACGGCTAAGGAAGTGGGCGTGCCCCGTGGAGGGCCGTTAAGCAAGCGACCAAGCAAGCCGAGGGTGCTACCTGACACCAATGGGCCGGCCGCTCCACTTCGCGAAAACCGTGGCCTGGCAACGTCATCCGAAACGAGGCCAGAGCCAGAAAGAGAACATAACTTACAAAACATGCCGCAAAACTTTCTATGCAAATCGGCTAAGTACCGGAGCGGGCGAAGGGAATCGAACCCTCGTATGCAGCTTGGGAAGCTGCCGTTCTACCATTGAACTACGCCCGCGTTGACTGGAACCATAGCTAGGGACCGCCCGCAACAGCAAGTCGCCGAAGGTAGGCCACGGGCGCCAGCCGCAGCCGCCGCGCCAACTGTCTTTCAGGAAGTGCGGCTGCAGGCCGCCGCCGAGTAAGCCTTAAGCCTTGAAATGCTTACTGAGCTTCAGGCTTTGCGCCTGATAGCTCGAACCGATGCCCTGCCCGTAGAGCTTGTCGGGCTTGGTCAGCATCCTCTCGTACACCAAGCGGCCGACGATCTGGCCGTGCTCCAGGATGAACGGAACCTCGCGAGAACGCACTTCCAGCACGGCGCGCGCGCCCTTGCCGCCGGCGCCAGCATAGCCGAAGCCAGGATCGAAGAAGCCAGCATAATGCACGCGGAATTCGCCGACCAGCGGATCGAACGGCACCATCTCGGCGGCGTACTCGGGCGGCACCTGCACTGCTTCCTTCGAGGCGAGGATGTAGAACTCGTTGGGGTCGAGGATCAAGCTCTTGTCCGGCCGTGCGTGCATCGGCTCCCAGAAATCGAGTACCGCGTAGCCGCCGCGCCGCTCCACGTCGATCAGGCCCGTGTGCCGCTTGGCACGGTAGCCGACGAGGCCGCCGGGGCCGAGGCCTGACAAATCGACGCCGACCGCGACGCCCTCGCTTACATCGGCGTTGTCGGCATCGACCAGTCGCTCGCGCGCGTGCAGCGCGCGCAAGGTCGGCGCGTCGAGCATCGCATGGCCGTGGAGGAAACGGATCTGCGATAGCCGCGAGCCCTCGCGCACCAGCACCGGGAAGGTCCGCGGGCTGATCTCGGTATAGAGCGGGCCATGGTAGCCCGCCTCGATGTGGTCAAAGCCGCGCGTCTCGTCGGCAATGACGCGGGTGAACACATCGAGCCGGCCGGTCGAGCTTTTCGGATTAGCGGCGGCGGAGATATCGTCTGGCAGCGCCAGGCTTTCCAACAGCGGCACGATATAGACGCAGCCCGTCTCCAATACGGCGCCGTCACCAAGCACAAACTCATGCAGCTTCAGTTCGTCGATGCGACGGGCGACCGTGGTGGACCCCGGCAGGAAGCTTGCGCGCACGCGATAGGCAAGCCCGCCGAGCCGCAGATCAAGACTCGCCGGCTGGATCTGACCGGGCACGAAATCCGTTTCCGGCAGAATAGCGCCGCTGGTCGTCAGCGCCGCGATCATGCGGTCGGGTAGAATGCCTTTGTCCTCGACGGCGAAGCTGAGTGCCACGGCGCCCCTTTTCGGCCTCTGGTTCTGATCTAACCCGATGGGTGCCTTGACGGGAAGCGGGTGTGTCCGCTAGAAGCATTTTATCCCGTGGTCATTTGAGCCGGCCGGCTTGCAGCCACGCAAAACAAATCGCTAAAAGGCCGGGGACGCGTGTGCCCGGCCAACATTTCGGCCGGTTTTTTTTGACCTGAAGGAGGGTCACATGCCCGCGTCGACTGGTAAGGGCTACCGCGCCGAAACCCGCCTCGTTCACAGCGGCACGCTGCGCTCGCAATTCGGCGAGACCTCGGAGGCGTTATTCCTTACCCAAGGCTACGTCTATGAAACCGCCGAGGAATGTGAAGCGCGCTTTTCCCGCAAGATCCCCGGCTACGTCTATTCGCGCTACTCAAACCCGACCATGGACATGTTCGAGAAGCGCATGGCGGCGCTTGAGGGCGCTGAAGCTGCGCGCGCGACCGCGACCGGCATGGCCGCCGTCACCACCGCTATCATGGGCCTGGTCAAGGCCGGCGATCACGTGGTCGCCGCCAAGGCACTGTTTGGCTCCTGCCGTTGGGTGATCGAGGAATGGCTGCCACGGTTTGGCGTCAGTTCGACGCTGGTGAACGGCACCGATCTCTCCGCATGGAAGGTGGCGATGCGCAAAAACACGACAGCATGCTTCCTGGAGTCGCCGACCAACCCTACGCTGGAAGTAATCGACATTGCCGCGGTCGCTGAGATCGCCCACACTGCGGGTGCCAAGCTGGTGGTGGACAACGTATTTGCCACCCCGCTCTACCAGAGCCCGCTCAAGCTCGGCGCCGATGTCGTGGTTTATTCGGCGACCAAGCACATCGACGGCCAGGGTCGCGTGCTCGGCGGCGTCATTTTGGCGTCGGAGAAGCTGATCAACGACCACTATCATCAAGTGCTGCGGCAGACCGGTCCATCATTGTCGCCGTTCAATGCCTGGGTCTTGCTGAAGGGACTGGAGACGCTGGTCGTGCGCGTGCAATGGCAGACCGACGCCGCCGCCGCCGTGGCGGACGCGCTGGCCGGCCACAAGAAGATCAGACGGCTGATCTATCCTGGCCGCAGTGATCATCCGCAGGCCGCCGTCATCACCAAGCAGATGCGCGCGGGATCGACGCTGTGCTCGTTCGAGGTGGTGGGCGGCAAGGAAGGCGCCTTCCGCTTCCTCAACAATCTGCGGCTGATCGGTATCACCAACAATCTCGGCGATGCCAAGAGCCTGGTGACCCACCCGACCACAACCACGCATCAGCGGCTCACGCCGGAGCAGCGCGCGGAGCTCGGCATCGGGGACGGACTGATCCGCTTCTCCGCCGGCCTCGAGCATCCCGCCGATCTAATCGAGGACCTGGTAACGGCGCTCGACAAGGTCTGAGCCCAAAAAAAATATATTGGAGATCGAATCGAACGCCTTACGGTAGCAGGTGAGCGGCGGCCGTTGCGGACATCACCGGCCGCTGGGCGGCCTCTGCGATCGCCAGCGCCAGCCCATGGGCCATGCAAGTGTAGCTCCAGTCATTCAGGTGCAGCCCATCGGGCGAGACGAACGACTCGAAGGCTATGTGATCAACGTCGTGCCAGCGCTTCATCACCTCGAAGCGGCGGTATAGTTCGACATTCTCCAGCTTCGCCGTGGCGGCGATCAGTTCGACCATGTGCTCGGCTTCCCCCTTTGCAATCACGCGCGGCACAAACTGCGGATCGATCAAGATCGTCTCGGCGCCGATGGTGTGGATTCTCTTGAGGCCACCGCGGATCGCCGCGCCGTGGTCGGTGAACATATGGTCGCGGACGACGGAATTGGTGCCGAGCTGC
>Ga0182033_10001401_pt1 | contig 12101 bp, 7 predicted proteins | sample tim00Cox0000000H_FD_125968 | JGI IMG/M metagenome (GOLD analysis project Ga0182033, IMG submission 125968) | Lab enrichment of tropical soil microbial communities from Luquillo Experimental Forest, Puerto Rico - timezero.00C.oxic.00.000.00H | ecosystem: Environmental > Terrestrial > Soil >...
GCCCTGCAAAACAGACTGCCAAAGACAAACGGCACCGCGGAGCCAACGTAAGTAGCTCCCGATCTGCAAGTTAGCGAAACTCGAGCCTCCAACTTCCTATCGACCTATGAAATATTGGGGCTATGGCGCGACCTTACCCGGTTTGCGGACACGCCGTAGCTCGAAGAGCGAAGGTGGTTTCCGGCCCAGCCGGAGAATTCCGCTGCCAGAGCCTGAATTGATCACGTAACCTCATCCAAAGGCAAATTTCCCGCTAAAATTTGTGATCAATGCAGGCGATGGCAGCGGAAGTTGGAAGCGCCAGTTACGGCAGCAGCATGAAGAGCCACGCCATGATGATCGTCGGAAGCAGAGCTGCTGCAAGCAAACCGCCCGGGGCGATTCCGTCTTGGCCAAACGCCGGAGCTAAAATCGATTGTCCTGCCGGATTGGGCGCGTTCGCAATCACGGTCAAACCACCGCCGCTAATTGCTCCCGCCATTACGGCATATTGCAGCGAGGGCGAAAACCCGGGGACAAGCGACGCAAGATAGGTGATCGCCGCGTTGTCATTGAACGCTGTAAGCAGGATGGCACCAACCAGAAGCGGCCACTCAGACAACCCACCCAAAACAGGCGCAATCCACCATTGCTCGCACCCGCCATGGATCACGAGGGATGCAAGAAAAAACCCGACCAGCAGCGGCCCGCGTAACTGCATTGTGCTCTGGTGCCGGCTGGTTGCTTCCATGAATGCCAGGAAAAATAAAAAGCCCAGGATAACCAACGCGGGATAGTGCGACGTAAAAACCGTCCAGACAAGGAAGAGCAGGTGTACGATCGTAATTGGGAGCGGGATTGGTATCCGCTTTTCCTTTTCGTCGGTCCACTTTGGCTTAAGGCCGGAGATTTCTTTCCGGAACCACGCGTAGTAGGTCAGGTTCGCAATGATAATCCCAAGCACTGCCTTCCATCCGAATGTTGTGAGCATGAAGTGAAAGTCCCAATTCCATTTCGTGGCAACCATCACCACGGGCGGGGCGGCGAAATGACTAAGCGCCCCGCCTACGGAGATATTGACGAATAGAAGCCCGAGCGTTGCATAGCCAAGTTTCTTGCTCGGCTTCAAAGCATAGAATTTTTGCTTCAGCAAAAGCGCGCAGATCGTCATAGCAGCCGGCTCCGTAATAAAGGAGCCAAGCAACGGTCCGACGGTCAAAATTGAAAGCCACCATGCTGAAACCGTGGACTGTCCCACCGCAGCCGCCTTTGCGAGTAAGTTTTCCGCAAAACGGAGGATCGGCCGGGAGCTTGCCATGGCCATTATCACAACGACAAAAACTGGTTCGGCTACACTCAGTCCTGTGACGTAGGCGACAAGCGTCGGCCAACCCTTCATCAGGATAATGACAAGAAAAAGAGGTATGAGCCAGATTCCGAATACAGCTTCAACTTCACCCATGAAATGAAACACTTGAGCCCGGAAGAGGAGCGCGTCCCGGCGCCTGGCGATTGCCGCATCGTTCGCCGACTTTGACTCCTGGAGCTCCAAAGCCTGAAACTCGTGACGATACCGATGCGAGATGTGCATGAACTTTGAGGTCAGGAACGTGTGAACGATCGCGCATAGAAATATGAGTGATGCAATCACATTGAATGGCTCGATTTTTGCGCGGTTAATTAGCTTCACGAGTAAGTTCGGGGCCCGGTCATCCTGGTACTCGCTCAGCGGTTTGGGAAGATTTATCTCAGGATGGTCCGTCCCGGGATGAGCCGCTCCGGACGCCAAATGCACCGGCCCAAAAAACAGGACAAATCCGGCAAAGAGGCATTCAATGGTTCGCATAAAGATGGTGCGCTCGGAGCTCCGGGCTACAGCTACAACTACAGCAGGGGGCGGAGCGGTCCGAATCTCTCAGGTTTTCTGTACTCCCGAAGAAAAAACGTCAATCTCGAATGGTTAGGCTCGCTCTTTGCCTGGAGCAACGCTTCTTTATTGGTCTCGCACGAACAGAATGCGCCCCAACATGCATTTTGAAAAGAACCCTGCCGGCGCATCCGAGCCTGCGTGGCGCCCCGGTTGGCGGGCTTTCTTGAATTTGCTCTCGGAACCGGATCCCAAGGGTCTTGCATGGGGAGAAGGCTTGCGCGCTGCGGTGGGGATCACGTTGCCCGCCGTTGTCGGAGTGATGCTTGATCATCTGTCCTGGGGAATCCTCTGCTCGTTCGCAACGCTCTGGACTTTATCCTGCGACGTTGGGGGAGCCTATCGACAAAAGGCCATTGGTTTGGCTGGTTCGGGTTTGACCATGCTCGCCGCATACATCTTTTCGGGCTGGATGATTCAGTCGGTCCCAAATTACGTAGTGGGGACGTTCTTGTGGGTCTTCGCCGGCACGATTATCGGCATTACTGGCAATGCCGCCGCGCAAGCGGGCCTGGTCAGTTCGACGATCGTTGTTACCTCTATCGTGCTTTATGTTCCCGGTGAATTCCGAGTGCGATTCATCCTCTGTCTGTTGGGGGTCTGCTGGGCCCTTGCGCTTTGTCTGGGGCTCTGGCCCTTGAGACCATTTTCCCCGTTGTTCCGCGCACTTTCGACCAGTTGCCTTAAGCTTGGTGATCTCGCGGATTCATTCTGGACCGGAGCTGCAACCCGAGACGGTTCTGCTACTAACTTGCAGTTCGCCATCGCTTACGACGCCCTGATGAACAGTCTCGAGCCATGCCGCAGCATCTGGGGTGCGGTGCGCGCCCGACGCGGCGGCCCAACGATGCGAAGCATGCAGTTGTTAACACTCATCGAACAGGTCGATGATATCGGCAGAATATTGATCGCGCTCCGCGAAGTAGTAAATCGCGCGGGAACAGAGAAGTGGCTCGACGATGAGCGGGCTCATTTGGAGGAACTCACAAAATCGCTCTCGCGGGTATGCCGGGAAATTGCTGAGGCAGTAGCGGTTCGAGGAAGAACGGTGAGTTCGCTCGATTTAGAAAACGCCCTTCATAAGATCGAAGCGTCCGTAGCGCCCGAGCCGGATGCGGACTCCTTGGTCCATTCCGGATCTCAAGAACTGCTGCGAACCGTCAGGCATCTGGTTACGCAGGTGGCGACACTTGCTGAAATCGTGGACGAGTTGAGATCTGGTAGTCCGGTCATTAGAGAGCCTCCCGAGGCCCGGTTTGGACCCAGACATCAAGGCCGCGTTAATCCCCTGAGCGAAATCCGAAATAATCTTACGCTTCGTTCTGCCAGCTTCCGCCACGCATTGCGCCTTGGTGTCGCTACGGGATTGGGTGGTCTGCTTGCCTCTGTATTTCATCTCACGCGCGGATACTGGATACCCATGACTGTGGTGCTTGTGCTGAAACCGAATTTTGGCGGAACACTGCAACGCTCGGTTCAAAGAATAACCGGAACAGTCTGCGGCGCGCTTTTGGCCGCCATGATTCTGTTCTTATTCAAAGATTCTTTGCTACTGTTTCCGATCCTTGCTGTTCTCTCGTTTGCGACGTTCACTTTGCGAAATCGCAACTACGGATTATTTGCGCTGGCGTTGACTCCGATGGTGATGGTGATGCTGGACGTCGCCCATCCCATAACGGTCTCCGACAGCTTATTTCGTATCCTTTATACGGTCCTCGGCAGCATCGTAGCTCTTGTAAGCGGTTACGCTCTGTTTCCGGTCTGGGAAAGTCAGCGTTTGCCCTTTTACATCGCCGAAGCGCTCAGATCACAGGTCGCTTTCATTCGCGCGTTGCGCGATGCGATCCAACAAAAGCAGGAGAGACCGATTTCTGAATTTCGCAGGAACGCAGCGTTGGCCGTGTCGAATGCCGCGACCGCCGCCCAGCGATTGCTGGGTGAACCCCCTCACCGCCGCGGAGACGTCGAAGCTGCGCTTGCAGCTGTCAACTATGCGCGCCGCATCTTGCACGGACTTGCGGCTATTTCTGACTATCCAACACGCGGAACGATCTATGTTGATTCGCCGGAAATCCTAAAGATTGTCGAAGCGCTGGCCAAAGCTTTTCTTGACCTGGCTGCAGCCCTGGAAAAAAGGGAGGAACCGCCCCGTCTAAAACTCATCTCTGAATGGCGCAGCCGGCTCGAAACGGCGTTTCAAGCGCCCCTGCGAAAAGGCGAGTTCCCAGACCGGATGAAGATCGGCAAAAAGACGCTGGATCAGACCGAAGAGTGGCTATTATACCATCTGGGGAATGTGTTGCAAAGTACCATGGCTGCGCGGGCGGCCATTGCCCGCCTGGTCCTGTCTGAGCGAAAGCTCTCCTCACCCACTCGGGAAGATTCCTTCGATCGGTAACGGTAGGGCGAGCCTCCGGCGAGCCGCATTTCAGGTCTTTCGGCAACGGCTCAGCGGAGCTTCGCTCTACCGCGTGACATCTCCGCGGCTTGTGATCGGTAGGGCCCGGATCTCCAAGCTGCCCGCTGTTTTGGCTCCAGCCTCAATCGGTTGTCGGCCTTGCAGCAGCAGTCGCGCGCGATTGCCGCCTGACATCGCGCCAGAGCGATGCGTTAAAAAGCCAAACAACAATGTACGTCAGGAACATCAGCGCGCCGAATGGTTGCACCGACATGGTAAAGGGAGTCTTTTTGAGCTTGAAAAACGCGTTGAGCACAAGTCCGACCAACAAGAGCGCGTAGGATGAAAAAATCAGGCCTTTTATCCGGCTACTGATTCCCTTTTCACCGAGAGTTTCCACTAAGGCCAGAGCAACGGGCGGTGCCATCATCGCATATGTGGCGTCTTCAGTCGACGGTCCGAAGAGCAACATCCAACACGTGCCCAGGTTGAAGACGGCCATTAGCAGATGTTCCTCGGACCAATCCCTAATTCTGCCATAAACGCATATCGCCGCCGCTCCCATGCCGGCAAGCAACTGCAAAACAAAAAACATCCGGCTGCTAAGGTTAATGTGACAAGCCTTCAGCAGCATGGCGAAATCCCTGGGCGCAATATCCATGTTCATTCGACGATCATCCACCGCTCGCGTCTCAAACCATCTCTGATACTGTTCGAGCACATAGCCTGGTTGTTGCAGGAGAAATGAAAGGACGCCCATCAGACCCAGCGCCAAAAGAAGACGCCAACCGAGTTGGCGCGGATACAGGAGCAAAAGCAACAATCCAACCGAAAGCGGATAAATTTTGAGGTAGGCTGTCAGTCCAAGGCAGATCGCGGAAAGTGTCCACTGGCGTCGATGCGCTGAAACAATTGCGATCATGAGCAGCCCGGTGATCAACGGGTTCACTTGTCCGTTGTTAAAGTTTCCGAGCGACAACGGCAAAATGAGCAGGAATACCAGCCAATGCCGCGATCTGGGAATTTCGGCTTGAAGTTCCGCCTTCAGCCACCAAACAATACCTGTGAGAAAAACTGTTGCCGTAAGCAACCGCCAAAGAATCCCGCCCAACCAATTCGGCAACCACGAAAACGGCACGAACAGTCCCGCGACGAGCGGGCTATAGACAAAACCGCGAGTGTAGGAGTAGAGCGGTTGCAAGTTGACCCACTTTCTTCCCGCATCGGCGTAAGTTGCAAAGACATCGTGATCTTGCGATACCAGTCCGATGCGAATGCATATCCCGATAAGAACAGCTGACCAGAGCGCAACTACGACTGCGTTCCGCAAGTTGCCTGCGGGCCTCTGATTTTCCGACGATGGAATCCTTGAAAAGCAAAGCCACCTGATGATTGAGGCGCGTACACGAGAAAAAACTTGACTCATCTGCAATCAGTTTTGCTTTTCAAGGATCCGAGTTCCTGTCCGCGGCGGCCAAACCGCGTCGTTGAGCAGCCACGCCAGACAATAGACCAGGAATATTAACGCTGAAACCGGCAAGCCCGCCAGAATCCAGAATGGCTTGAAATGCGGCATGAAGCTGGCCCTTGCAACTGCCAGCAACTGAAGAGCGACCGAAGCCCAAATCCCGAACCGGATCCAGAACACCTGGCCTGAATGCAAGGACTCAAGCAGTGCAAGTATGGCCGGTCCCGCGAGAAGCAGATACGTATAAGACTCGGTGGCCGGTCCGCAAACCGTCATCCAGATCGCCGATAGACAGAAGAGTCCGATCAGCACCCGGCCCGAATTCCACCCTTTCCAAGTGCCGAACCCGCACAAAACTGCAATTGCCGTCCCGCTCCCGAATTGGAGGAGGGTGAAGGCCTTTTGAGAAATCGGCAAATGGAAGACCCAATGGATAACGAACCAGAGATCCAACGGGAGCTTTTCGACGGGCCAGTTCCGGCGATCATCTGCTGTCCTGGTGGCGATCCAGTCTTTGTATTGATTCCATACATAGGACCAGTGCTGAAAGAGGAATGGCAAAAGCGCCATGAAAAAAAGGCTGCACAACAATCGCCATGCGAAACGGCGCGGGGCGACGACGCAGATCAGTAAACCAACCGCGAGCGGGTAGATCTTGAAAAAGGTTGCCACAGCGATGCAAAAAGCAGCCCAATTCCAGCGCCCGGTATAAACTGCAGCAATCGCCAGCATGATGAGCCCGGCAACAAGGGGATTGGCCTGGCTGATATCAATATTACCAAGAGCCAGCGGGGCCAGCACAAGGTAGGCAACTCCGGCCAACTGAGGTTTGATGTTTGCAAAAAGCTTCGACCTTAAAAGCGCGGCAAGCCCTCCGAGCAACGCAGCCGCATTGATCAGGCGCCAGATAATGTTGGCTATCGCTGTCGGAAGAAACGCGAATGGGGCGAAGATCGCAGCCACAACCGGGCTGTACACAAAGCCCATCCATTGGGTGTAGACGTTTTCACCGCGCAGCCAGTGCGATCCAGCCAGATTGTAGGTGTCAAAGGAGGTTCCCCTTTGCGAAAGCAGCAGAGGTCGGGCGACCAGGACGGCCAAGGCAATCGTCCAAACAACCCAGGCGGCTATGTTCCAGAAGCTTGTCTTTGAGGCGTTTGTCGATAAAGGCTTTATAGTCACCCTAACCCGATGAGAATCCTTCAAGAATCCTGGAAAAGCAAAACCACCCGATGAGCAATGTGCGGATACACAAAAGACTTGACTCATCGGCAATCAGTTTTGCTTTTCAAGGATTCCAGCTGCATTTTTTCTATGGGACCTGCACTCGATACGCGGAAGCTCCAATTTATTGATCGGTGGATTGGGATGGTTGTGTGCTGGATCCTTACTCGATTGCGAGCATTGATAGATAAGCGGCGTACGCCCGGATTGGGCGGTAAACCCTCAAAGATTCTCTTCGTTAAATTTGCCGAGCAGGGTTCGACGGTTCTTGCCTATCGGGCGATAGAACGCGCGATAAAAATGGTCGGTAGCGGGAATGTCTTTTTTTTAGTGTTTCAGGAGAACCGCTTCATTCTGGACGCGATGAATCTGATTCCGAGAGAGAATGTCATTACGATCCGCCACAAGAACCTGGTTGATGCCGGCCTGCAGGCCCTGTGCGCTCTTTGTAAGATCCGGATGCTCCGGATCGATGCCTCAATCGATCTGGAGTTTTTCGCACGTTCATCCGCAGCGCTGACCTATTTGACAGGAGCGAAATCACGCGTGGGATTTCACACGTTTTTCGGGGAAGGTCCGTATCGCGGCAATCTCATGACCCACCGGTTGCTCTATAATCCTCACCTGCATACCAGCCAAAGCTTTCAGATCCTCGTGGAGGCTTTAGAGCAAGACCCGGAAAATCTGCCGACCTTCTTCGGACAGGTTCCCACCGCGGATACCAGGACTCCGCAGTTTACGGCGCCAGCGGCCAGCCAGGAAGAGGTGCGCGCCCTCCTCCGTCAGAGCGGTGTCGGAGGCGAATTTCGCGTGATACTTCTAAATCCAAATGCGAGCGATTTGCTGCCTCTTCGAAAGTGGCCAACCGAACGCTATGTCGATCTGGCGCGTCGACTCATCGGGCGTTTCCCGGAGGTTTGCGTTGTCATGACGGGCGCTCCGGATGAAGCGGATGCGATCCAAAAAATCGCTTTGGAGGTTGGCTCGCAGCGTTGTATTTCGCTCGCCGGCAAAACGACGCTGGCTCAACTGCTGGTGCTCTACACTTTATCGGAGCTGTTGATAACAAACGACAGTGGTCCGGCGCATTTCGCATCGATGACGCCCATCACGGTCGTCACTTTGTTTGGACCTGAGACACCTTTTCTCTTTCGCGCACTGACTCCCCGAGCGATTCCAATTTGGATGCAGATTCCTTGCAGCCCTTGCGTTAATGCGTACAACAATCGGCAGAGTCCTTGCCGCAACAACATTTGTATGAAAGCGATTACCGTTGATCACGTGCTTGAGATAGCCACCAAGGCCTACCTTGAGCGACAACAGGAGAGGAACCCGGCAGAATCTTGAGAGCTTCTCGCGTGTCCCCCTATGCCCTCTGGGCCGCGGTGATTCTCCTGGCTGGTTCTGTTTTCCGTCTCTGGTACAGCACCCACCTCGAACTCGTCGGAGACGAAGCCTACTATTGGCTCTGGTCGCGGCATCCCGACATCTGTTATCTCGATAAAGGACCTGTGATCGCGTGGTTTATTTGGGTTGGCACGGCCCTTTTTGGTCAAACGGTCTTCGGCATTCGGTTCTTTGCAGTCCTTTTGGCGTGCGGAACCGGGATCGGGATCTATCTGCTAGCCCGAAAACTTTTTTCCGACAAGGTCGCTTTCTGGTCGGTTGTTCTGGCGGCTGTCACTCCTCTGTTCGCCGTCGGCGCTACATTAATGACCATCGACACGGTCTACATCTTTTTCTGGACATTCGCCGCTCTTACATTCTGGCAGGCGAAGGATGAGGAAAAATTAAGATGGTGGCTTTTGACCGGCATCTTAATCGGTTTCAGTATGCTTTCAAAATACACCGGTGCCATCCAATTGCTTTCATTCGCTTCTTTTTGCCTTTGGCATCGACCCAGCAGGCGGCATTTTCGGCATCCAACCTTCTATGTGATGGTTCTGGTCGCAACGCTCTTTCTTGTCCCGGTGCTGATCTGGAATTGGCGTTACGGTTTTCCAACGAGTCAGTTTCTTGTTCACCGCGGAGCTCTTGACGAGCGCACGCAGATTCGCCCGCTTGAGGTATTCTCATTCCTCGCCCAACAGGCCGGAGTTATTTCGCCTCTTCTTTTTTTCGGCCTTATTATTGCCCTTTGCTGGCCACGCTTTGCGGGAACTCCCAAGACTGAGACCACTTACCTCGTCTCCCTCTTTTTACCTCTGTTTCTGCTTTACCTGTTTCTAAGCTTCCAGAAAGCAAGCCAGGCAAATTGGGCTGCAGCGGCATATATCGGCGGGTTGATCCTTGTAGCTGCAAAGTGGACGGAAGCTCTTCGCACCAGACCTCACCTGAGATGGTTAGTTATCGCGGGAGTCGGACTGGCGCTTCTCGAAACTGGGATCTTGCATGAAACTTCCTGGTTGCATCTCCCGGGGCAGCTCGACCCGCTCGATCGGGCCCGCGGCTCGCGCGACCTCGCAGCGCAGATTGCCGAGCTGCAAAGAAAAACAGGTGCGCGCTTTGTGATTACGAACAAATATATGACCGCCGCATTACTCTCGTTTTATCTTCCGCACCAACCTGATACCTTCATGCCGGTATCAAGTCCTCCCTTTAACCAGATTGTGCTTTGGCCTACCTATCGAACAAAGCATCCGGCGGACAACGCAATATTTTTAACAGATTCGAATCGAGTTCCCACCTCAGTGACGCAAGATTTCCCCGACATTAAACCGGTCGGAGAAATCCGCACCAGCGAAGCTGGTCGCAGCGTCGGACGCTTTGATGTGTTTTTCTGCCGCCGTTCGGCGCCGGATGATGCGCTAGAATCCTTGAAAAGCAAAATCGATTGCAGATGAGTCAAGTTTTTCAGTATCCGTGTATCACCCAACAAGTGGCCTGCTTTTCAAGGATTCTACAAGCGGGACCGCGGAACCCAAAGGTGCTGAATTCCAAGACCAATTCTATACGCGGACACGAATCAAAACCCAAACGCGGTATGGCAGCGATCGCCAGCGGGGATTTGCCCGGGCCTTTAACTTTTGCAAAATTCGGTCCCGCAAAAGTGAGGCCGCTTCACCACGTCGACGCTCCTTCCAACCCGACCTTGATGCCCTTAAACCTCGCCGCTCTGAGGTGTGGCCTCGCTAGCAGATTGATCACCGCTGCTTCGCAATTCCGTCTAACGCGTGTCCGTGCCTGTGTTTTAATCGTGCTCCTATGGGCCGGTATTTACCTTCCCGGGCTAGGCTCCGTTCAACTTGAACACGAAGAGCCCCGTCGCGCGCTTCCCGCCCTTCACATGCTTGCCTCCGGCGATTGGCTTGTCCCCCGCGTCGGTTCTGAACCTTATTTGCGGAAACCGCCGCTTCTGAATTGGGCAATTGCTCTGAGTTGCAGAATTGCGGGCGCTCACAGCGAGTGGGCCGTCCGGTTGCCTTCGGTCCTGTCGACGCTTGCGCTGGCTCTAACGATCGTGATTGCAGGGGCGTGGCTGGGGACAGAGGGAGGATTTCTAGCCGCCGTCTTTTTTCTGGTCAACTTTACGATGATCGAAACAGGTCGCTTAGCGGAACTGGAGGCCCTCTACGTCGCTCTGACCGGAATAGGGCTGTTACTCTGGATGGCAGCCTGGATGCGCAACGCAAATCCCTGGCGGCTCTGGCTTTTGCCCGCACCGTTTTTGGCCTTGGGCATGCTGACAAAGGGCCCGACGCATCTGATCTTTTATTACGGAGTGACCGTAGCGGTACTCGCATATGGAAAAAACCTGCGTCTGTTTTTGCATCCGGCGCACTGGCTTGCGTTGGCGCTTATCATCGGATTGCTGGGCTGCTGGGCTGTTCCTTGCTCCCTGGCGGCGAACAACGACAATCCGATGGAGGTCTGGCGCTTCTGGTGGAGTCAACTGGCATCGCGCGCTTCGACAGGTTCAGAAGAACATTTTCGCCTGGGAACCTGGTTGCTGAACGGACCGCAAACGCTTAAAAACTTTTTGCCCTGGACGGTTCTTCTGCCTCTTCTTTGGCGCAAAGAGGTGATCGGCGAGTTTGAGAGGGGCTCAGGAATCAATCCTAGAGAGTATTCGCTTTTCCGTGGAGCGCGATTGGGCATGGTTTCCACCTGCTTGTTTATGGTGCTTTTACCGAAAGGCTCGCCGCGCTACATCTATCCTTTAATCGTTGTTCCGTGTCTGCTGCTCGCACGTGCGCTATCCATTGATGGCTCTCGCAAATGTCCGGCTTGGTTGCCGGCGATCTGGGAACGCGTGAATGTTTGCCTGCTGGCAGTCACGTCCGTCGCAGTTCCGGCGGTCCTTTTCTTTGCTCCTTACCACCGCGACATCTACTTTGTTTTAGCCTTGATGGTCGCAAGCACAGTCTGGTTTGTTTTTCTTTCCCGCGGTGCTCCACTGGTTGATGCAGGCGCTCCTTCAATCAATCGCCTCGTTCGGTGTGCCCTCATCTGCGCAGGAATTACAGCTTTGGCAATGATACAATTTACCGCGATTGTGCGTCCGCGCATGGATTTTGCCAATAGCCATAACGCGCGACCACTCGCCGGCGCAATCCTGAAAGCCATTCCCTCAGCGAAAGAAATCTGGGTAATGGAAGAGAGTTACCGGCCCTTCTGGTACTATCTGGAACCCCGTGCCCGTTATTTCGTTCTCGCGTCGCAACTCCCGCCTGAGGCTGATTATTTTCTGATTCCAGCTTCAAGAACCGGCGCCTTTGTTCGAGATCCGAAATGGAACGGAATGCCCCCGGCGACTCTGAGACGATTCGTCGATAATGAGGGGAAAGCTTTCGACCTGGTTAAGAAATAGCGTTGGCGGATTCTCGTCCTCAAGTGTTCGTCGGCAAAGCTAATCAGTACTATTTCTTTGCGTGCCTCGGCGTACCTTTGCGCGAGGCCTCTTCGTTGCCACGAACGGATGGCTATTGCTGACCGCCCGGCCTAACCCGCAAAAATCGCGCGTTGTAAGAAGCCGCGCGCACATTGCGGGTTAGAAAGCTCTCAAACAGACGCTACGCGTCCGTTTGAGAGCCTGCTTTGAAATTCATCCAAACAAACTGATTTCAAACTTTTCTCGTAGAAAAGCAGCGGAATTCTCCGGCGGC
>Ga0182033_10001403_pt1 | contig 12096 bp, 10 predicted proteins | sample tim00Cox0000000H_FD_125968 | JGI IMG/M metagenome (GOLD analysis project Ga0182033, IMG submission 125968) | Lab enrichment of tropical soil microbial communities from Luquillo Experimental Forest, Puerto Rico - timezero.00C.oxic.00.000.00H | ecosystem: Environmental > Terrestrial > Soil >...
ATGATCTGCGCGACCTTGTCATCGCCATAGCGGCTGCGAACATAGCGGATCACTTCGTCGCGGCGATCCTGGCAGAAATCTATGTCGAAATCCGGCATAGAAACGCGCTCGGGATTGAGAAAGCGTTCGAACAAAAGTCCGAAGCGGATCGGATCGAGATCGGTGATCGTCAAGGCATAGGCGACAAGCGATCCGGCGCCCGATCCGCGCCCCGGCCCGACGGGTATGTCCTGCGACTTCGCATATTTGATGAAATCCGAGACAATCAGGAAATAGCCGGGGAATTTCATCTTCACGATCACATCGAGCTCGAAGGCGAGACGTGCCCGATAATCCTCGGCCGAAAAGCCGGGAGCCGTGCCATGCGCGGCAAGGCGCGCGGCAAGTCCCTGTTCGGCCTGAACCTTGAGTTCTTCGGCCTCGTCCGCGGCCACGGAGCCGTCGCCAAAACGCGGCAGAATGGGTTTGCGTGTTAGAGGCCGGTAGGCGCAACGCATGGCGATTTCGACGCTATTGCGCGTGGCTTCCGGCAGATCGGCGAAAAGCGCGATCATTTCAGCCCTTGTCTTGAAACGATGCTCGGGCGTCAGCTGGCGGCGGGCACCATCGCCAATGACCGTGCCTTCGGCAATGCAGATCAACGCATCATGTGCTTCATAATCCGAGGCCGCAGCAAAGAATGCCTCGTTGGCGGCAACGAGGGGAAGCGAGGAACGATAGGCAAGATCGAGAAGTCTTGGCTCGATCTCGCGCTCGCTTGGCAAGCCGTGCCGCTGGATTTCGATGTAGAAACGATTTTCGAAAAGCCGCGCGAGACACTCCGCCCGTGCAGACCCGATCTCCGGGCGACCTCCGGCGAAAGCGCGATCGAGCGGCCCGCTAGGCCCCCCTGACAAGGCAATGAGCCCCTGGGTGCGGCCTTCAAGCCTTTGAAGTCGCACATGCGGCGGATTGCCGGGCTCGGGATCAAGCCAAGCCCGTGAGGCGATATACATCAAATTGCCATAACCGGCCGCGTCTTGCGCGAGCAGCACGAGGTTGGCACGCCCCGCCCCGCTTTCCTCGCCGCGCGGCGCCATTGCGGCGCCGTCGCCAAAATCGAGCGTGATCTGGAGGCCTGCGACTGGCTGTACCCCTTCCTTGGAAAGCTTTTCAGAAAATTCCAAGGCGCCAAAGAGATTGTTCGTATCCGTGATGGCAAGCGCCGGCATGGAATCGGCAGCGGCAAGTTTCGCGAGCTTTGCGATGGAGATAGCTCCTTCGCGCAAGGAATAGGAGCTGTGAACATGCAGATGCACGAAACCGACATCACGCAGGACATGGCTCGCGGCTTTATGATCGAGCCCAGCGGTCTCGGATTCCATGTCGCTCAATGTTCCACTCCTCACGTCTCGGGCGCCATCCTATAGCCCGGAAGAAGACATCTGAAGCTGCCCTCAAAAGTTCTCAACAGATGTTCAAACGCTGCCAAGGGCATGCGCGACAAGGGCGATCAAGACGAGAAAAGTGGCGAGCGACAGGAGCTCGGCAGTGTCTTTGAGAATATTCATCGTTCTGCCCGAATTGAATAATGTTTATTATATGTTCATTATATGTTCCTGTCAACATCAAGCTTTACGGATGGCGTCTCAGTTTTAGAAGATGAAATTTTCTGCTGAGCGGGTCGGGCCCGCTGCGAGCGACTGAGCGAGCGCTGGATTCACCCCATATCGTGACCTATACCGTTGCGCAGAAGCACGCAGCGAATCGGTGATATGGGTATGGAAAAACCCATCAAAGCTCTGGTGGCTCTGGCCCTCTTTATCTTGGGAGGCGGATGGGCCGGATTCTTTAAAGAAATTCTTAAGAGCTATTTTTACGATCGGATTTTGCACATGCTGAATCCGATCTTCGGGGTCGAAGCTGGCGAGGTACTCATTCGGTTTGGTCCAACGGTCATGCTTGTCGCTATTGGGCTGTTGCTTTTCAGCAAAGCTGAGTCACCCGCGAGTATGCGCATGATCCCGCTGATTGGAATGATTATTTCTGGCGTTTCTTCCGTCGTATTTGGGGCATGGTATTTTTGGCCTATAAGCGTGTATCCACCTTTTATTATTGCGGCAAATAATCACGCTAAGCAGTTGGGGGCTCCAGTAACCCCTCCCGTGAACAGTTCTGCTTCTAATAGCGTGAAAGATCAAAAACTAGGTGCCGGATTTACTTGGACCGACGCGGCATACGTCATCTGGCTGCGCAATCCCGGAATTATGATTGGGTTTCCAAAAGATAAAAATGAAGGGGACAATGCCGCGACTTCTCGTGATTATGCGCACGATAGTGTGACAGAACCCTGCCTTTGGGATGATAAGAAAATAAATGAAGCTTTGGGGGTACGGCGATTGAAAAGCCCCCCACATGGTAGTCTAGCATTTGCTTTTATTAATGACCCGAAGACGTGGGGCCGGATCGGAAACGTCCAGAGACAATGTTCACTCGATGGGTCCTTCGTATTCTCCCAGCGATTTGAACGTGGCCGAATTTATGGCCCATTTAGGGTGTCCGCATCAAGGTACGAAACCCAGGATAGCATGGTTTTTGTTGTCTTGGACGATGGACGCTGGTTTAAAGAAATTGTAGCTGTCGACGCGCCTGAAATACTTCACTGCGACGATGGAAAGGATCTCTAATAATCGAGATGGGGATTCGGTCTGCGCTCTTGCGGCTCTTCTTTCGCTGATCCCGCGCATCAATCAAACCAACGATATCTTCCATGCTCCAAATCCGACCTGTCGCTCCTACGGAAATAAGGTCGATCCAGATTATAAAGTTAGACCCCGGCGCGCGGCACACGCCGGGGTTCACATTTTCAGTCCAACCGAGCGGGACATTCTCGGCAAATTAAAACCTAAGCGCATAAGCTTGCGGTTGACTGGTCAAGCCTACCAATAATGGCGATAGCCGTAGCCGCCCCAACCATAATGCCGGTGCCAGCCGCCCGCCCAAGGATGGGGACCCCAATGGCCGTAACCGGGTGCCCAACGGCAATAGCCGTAAGGACCGCACACCCAACGAACGTTTTCGACTTTGGGCCTCGCGTCGGCTGTTGTCACCATCGCGGGATCGAGACCACCCATCGGCATGGCCGAGGCTGATAAGGCACCAAGGCCCAGGCTGCCCAAACCGATCGCCGCGGCGAGAGCCGCTTTCAAGCGTGTCTTCATGTCACCCTCCAATCCGGCCGGGGATTGCTGCATCCCGGCACCCCTTCAACGATTGGAAGTTTGTCACTCTCGAGCTGAAGGCACCCTGAAAGTCCGGTTCATCTGCCGTTCAAGGGGATTACAGGAGACGGCTTAGAAAAAGCTTCGTGCGCTCGTGCTGGGGATTGGCGAAAAAACTCTCGGGCCGGTTGATCTCGACGATCTCACCCCGATCCATGAAAATGACGCGATCGGCGACCTGCCGGGCAAAGCCCATTTCATGGGTGACGCAAAGCATGGTCATGCCATCCTTTGCGAGCGCGACCATAGTTTCCAGCACTTCCTGGACCATTTCAGGATCGAGCGCGGAAGTCGGCTCATCGAACAGCATGATTTTGGGGCTCATGCAGAGCGCCCTCGCAATGGCCACTCTCTGCTGCTGGCCGCCCGATAATTGGCCCGGATATTTATCCGCCTGTTCGGGAATTTTGACCTTGGCGAGATAATGCTTGGCGATCGCCTCGGCTTCCGCCTTTGGGATTTTGCGCACATGGATCGGCGCCAGGGTGCAATTTTCGAGAATCGTCAAATGTGGAAAGAGATTGAAATGCTGGAACACCATGCCGACCTCGCGGCGGACTTCGTCGATGCGTTTCAAATCCTCGGTGAGTTCGATTCCATCGACGATGATCTGGCCCTGCTGATGTGTCTCCAGCCGGTTGATGCAGCGAATGAGCGTCGATTTGCCGGAGCCTGAGGGGCCGCAAATGACGATCCTTTCGCGGTTTGCAACTTTGAGATCAATGTCGCGCAGAACATGGAATGTTCCGTACCATTTGTTCAAGGCGCGGATTTCGATCGCGGTTTTTGCGTCTTGCACCAAGGTTGCCTCATGCTCGTCCATGATCAATGCCTTAGATCTCAACGCCTGCGCTTGCGCGCCAGACGGCGCTCGACGAAAAGCGAATAGCGCGAAATGCCGAAGCAGAACAGAAAATAGAAAATTGCCGCGAAGGCATAGCCGGTCGCGCTGATCGCCGGTCCCGCCCAGGCGGGATCGAGGCGGGCTGAGTCGACCGTGCGCAGAAAATCGAAAATACCGACGGCAGCGACCAGCGTCGTATCCTTGAAAAGGCCTATGAATGTATTGACGATGCCAGGGATCACATGGGTCAAGGCCTGCGGCAGAATGATGAGCTGCATTGTTTGCCAGGGCCGCAAGCCCAAGGCTTCGGCGCCTTCCATTTGACCTTTTGGAATGGCCTGCAAACCGCCCCGGACGACTTCTGCCATATAGGCCGAAGCAAAGAGCGCGACGCCAATCACGGGCCGCAGCAGGCGGTCGGGCGCGAGATTTTCCGGCACGAAGAGCGGCAGCATGAAATTCGCCATGAACAGCACGGTGATCATCGGCACGCCGCGCACGAATTCGATGAAGCCGGTAGAGAAGATCGCGAGCAAGGGCAGAGGCGAGCGGCGGCCCATCGCGAGCAGAATGCCGAGCGGCAGAGAGATCACGATGCCGGTGATCGCAACGATGAGGCTCACGAAAATGCCTCCCCAAAGATCGGTATCGACAATTGGCAGACCAAGGCTTGGCGCGCCATGGAGAAGCACGAAGCCGAGGATCGGATAGATGAGGAAGAAAAGGATCGCGGCAAGCCGCCGTGCCGGCGCTCCGAGCCAGAGCAGCCAGGCGATCAGCACAAAGCTCAGGCCAAACATCACATCGACCCGCCAGCGCTGATCAAGCGGGTAGGACCCATAGGTGAAATAGGGCAGCTTGCGGGCAATGAAGGCCCAGCAGGCGCCTGCCCGTGTCGCGCGGCAAAGCTCGCCATCCGGCGCGCTCCAGACCGCATCGAAGATCAGGAAACGCAGGAGTGCGGGCAAAACCGCGGCGACCAATGCAAAGGCCGCGATGGTCATCAGGCTCGAAGCCGCGCTTGCAAAGAGGTTCTGCCTGATCGTTGCGACAAAACCACGCGTCGAGACGGGCGGCGGAAGAACGTTCGCGTCCTTATTACGCACGAAGATCGCTTGCCGAGCGAAACTCTCCCCGGTCATAGCTAGCGCTCCACCAGGGCCATGCGGCGATTGAAGAGATTCATGGCGAATGAAGTCGCGAGCGAAATCACGAGATAGACCGCCATCGTAATGCAAATGATCTGCACGGCGGCGCCCGTCTGGTTCAATACGGTGCCCGCGAAAACCTGCACGAGATCGGGATAGCCGATGAAGACCGCGAGAGAAGAATTCTTGATGAGATTCAAATATTGGCTGGTCAGAGGCGGGATGATGACACGCAGTGCTTGCGGAACAATCACATATCTCAGGGCCAATTTGCGTGGCAGGCCAAGGGCCGCTGCCGCTTCGCTCTGGCCGGCGGGAACAGCCTCGATACCCGCACGCACGATCTCGGCGATGAAGGCGGCGGTGTAGAGGCTCAACCCCAGGAGCAAGGTCACGAATTCCGGCAGGAGCCGCCATCCGCCCATAAAATTGAAGCCCTTGAGCTCTGGATAGCTGAAGCTCAAAGGCTGCCAGGCCAGAAAAAAGACGGCAAGCGGCATGCCGATTATGAGGATCGTCGTGACGAGACCAACCGGCAGCCTCTTGCCGGTTTGCACTTGCCGCTTATGCGCGAAAAGCCAAAAGAGGAAAGCGGCGAGAAGTCCGAAGACGAAGGCAAGTGCGAACCATTCGGCCCCGGAAGCGAAGACCGGAGCCGGGATGAACAGGCCGCGATTGTTGAGATAGATGCTGAAAGGAAGGCTCAAGGATTGCCGCGGTCCCGGCAATGGTTTCAAGACGGCATTATACCAGAAGAGGAGTTGCAGAAGCAGCGGCACATTGCGCAACGTCTCGACATAGATCATCGCGAGACGCGCGACGATCCAATTATGCGACAGACGCGCTATGCCAATGGCAAAGCCGATGATCGTCGTCAGGACGAGGCCGATTGCGGCGACAAGAAGCGTGTTCAGGAGGCCGACGAGAAAGGCTTGCCCATAGGTCGAAAGTGCCGAATAGGGCACGAGAGCCTGATTGATGTCGAAGCCAGCCGTATTGTCCCAGAAGGAAAAATCCATCGGGATGCCGCGCGCCTGCATATTGGCGCGGACATTGATGACCGCCGTGACTGCGAGAAAACCAAGGACAAGCAGAAAACCCGCCTGATAAAGCACACCCCTTATCCGAGGGTCATACCAAGGCGAGATCTTTGAGCGATGTGTTTGGTCCTGGCGCGGCCTCAAGAATTGTGCCCTTTGTGCAGATTTCGTTGGTTAGCCAACGAAATCCTGCTTGGATCCCTTTGTTTTCGCATCATTTTTATCCGAAAACCGGCCTCCACTTTTCGGAAATGATGCCTAGCGAACTGGCGGCGCATATTGCAACCCGCCCTTCGACCAGAGCCCGTTCACGCCCCGTTTGATCTTCAATTTCGAGCCTTCGCCCACATTGCGATCGAAAACCTCGCCAAAATTGCCGACAAGTTTGACAATTCTAAAGGCCCAATCGGAAGTTAGTCCGAGACCCTCGCCGAAATTGCCTTCAAAGCCGAGCAGGCGTTTGATCTCGGGACTATCGGACTTCGCCTTTTCATCGACATTCTTCGAGGTCACGCCATCCTCTTCGGCGTCGACCATGGCGAAGAGCACCCATTTGACCAGATTGAACCATGCGTCATCGCCCTGGCGCACGACAGGACCAAGCGGCTCCTTTGAGATGATCTCCGGCAATACGATATGTTCGTCCGGATTGGCGAGCTTGGCGCGTTCCGCATAGAGGCCGGAACTATCGGTCGTAAAAGCATCGCAGCGACCGGTCTCATAGGCCTTTACCGCTTCGTCGGCGGTGGCGAAATCGACCGGCTCATATTTCATATTATTGCTGCGAAAAAAATCGGCGAGGTTAAGTTCGGTCGTCGTTCCCTGCTGCACGCAGATCGATGCGCCGGATAATTCGAGCGCCGAGGAAATATTCAGCTTCTTGCGGACCATGAAGCCTTGGCCGTCGTAATAATTGACTCCCGTGAAAAGAAAGCCTTGCCCCGCCTCGCGCGATTGGGTCCAGGTGGTATTGCGGGCGAGAAGATCGATCTCCCCGGATTGCAATGCGGTGAAACGATCCTTGGCGCTCAAGGGAATGAATTTCACCTTGGTGGGATCGTTGAAAATCGCAGCCGCAACCGCACGGCAGAAATCAATGTCGAGGCCGGTCCAATTGCCCTTATCGTCTGGAAGGCCAAAACCCGCGAGTCCCGGGTTCGATCCGCAAGCCAGAAAGCCGCGCTTCTTCACCTGATCGAGCGTAGCGCCCGCCGCCGCTGCCGTCGCGGCCAGAAACAGAGCGGCAGTGAGCGCGAAGGCTTTGAATTTGAACATAATTCGACTCCAAAGACAGGCTGGACGCGGCCCCTCCCGTCCGGCACCAGAAGAGGCTTTTATCACAGGCGGTCAAGGCTCGGTACCCGGTCCCGCGGGATCGACGATCCGGGACTTGACGGACGCCGCATATCAACCGCAGTTTGCGGCGCACATACGGCAGACTGGATGACAAGATGACCGAGACGACGCGAGAGGGCCGGAACCGTTTCAAGACCCGCACGAGGATGGTTTACGCGGGCCGCGATCCATCCGAACAGCACGGCTTCGTCAATACGCCGATCTATCGCGGCTCGACGGTCCTCTATCCGACTTTCGAGGATCTCTCAGCGCGCAAGGGCCGCCGATATAGTTATGGGACGCAAGGAACACCGACGACCGAATCGCTTGAAACCGCCTGGACCGAAATCTCCGGGGCGGCGGGCACCGTGCTTGCGCCGTCCGGCCTTGCCGCGATCACGCTCGCCCTCTTTGCCTCGGTGAAGGCAGGCGATCATATCCTCGTCACCGATTCGGTCTATCGTCCGACGCGCATATTCTGCGACACGGTGCTGAAGCGCATGGGTGTCGAGACGACTTATTACGATCCCCTGATCGGCAGCGCGATTGAAACCCTCATTCGGCCGAACACCAGCGTGATCTTTCTCGAAACGCCGGGGTCCCAGAGTTTCGAGATTCAGGACATTCCGGCGATTGCCGCAATCGCACAGGCGAAGAAGATTTGCACGATCATCGACAATACCTGGGCGACGCCCCTGTTCTTCCCGCCGCATGAGCGTGGCATGGATATGGCGGTCGAGGCCGGTACGAAATATCTTTCCGGACATTCCGATCTGCTGCTCGGCCTCGTTTCGGCCAATGCGCAATGGTATCCGCGCCTGCGCGCAACCTACGATGCTTTCGCCATGTGTCCAGGGCCGGAAGATGTCTTTTTGGGCTTGAGGGGTTTACGCAGCCTCGATCTCCGGCTGCGGGAGGCCGAACGTCAGGGTCTCGCGATGGCGCAATGGCTCGCGAAGCGCGAAGAGGTTGTCGATGTGCTGCATCCAGCACTTCCGACCTGCCCCGGCCATGCTTTGTGGAAACGCGATTTCCTCGGTTCCACCGGGCTCTTTTCAATCCTTCTCGCGCCCTGTTCGCGGCAGGCGCTTGCCGCGTTCCTCGACGGTCTTGAGCTCTTCGGGATGGGCTATTCCTGGGGCGGTTTTGAAAGTCTCGTCATCCCCTTCGACTGCCGTACCTATCGCAGCGCGACTGAGTGGAATCCGCCTGGCCCCGCTCTGCGGTTTTCGATCGGCCTTGAAGATATCGAGGATTTGAAGGCCGATCTCGCCGCCGGGTTCGAGCGGATGAAGGCGGCGGATTAGCAAAGCGGCGCGAGACTTGCCCCCTCGCTGCCTTTATGGGCAAATACCCTTCATCCGCCGCCGGTCATGCCAAAGCGACCGATGGTGGTACAGTTTGAGGCAGATCGCTCTCCGTCAAGCGATTGAGCGGAAACAGCCTGAAAATCCTTGAGGATTTAAGCGTTGCGCAAGGACCGGTTGGCATGAACATCCTGCGGCTCGTGCTTCTCGGCCTCGCCGCCGTGGCCGCTGTTTTTCTCGGCTGGACCTTCCTGCAGCAGGCGATCCAGCCAGAAAAGAGCCCGACGGTCGAGGCAAGTACCTTCGCTTCACCGAGCCATGAAGATCAAGCCTCGCTCCAGGACCTTGAAAAAGCGCGCAGCAAAATCGCTGACGAGATCGCGACATCTCCCGATTATATGCGCTTCTTCGAGCGGCTGAAGAGCAGGTTTCCCGCCGATTATCAATCCTTCCTGACGGCTTCCGCGAAGCGAATGGTCGTCACCGGCGACATGGGCGGCGCGGATCGCCTCATGTCCGAAGCTGTCCGCACGTTGCGATTGTCGCATGGTGTCCTCGCCGCCAAGGCGGATACGCCGGCGCTCGCGCAAATTTTTGTCATGCAGCTTGCCATGCTTCAAGCGCTGGCTGCCAAGGATCAGCGGCTTTGCGTCGATTTCCTTTATGGCGGCGCGAGCCGGGACTTTTTCCAGTTTTCCGCCGAGAATCGCGCTCTTATCGTCAAGATGGCTCTGGCTGGCCTCGATGCGATCACCGATGGAGAGGCCAAGCGCATCGAGCGGGCGGCCCCGAACGACGCCGATTTCGCGATGCTCGACCAGGCCCTGCGTGACAAAGGGCTCGACACTCCCGAGATCGAGGCCCTGCTCGATGGCAAGACGAGCGATCCGCCGCTTGAGGACGCTCGCGTCTGCCACGCCGGCACGATCTATCTCGAAACGCTCGCCGAACTGCCGGAGCCGACACGCAGCCGCATCTATGGGCTGGCGGTCGAACTCATGGCGCGGTCTTAGATGGTGTCATAAGGGCGGTAAATCCTTATGCTTGAGGCTTCCATTCAGGCCAGCTCAGTGTCGCCTGCCCCAAGCGGAAGCTGCATCAAGATCGTATCGAGCCAGCGGCCCTGTTTCCAGCCGACAGCGCGAAGATTCCCTATAAGTTCGAAACCCAGCTTTTCGTGCAGCCGGATCGAGCCGATATTTTCCGAATCACCAATAACCGCGACCATTTGCCGGAAGCCGCGCGCGGCCGTTTGTTCAATGAGAGCCGCGAGCAATTGCCTGCCTATCCCACGGCTCTGGAAGCCATCGCGAATATAGACCGAATTTTCCACGGTCTTGAAATAGGCCGGACGGGAACGATAGCTGTTCGCATAAGCATAGCCAAGAACTTTGCCGTCGAGCTCAGCCACCAGATAGGGATAATTGGCTGCGAGCATCACGCGCCTGCGGATCTTCATTTCCGCCTCGCCCGGCGGGTCGATCTCGAATGTGCCGAAGCCGTTCAGCACATGATGGCGATAGATGGCGGTGATGGCGGGAATATCGTTTTCGTCGCAATCGCGAAGCACAAGGTCTTCAATGGGGCCCAAATTCGACAAGCAATTCTCCTGCTTATACCAAGTGTCGCAAAGGTTGCCTTTAGCGACCAACTGGAGTTGCATCGCCTGTGCTTTCGGAACGGCGGTATAAGATGACAAGATGATGTCTTGCAACCGGGTCAGAGGAGGTCCGACCCTGATCGGCAATTTGCGGATCCGCCGCCCCGTCGCGTGATAGACGGCATTGGCGACTGCCGCCGCCTTTACCGTTCTCGGTCAGAGTGTCCGGTATTTGCGGTTGACGTAGGTGAGGCTTTCGCCTTCCGGTCCATATTCCACCGCCACCACGGTGCCGATCATGATGTAATGAGTGTTCACGTCCTTGGCTTCGACGAGGCGGCAATCGAAGGCCGCGACCGCGCCCAACAGAACCGGAGCGCCGGTCTTGAGCTTTGTCCATTCGCCCGTCGCAAATCTTTCGTCCAAACGCTGATCCGTGCGGCCGGCAAAGACGTTGGACACCGCCTCATGCGCGGGCGCGAGCGTATTGATGCAGAAAACCCCATTGTCGATTATGCGCTGAGCGGAAGTGGAGGTCTTATTGATGCAAAATAACATCATCGGCGGCTCGACCGTGATCGATGTCACAGCGCTTGCCGTAATGCCGCCAAGGCCAGCCGGACCGTCGGTCGTCACCACATGCACAGCAGCCGCGACCCGGCTCATCGCATCCTTGAAGCGCGCCTGATTGTCCTCGGAGGCTACGGTCGCCTCGGCAGGGATCTCAGTGCGCGTGACTTTAACTTCCATCATTTCCTCACATCGCTTTAATTTTCGAGAATGGGCCCGGCTAGGCCAGGAACAGCCAAGCCTGTTTGATAGCAAAGGACGCCGGATATACAAAGACCTATTGGCGTGAGCCTGTCGAAGTTATTGCCCCGCGCCTCGCCGCTTGCTAAGCATTCTTTGATTCCGCATCATTTTTCCCGAAAGCCGGTGGCCACTTTTTAGAAATAATGCTTAGCTTCGCGCAGGCATTTGTCGAGGTTCTCTTTCGTAAACGGTCTGATGGCAATCTTCCTGCAACAATTGATCAATGGTGTGACGCTCGGCTCGATCTATGGCTTGATCGCGATCGGCTATACAATGGTCTTCGGCATTATCGGCATGGTGAATTTCGCCCATGGCGATGTGTTCATGCTCTCAACTTTCATCGCGCTCATTGTTTTCCTCGTTCTCACCCAGATTTTGGGCGTGACCTCGCTCGCCTTGAGCTTCATCGTCGTTCTTGTCGCGGCCATGGTCTTGACCTCGCTGTGGAATTTCATGATTGAACGCCTGGCCTACCGGCGCCTTCGCGGCTCGTTTCGTCTCGCGCCGTTGATTTCGGCCATCGGCATGTCGATCTTCTTGTCGAATTTCGTCTATGTCGTCCAAGGACCGCGCAATAAATCCCTGCCGCCCGTTCTCAATGAGGTCTTCAAATTGACCGAAGGCGGCGGCTATGACGTGACACTCTCGGTCAAGCAAATCCTTATCGTCGTGGTGACGGGGGTTCTGCTTCTCGGATTCTGGTATCTCGTGCAAAAGACGCCGCTCGGCCGCGCGCAACGCGCCTGCGA